>Ga0255768_10002935_pt1 | contig 17057 bp, 10 predicted proteins | sample 071ome_33_FD_179983 | JGI IMG/M metagenome (GOLD analysis project Ga0255768, IMG submission 179983) | Coastal salt marsh microbial communities from the Groves Creek Marsh, Skidaway Island, Georgia - 071412AT metaG (version 2) | ecosystem: Environmental > Aquatic > Marine > Intertidal zone >...
TGCTCAATACAACAGATTATATTGTTGTAGCACTTTATTTCGTCGCGGTCTTCGTGATTGCTTTTAGGAGCGGTTCGAAAAAGAGCGAAAATGGCGAAGCTGCGGATTACTTCCTCGGCGGGCGAAATCTAGGCTGGTTCGTTATCGGTGCTTCATTATTTGCTTCTAATATTGGTTCAGAACACTTGGTCGGTTTAGCGGGTCAGGGAGCTTCTGGAGAATTAGTCGCGGGCCAATTCGAATTGCTCGCCTCCCTCATTTTGATCGTTCTAGGTTGGGTTTTCGTACCCTTTTACCTGCGTTCGGGAGTCTTCACCATGCCTGAGTTTTTGGAAAAACGATACAACGGCTGGGCCAGAACATATTTATCCTACGTATCCATCGTTGCCTATGTCTTGACAAAGATTTCCGTGACCATTTTCGCGGGGGCTATTGTCTTCACGGCGCTTTTGGGCATTGATTTCTGGACGGGCGCCATTTTCATTGTGGTCGCGACAGGTATTTATACGGTATTCGGCGGCTTCAAAGCTGTTGTCTACACGGACATGATGCAAATGTTCGTCCTGGTGGGAGGATCGGTGATCTTGACCATTTTTGGATTGAACCATTTGGGTGGCGTAGGAGAATTGGTCGCATATACCACTGAAGATCACTGGAGCTTGTGGCGTCCTATGAGTGATACGGATTATCCGTGGACAGGAATTATGTTTGGCGCGCCCATTCTTGGGGTATGGTATTGGTGTACGGACCAATTCATCGTGCAGCGCGTCCTCGCCGCGAAAGATGTGGACACCGCACGCAAAGGGGCCTTATTCGGAGGTTATTTGAAACTGTTGCCTCTTTTCATCTTCATGATGCCCGGTGTGGTAGCCTTTGCCTTGGCAGAAAAAAATCCAGAACTGCTTTCTTTTGGTACCTCTGGCTATGATGCTGCGTTGCCTCTAATGGTCAAAACGGTATTGCCTACCGGTCTTAAAGGGTTGGTGGTTGCTGGACTCTTGGCTGCCCTCATGTCTTCGTTGAGCTCCGTCTTTAACTCTACTTCAACGCTCATCACCTTTGATATTTATAAGAAATACCGTCCTGAAGCATCGGACAAAGAATTGGTCAATGCCGGCCGTATTTCAACTATTGCACTTGTCGCCTTGGGCATTGGTTGGATTCCACTGATGCAAGCCATCGAAGGTGGACTGTTCCAGCAGTTGCAGTCCATTCAGGCCTACATCTCTCCACCTATTGCGGCAGCATTCCTGCTGGGTATTTTCTTCAAGAAGATCAATTCTGCAGGGGCGAAGTGGGCTCTCATTTCGGGTGCTGTTTTAGGTGTAGGTCGATTGTCTATGGAGGTCGCAGGAGGTGAATATACTGGATTCCTCGGCTGGTACGTGGGAATGAACTTCTTACACTTTGCGTTGCTGCTCTTTGCCATTTGTTCGGTGATATTGATTGTAGTGAGCTTGGCGAAGCCTAAAGCTGAGACGTACGACGACACTTCATTGGTTTGGAGCAAGGATACCAAAGTATCAATGTCCTCAACCACGCGTGCGCTAACGTTCCTACTCGTACTCTGTGTAATTACCCTTTGGGTGGTGTTTTAATCGCCCCTAGGAATAGATGATATTTGAGGCCGGCTCCTTTGGAGTCGGTCTTTTTTTGCCCAATTTTTTTAATCCGACCTATTGCAGATGTGAATTGAATAACTATATATTTGCGCCCCTTAAATGGTGATTGTAGCTCAGCTGGTTAGAGCGCCGGATTGTGGTTCCGGAGGTCGCGGGTTCGAACCCCGTCTTTCACCCTGAAGATGAAAAGCCACTTGGATTTCCAAGTGGCTTTTTTCGTTTCTATCCCTGAACCTTTTGGTCCGATTATTGTTAATAATTGGAACTTAATATTTCCAAACCCTTGATTAACCTAAAATTAACAGCATAAAATAAAGTTCCACTTGGACATTTTATATCTTTGCTGCAAATACCCTTACTTATGAAATTTGATGTTGCCTTAGGAACCTCCCTCGTCGTAATTGCCTTTGACGGCGAGAAATTAGTCACCCTCGTCGGAAAGAAATCAGAAGAGCCTTATCGTGGAGCGCCCATGCTGCCGAGCAACTGGGTCAGTGCCTCAGAAAGCGTAGAAGATGTTGCCAAACGTTTGGCGGTGAAGATTCTTGGCATGGATAAGGTGTATCTCGAACAACTCAATGCCTTCGCTAAAGTGTACCGCAATCCTATGGGTCGTGTGGTAAATATTGCGCACTATGCATTGCTGAATTGGGATCTCGTGAAGAACGTGAAGGTAGAAGGGTACGAGTGGATGAACCTGAATGAGGCTCCAGAGATGATCTTTGATCACAATGAAATCCTTGAGATGGCCTATGAGCGCTTGAAGCGTCGTGTGAAGCACCGTCCTATTGGGTTCGTTTTGCTTCCAAAACAGTTCACCTTTAACATGATTCACGCGTTGTACGAAGAATGTTTGGGCAAGACCTTAGACAAGCGAAACTTTAGAAAGAAGTTCATGCGTAGCCAATTGCTAGTCGAAGTAGGCGAGAGCATTTTCGAAGCTCCGGGCAACAAGAAGCCAAGCCGCTTATTCGAGTTCGATCAAAAGGAATACGACAAACTCACCCTCAAAGGGTACGATTTTAAATTCTAAGAAAAAGCCCCGCTTAAGCGGGGCTTTTAATAGAGTGACATGAATTTTTGTAGTTAATTATCTTTGGGATTGAACGGATCTTCTTTCAAAATCCACTTGTTACTACTCCCAAGTTGCTTGATAACGTATAATTCCCTGGGATTAGACTTATTAGGAGGAGCAACAGTAACTTGAATTTGCATCTTCTTACTACTAATCTGATCGACACCGTCTAATTCTAGAATTGAAGTGGAGGCTACAACCACAGTACCTGTAAAATCCAATCCGCCCGCCAAATTATCCTCGACGAGCAAGTGAATTCTATCACCTTGGGCATCTACATTGCCGTTGCTATATGAACCATGAAATCTACTTATATCTTGCATGGATACACTGGCTAATTTTGCAACTTTATTTTTAGTCACTGTTGCCCCACCAGTTAACGCTCCCTGTGTCCCGCTTGAAGGATTGACTTGACTAAAAGTCGTTAGAGAACCGCACAGGAAAATTATTGTAATGAGAGTTTTCATTGTTAAATTATTTAGATTTATTCTCTTGAATATAAACAATAGCGAAATGAAAATCAAGCCTACGAATGTCTTTTTCGTTTTTACGATATTTTTTTCACTCAATATGGTAGCTCAAACTGACACCACCAAGAAAAGAGTTTATGAGCATAATGGGATGTATAATATCAACTTTATGCGAACCGATTTAAACAATTGGACTCAAGGAGGTTCGAGTAATACCAATGCATCATTTATGATACGTGAACAACTCAAAATAAAGTCTCGAAAAGCCACAGGTCGTCATTTATTGCAGTTGAATTATGGATTGAATAATCAATTAGGTCAAACTACTACAACCATCGACAATCTTCAGTATGTTGGTAATTTCTCAAAGGGAGGAATCGATGATAAACGATTAGTAAGAATTTCCACTCAGATTGAGCTTAATACCCAGGCAATGCCAGGGTATGCAGTTGAAGATACTGCTAGATCAACTATGATTAGTAATATAGGTTCTCCTGTATACGCACAATGTTCATTTGGAGCTATAAGTAATCGCTTCAACAGCTGGAGTTTCTTTTTCGCGCCTCTTGGTACGAAAACAACATTTGTTTTAGACCCAAATATTCGAGAATTAGGAGCATTTGGTGTTGATAGTACAAGTAGTGCACTTTTACAAGGTGGAGCTAATGCAACTTTAACATTCAACAAGATTTATTGGCGAACTTTCAAAATATTATTGAGGACCGACTTTTTCTATAATTTTTTCGATGAAAACCCGGCGCTGGATGTTAGGGGAGAATTGATATCATATTTAAAGCTTGACAAGTGGTTTACTCTCAACTTTAATTATCAGTTCGTTCAAGATTTTGATGCCTTTGAGGGATGGCAACTCAAATCAGTTACGGGAATTGGGGTAACGGTTACGTTGGATTAGTTACCGTTTTCTGAGTAGTCTTGCCAGCTGGTTTCTAGGTAGATGTTATCACCGAAGTACTTTGCGATATTCATGAATGCCGCTGGTTCTTGATATCCAGGAACGGGGCTGAGCATTTCAAATTTACCATTGAGGAACACTACAGTAGGGTAGCTCATCTTACCATTCAACAGCGCTGCAGCCAATTCGTGGTAGCCACGACTTCCCTGTGGTATAAACTCAAACGTATTGCCCAGCATTTCGATGGACTCCTTCTGCTCAGCGTCGAATTTCACATTGTAGTAATGCTCGTTCATGTAGGCGGCCACTTCTTCGTTTTGAAAGGTGGCCTTATCCATTCGTTTACACCATCCACACCAATCCGTATAAACGTCTATGAAGATCTTTTTAGGATTCTCTTCTGTCAAGGCAAGAGCATAGGCATCTTCGATACTCATCCATTGGATTTTTTCTTGAGCCAGTCCAAGTGTGGAGCAAAGCACTCCGAGTAGTAGGGCAAGTTTTTTCATAGGTCTAAAATAAAAAACCCCGCGCACAAGGCACGGGGTTCGTATGATAAAACTATGCTAAAGTTACACGACGCCGTGCATGAGCTTGTTCAATGGTTTGCTTAGGATGGCAATCAATACAGCGAAGCCAATCAATACGAAACCAAGGGTAGAGAAGGTATCTACATAAGTGTGCAGCCCCTCTTGAGCGCCCAACACAACTTCCTCGCCGCCGTGACCTTCGCCGCCGGTGAGGGTAGCGATTGCACCTGCGAGGTAGTTTGCCATGGCGAAAGAAAGGAACCATCCGCCCATTGCTGTTCCTGCAATTTGCTTTGGTGCCAGCTTGGTTACCATAGATAAACCAATAGGGCTCAAGAACAATTCACCAGTGGTGTGTAGCATGTACAAGAATACCAAGGTCAATAGCGGTACTTGGAACGCTTCGTTCGCAAACTGCATACCGATGATGGTTACTAAATATCCAGCACCTAGCTGAAGAATTCCGTAGCTAAACTTCATAGGGATCGAAGGATTCTTGCCCATGGCATCCAATTTTACCCACATCCAAGAGAACAATGAACCGAAGGTAATGATAAAGAATGGGTTGAAGAATTGCGTCATTGTTGCAGGCATTTCCCAGCTGCCGACCATACGGTTTACATTTTCTTTAGCGAAAAGAGTCAATGAAGTTCCAGCTTGCTCAAATGCAGCCCAGAAGATGATGTTGATCACCATCATAATGGTCAAGGCAATCATTCGATCTCTCCAGACACCGCCTTCTTTGACGCCGGCAGAAATCAATTGGAAGACTACCAAAATAAAGATGGCAATCAAGATGTAAATCAAAATGTTGTTTTTGAAGATGAGCACCATACATAATGGAATCAACAATAGCGAGAGGAGGGTGATTGTTTTCCAGCGCTCCATGCCCAACCATTTCTCACGTCCTTCTTCAGTAATGGCAATGTTTGGTACGTGCTCGTATTTTTTGCGACCTCCCCAGAAGATGAAAAGACCGGCAAGCATCCCTAGTCCGGCAAGGCCGAAACCGTATTCGAAACCATATTTTTTACCTACTACGGCAACCACTGTGGTGGCCAACAAGGCACCAATGTTAATACCGATGTAGAAGATGGTGAAACCAGAATCGCGACGAGGATCGCCGTCTTTGTAGAGTTTACCTACGATGGTTGAAATGTTCGCTTTGAAGTACCCATTACCTACGATCAAACCACCCATACCAATAAGCATAAGAGTATCGCGAACTGCGGTATCGAGGTCCAAAATATCAGTACTCGCTACGATGAGGAATTCACCGATAGACATCAATACGGCACCGAGCATGATGGCATATTGATACCCTAGGTATTTATCGGCTAATCGGCCCCCGAGAATTGGCGCAGCGTAGACTAGTGCGGTATATGCTCCGTAAATCAAGAACGCTTCAGAGTTGCCTTTCATCATCGATTCGATGAGAAAGAGGGTCAATAGGGCGCGCATTCCATAGTAACAGAAACGCTCCCACATTTCCGACATAAACAGCGTCCACAGCGCTGGTGGATGCTTCATAGATTGATCACTCATGTTTCAGGTGTTTTTTGTGTTCAACAAGTATACATTTTATTTCTAAGAGCGGCTAGGGGCCAATTCTTATAAATTCTCTTCAATGAATTCGGTCATCATACGGTACAAGTGCATCGTGGTATTGCCTCCATAGATGCCGTGGTTTTTATCCGGGTAGGCGAACCAATCGAAATCCTTATCGGCTTGCACCAAGGCCTCCACCATGCGCATAGAGTTTTGTACGTGTACATTATCATCTCCAGTTCCGTGGATCAGTAAGTATTTGCCTTGAAGGCCGTCCACATGCGAGAGCGGACTATCGGCATCATAGCCGTCGCCATTATCCGAAGGCAAGCCCATATAGCGCTCCGTATAGATGTTATCATAGAATCGCCAGTTCGTTACTGGTGCCACGGCAATGGCCATTTTGAAGACTTCTGGGCTTTGGAACAAACAATTGGACGCCATGTAGCCTCCGTAGCTCCACCCAAAAACACCGATGCGATCCCCGTTGATGTACGGACGCTTGGCCAATTCCAATGCCGCCTCTGTTTGATCACGCGTCTCGAGTTTCCCCATCTGACCGTATGTACTCTTTTTAAACTCCTCGCTGCGACCGTCTGTCCCATGGTTCTCGACACTGGCGACAATGATATCTAGCTCGTTCGCCAACATCTGGAACCACATGCCTCGGAACGCATCATAGCTGTTCATGACGGTTTGGCTGCCTGGCCCGCCGTATACAAACATGAATAGGGGGTAGGTCTTGCTCTCGTCAAAATCTACTGGCTTGATCATCCAGGCGTTCAAGTCGCCGCCAGACGGCGTTGAAACGGTAAAGAACTCCTTAGGGGTGTACGTGTACGTTTCGAGGGCTTTTTCCGCACGCTCGTTGGTTTTAATGGTGCGTATTTCTTCTCCTTTTCGTGACTCCACAAGAGTAACTCTGGTAGGTTGTCCTTCTGCACTGAAGGTGTTTACAAAGAGCCTCATGTCCGGAGTAAAGGTCGCATTATTCGTGCCTTGTCGGCCGGCAAGAGTGACTTTACCAGAACCATTTAATTTGATGCTGTAAATGTTGCGTTCTGTGGCACTGGCCTCAGAGCTTTGGTAGTACAAACGCTTGTTGTTATCAATACCATAGAAGGTCGTGACATTGAAATCTCCTTTGGTGATTTGGCGCTTGACCTTTCCGTTCGAGGCAATGTGGTATAAATGGTTCCAGCCGTCTCTGTCGCTCAAGATGATGAACGAGCCGTCTTCCAAAAAGTACAGTTCGTCGCTGATTTCTAAATACTTCTCGTCCTCCTCGTGGTAAATGTTTGTAGTATTTCCTGAAGTGGCATCCACGGCGTAGAGGTCGAAGGTGTTTTGCAATCTATTTAGGGTGCTGATGACCCAAGTGTTTTCATTCGACCACTTGGCGCGCGGTAAATATTCGTAGTCGACATCCGTCAATACATTGCTTACGGCACCGCTGCTCATGTCCCAGATTTGTGCGGTCACTACGCTGTTATCTTCGCCAGCTTTAGGGTATTTGAAGGTGTAAGGATTGGGATATAATTCCTTCCCATAAATGTCCATATTGAAGCTGCGGACATTGCTTTCGTCAAATTTTAGGAAGCCAATTTTATCAGAATTTGGCGACCACCAAAATGCCTTAACAATGGCAAATTCTTCTTCATATACCCAGTCTGTTGCCCCATTGATGATATGGTTGAAGCTGCCGTCTGAGGTGATGCGGATGTGTGCATCTTCGCTGATGTCGTAGATGTACAAGTTGTTATCCATCACATAAGCTACATATTCACCATCAGGAGAAAAGGTAGCGTTGCTTATTTTCTCTGGACGAATCTTAGTGGCTTGCAACGATTGCAGATTCACGACATAGACGACGCTTTTTGAGCTACGACGATAAATTTGGTCGGTCTCAGTTTCAAGCAACGCCCACTGCTCATCGTTAGAAAGGGTGTAGCTGTCGAAATTTGGCACGCGATCTTCCTCTTGAGCCAGGAAGTTTACATCGAGCAAGGTGGCTACCTTCTCACCAGTCACGTAGCTGTATTTCTCGATGGTTCCTTCACCTTGTGCGGTATAATGCTTGCTGTCGTTCATGCTGCGCAATCCGCTGATGCCCCCTGCATAAAAGGCGTAGCGTTGCCAGAGGGTGCTTAGGTCGATGCTTTGTTGTGCAATGCTTCCAAAAGAAACGAGCATTGCGGTCAGGAGTATGAATGTCTTTTTCATGGGATAGATCTGAATCCCGCTAAGATAACATTCAAGTTTGATGGAAGGAAGGTGGGTAGATGATATTGATGGAATTATTCGCTTTCCTCCGCCAGTCTTACGGTTAATCCGTCGAGCTCTTCTTTCATGAAAATCTGGCACCCCAATCGGCTGTTATCCTCAACGAAAAAGGCCTGATCGAGCATATCCTCCTCATCTTCAGAAGGTTCGTTCAGCTCATGGTCGCTTTCAATGTAGCAATGACAGGAAGCGCACATGGCCATGCCGCCACAGGTCCCTTTGACCGGCAACTCATAAGCCTTACACACCTCCATGAGGTTCATGTTCATATCGGTTGGGGCAGCAACATCGTGTTGCACACCTTCGCGGTCTATGATGTGTACGGTGATATCGGACATGTTTATTCGAGGCTGCCTACGCCACCCATGACGGTAGTGTATTTGAACGAAAGCTTTTTATCCGGGAAGGCACGCTTAAAGGCACTTTGTACCATGATGGTGGCCTCGTGGAAACCACAAAGAATGAGCTTGAGTTTGCCAGGGTAGGTATTGACATCGCCAATGGCGTAGATGCCTTCGATGTTGGTGCGGTAATCCGTCGCATTGTCCACAACGATAGCGTTCTTTTCAATTTCCAATCCCCAATCCCCAATAGGGCCGAGGGTAGGGGTCAGTCCAAACAGTGGAAGCCAGTGGTCACAATCGATATGCAGGTCATCTGCACCTTTTTGCTTGATGGTGACCTGAGATAATTGGTCCGTGCCATGAACATCCACTACTTCAGCATTCGTGATGAGTTTCACTTTTCCTTGTTGGGCCAATTCTTGCACCTTATCCACCGTATCCAAATGTCCGCGGAACGAGGTTCTGCGATGTACCAAACTCACTTCACTTGCAACATCCGCCAAGAACACTGTCCAGTCCAATGCGCTGTCCCCACCTCCGGAGATCACCACACGTTTATCGCGGAACTTTTCAGGATCACGAACGATGTAGTCTACGCCGTTATCTTCGAAGGCAGGTAGATTTTCGATGGGTGGTTTGCGTGGGGTGAACACTCCCAAGCCCCCTGCAATGGCCACTGATGGGGCCTTGTGCTGGGTACCTTTATCTGTAGTAACGATGAAAGAATCGTCTTCACATTTTTCAATGGTTACCGCACTTTCCCCAAGGGTAAACCCTGGGTTGAACGGTTTGATTTGCTCCATGAGGTTGTCCACCAATTCTCCCGCCATCACTACAGGATATCCTGGGATGTCGTAAATAGGTTTCTTTGGATAGATTTCGGCCAATTGTCCCCCGGGTTGTGGAAGGGAGTCGATCAGGTGACATTTCATCTTCAATAACCCCGCCTCAAATACGGTGAAAAGACCCGTAGGTCCTGCGCCAATTATGAGTAAATCTGTTTCTATCATGGTGCTCAATCAATACTATGACAAAGGTAGGGACTGTAGGGTTCATAGAAACTTGACTTTTATCTATATTTCAAAAATCAAAAATTATGAATAGCACATCGTTAACTCATTTACGTACCTAATGATGACCCTATGCTTTTATATTTGGACAAATTATTTTTCTTGATGAATCGCGTACTCTTTCTGCTCTTACTTTCATTTGGTCTTGCTGCCCAGTCAACAATAGTTTCTATGCCAATTGATGGCTCAACTGATACAACATCCGAATGTTCTGGTATTCTGGTAGATGGAGGCGGTATTAACGGTAATTATACTTCATACAATAACGGTTATGTTGTTATAAATCCGCCCGGTAATGATACTGTTAGTTTATCATTTACAAATTGGAATCTGTACCATGGAAGTGATTATGTTCAAATTTATGATGGCGCAGGTTTATCAGGTTCTACATATTTGGGTTACTATTCAGGTTCTTCATCAACCTTACCAAACAATGGCAACCCTATTCTAGGGGCCTCTGGAGCACTTACCATTCGATTCTATACTAATTATTATGGTAACGCATCAGGTTTTGTTGCAAGTTGGAGTACATCATCAAGCAGTACACCCACCGCGAATTGTGCATATTCAGCCCCGAATCAGAATTATAATATCCCTATTCAGTTTGTAAACACGTCATCAAATGCGGGTGAATATTATTGGGATTTTGGGGACGGAACAATTTCAACCGAAGAAAATCCGAGCCATGCCTTTACTAGTCCTGGTATAAATACAGTAACGCTTGTTGCAACTAATTGTAACGCTTCAGACACCACTACAATAAGCATCAACATTTCTAGTGCCCCTTCTTTATTGGCATTTACTAATCCGATCAATATGAATGTACCTTGTGGTACAATCCATACAGAATATTGGACACTTTCGAATGATACCGGTGCCGGACCATTGACTGCAAATGTCGAAGTATTTGATACATCTGGGTCGGAACACATCCATTTTGACAATGATTTGGAAGGGGCAACCATGCTTTCCGGTAGTGCATCTTTAACAAGATCTACTGTTGCAGCACAGGGAACCCATTCTCTGAGGGTGACAAGCGCCTCATCAACTGAACCCGTAAGTATTCCAGTAGCTGATGGTGGACCAGGATTTCAACCGACCTATTTCTCGTATCGAACTCGTGCAAATACTTCTGGATACCGTGCATGTAAATTTCAAATGTCAAGTGGAAATTCAACTAACCCATCCATCTTGGGATATACTTTCTGGTATAGTGATGGTAGGCTAGGTATCCGCAGAAAAACCTTAAGCGGATACTTAGGGTTCGAATACGTTTCTAATTCACTCGGAAATTGGACACATATAGAATACCGCAACATTGATTGGTCGACGGAGACTTTCGACATGTATATCAACGGGGTATATTATGATAGCTTTAGCTTTTTAAACCCAACATCAAATACGCAAGCAGATTATGTCAGTTACTTACGTCTGGTAAATGATTACTCAAGTGATGTTTCATTCGTAGATGACATTCGTATCGGGTACGGGTCAGAGCCTAGTCGTTTGACGGTGAGTCCTTCTTCTACTGTTGTGCTTGCGGGTAACAGTTCTACCTTTAGTCTTGAATTCGATGCGACGGGATTAGCTGCAGGTTCATATACGTCTTATATAACGGTTCAATCCAACGATACATTGATTAACTTAGATACTATTCCTGTAAATATCAATGTTATAGGGGGATATGAATTCACCCCTCAAAGTGACACCATTCAGTTAGGTCTAATACCCACCGGTCAAAATTTCATTGACTCTTTACGAGTGCAAAATACGGGGTGTTCATTACTAGAAGTAGATTCTATTCTGGTCAATTCGACAAATCTCTCAGCAACTTTAACGAATATCCAAGCCAATGATACTGCCTATTTAGATTATAGTTTTAACGCCCCTCTAGCGGGTGTTTACTTAGACTCAATCGAAGTGTTTACTCCTGATTCTAGTTTTGTGGTGTATTTAAGTGCTCAAGCTTATGATGCAGCATCCATAAAATTAGACAGCTCTATTTTTAATATTTCTGTATCTGGTTGTCCTGATTCCGTGGTGATTCCTTTTTGGATTTATAATGACGGACAGCAACCACTGAATTATCAAATGGATGCAGTTTCAGCAAATTCAACTGCTTCTTGCATGTTCACGATACAGTTGACAGATTCTTATGGTGATGGTTGGAATGGAGCCTTGGTGGATTTACTTGATTCGGATGGTAATGTGCTGTACACTATGGGAAGCTCATTTTACACAGGTTACACCTACACACAAAGTGTTATGTTATGTTCTGGGGATACCTATAGTATTGTCGTGACAGCAACCGGAAGTTACAAGTCGGAAATAGGATTGAATGTTATTGAAAATGGTACTGTCATAGCCTCCTATACAAATACATCTGCCACGAATTTAGGGACACAAATGGCTTCTTTTGGGGCAAACTGTGGAGTACCATGTGCAAATCCATCTGATATTTCATTCAATCCGGCTAATGATACTATCACTTCGGGAGACTCGCAGTTAGTTTACATGAGCATCTATTCCGATAGCTTAATAGAAGGGTATTATCAATACACTGCATATATCAATTCAAATGATCCAATTGATAGCAGTTTGACACTTTTAGTCAATTTGACCTTAGATGGTGAATCAGAAACATTTATAAATAGGAGTTCTTGCTTCGATTTGGATACGTTGATTCAAGGAAGTGTTACGTACGATACTTTATACGTAGCTAACCTGGGTTGTGATAGTCTTTCAATTGGGACCATATACACTTCAAGTAACGCAATTTCAGCTGTGGCTGTTTCTAGTTCAATTGCAATTTTAGATAGTGATTTAGTGGTAGTAACTATCCAGCCAACTACGTTTGGTCCTTTATATGATACAGTGTTCATAGTCACTAGCGATACAACTTGGCCGGTTTGTTATTCTGGTTACATAGATGCATCTCCTTCAGCGTGGGCTAACACCAATGCAATAAATGTAAGCACTCAAAATTGTGGAGATAGCGCTTCATTTAATATTGCTTTTGGTAATTCTGCATTTAATACGAACCTGAATTGGACAGTATCATCAGGAGAGGTATTGAATGTGCTATTGGTGAATAGCAATGTTTACCCTACGCTTTGGAGTAATTTCCAAAACTATATGGCTACCGTTGAAGACGTCGATATAAAGGTTGTTACGAGCACATCGGCAATTCCAAATGAGCTTGGATGGGCGGATTTAGTAATTTTTCCTCCTATAACCAATTCTTCTGTATCCTCGGATTACACCTCAATACAAAATGACATGTCTTCATGGATTAATGATGGTGGTAAAATGTTAATAATGGGGAGCACCTACGTTGACAATATCTTGGATATGAATTTCATTACTGGATATTACTACGGAAATTACACGAATTATACCCATTACGTAAATAGTAGCTATTCAACCCATCCATATATACAAGGTGTCAGTTCTTCTTTTGTACCGCAGTCGGCGGTGCTTGACGCTTACATTTATAATTCAGGGTATGTGTATTTAGTATACAACACCTACTATCGTCAGGCATTAAGCTATTTCCCTTTAGGGGATGGTGAGGTAATTTACTATGGATTCAACTTCAACACTGTATATCCTGATATTACCAAAATATTAGACAACATTTTTGAAAGTACATTAAGTGAAAAAGCAACCGGAATTAACTGGCTCACTTTCGACCTAACAACTGGTAATACCCTTGGAGGTGATACATCCGTTGTAATAGGAACAGCCCACGCTGATACTCTTGCGGCTGGAGTTTATAATTTAAACATTACAATATCCACAAATGACCCATCTAATCCAGTGTTTTCTATACCTGTGAACTTTACTGTAAACGGCCAAGGTGAAAGTTTAATTGATAGTAGTTGTTTAGATTTCGGACCATCATATCAAAATGTGATGCACACAAAAGATGTCCCTGTTTATAATGCAGGATGTGATACACTATATATAACTTCTGCGGCAACAGCCGGTAATTCCTTTACTACAGGAAGCGTGAATTTGAATATCGCTCCAGGTGATACAGGATATATTGCTGTTTCACTCTATCAGAGTACACTCGGTAGTGTGAGTGACACATTATCAATTTATTCGACGGTTGATACTGTCCATCGTTGCTTAACTGCAACTATTGTCGGCGCATCGGACATAAGTGTGTCCCCTTCTAGTATGAATATTATAGTTAATAAATGTAATGGCTTCGCTACCGTGCCATATACTATTTCAAATAATGGACAAGCTCAACTCTCATATTATGTAGATGTGGTAGAAGTTTATGATTCTTCATACACACAATCTTGGCTTTATACGGCTCCTAACTATAGTAATTCATTAGGATATACGTTCAATAATATCATAGATTCGGATACCATCTTCTATGAAATTATACTTAACGGTGAATACAGCCAAACAAGTAATTATTTTTATCTATATGCAAATGGTGCCTATATTCAGACCTTGTATGATAATAATGTCAACGATTATTCAAACGATACAATAAGTGGTTATATAACAGGGGGACAAGCATCAACTATTGTGAATGCAGGGTATTTGACCATTCAATTATACTCTTATAACCACAATTCTGTTTCCGGTCAATCTTGTTTGGTGCATGTATGGCAAAAAGAAGATGTTGCCTGGGCTAGTCCAATTGGAGTATCTACAGGAACATTGAGTGTTGGTGCTACCATTTCAAAAAGCATATTGGTGACAGTCTCAAATCTCGCATTAGGCACTTATAATGCATCTGTTATTTTTGAAACTAATGATCCAGGCGACCCAACCTACCAAGTTCCATTGATAGTTCATGTTGTTAGCGAACCGGATATGAGCCTGAGTACTACAGCACTAAATTTTGGAAGTGTATACAGTACTGTTCCAGTCGTAGATAGCATACTAATTGAGAATGATGGATGTACTGATCTTTCCATTGGAAACATAACTTCAACTAACTCACATTTTGTGTCTAATTGGACTCAACAAACTATAGCTCCGGGTGCATCTCAATGGCTTCATATTACATTTACGGCTACTAATAGCGGTGTTGAAAGTGGGATACTGACAATTTTCAATAATGATAGTTTACAAGTAATTTCATTACTAGCTAATGTGGTGTTTGCACCTACGGCAGATTTTCAGTTTCAAATTCAGAATGCCTGCGACGGATCTGTTTCATTTAATAATGAGAGTTCAAATGGTTCGCAATATTTCTGGGATTTTGGTGATGGCCAATTCTCTGGCGCCGTGAACCCTCAGCATACCTACAACAAGCCAGGTACGTATTCGGTGATGTTGGTGACGAGCAATTCAGGCGGTTCAGATACGACCTTCAAGACAGTCATCTTGAACGATGTGCTTTATGTTGCTTCGGAATTCCCTGATACGGTGCAGGCTGGCACGACGGTTCAGTTCATCGATTCTTCGATGTATGCGAATTCATGGCAGTGGTACTTTGGAGACGGTAATAACTCTACTACGCCGAACCCGCAGCATACCTACCAAAACAAAGGAACGTTCATCGTGACTTTGTTAGTGACTAACAGTGCGGGTTGTTCTGGATCAACCAATAATGCTATTATTGTAACCAGTGGTATTGGCATCCGCGAGCAAGCCCTAGAAGCTGCGCTGTATCCAAATCCGACATCGGGCTCTTTGCATATTGAATGCAGTGCGGCCGAGCGCATCATTCTCTATTACAGCACTGGAGCACAGATCCTCGATATACCGTTTGTCGAGGACCTAGACTTGAGCAATCTCCCAGCAGGCACTTATCAGATAGTTCTGCGCGGCAATAGCGGATTGTGGAGAGAGACCATCTCCGTGGTGCGGTAGGACGACCTATATGTAGAGCATAAAAAACCCGAGCCGCAGGCTCGGGTTTTTTTTTTACACTGTATTTAAAACCGCGCTTTAGGCGTTGAATGCGGCTTTGAATTTGTCAACGAAGTTTAGGCGTTCCCATGTGAAGAGCTCTACATCTACGCTGATTTCAGATTTGCCATCTGCGCTGGTAAAGGTCTTGGTCACTACCTCGTGCTCGCGTCCCATGTGGCCGTAGGCAGCAGTCTCGCTGTACATGGGCTGACGCAATTTCAATTCTTGCTCAATCAATCCTGGACGGAAGTCGTAGATCTCTTTAACTTTCGCAGCAATCTCTCCGTCTGTGAAATCAACTTTGGCGGTACCGTAAGTATCTACGAACACACCCATAGGTTCTACTACTCCAATAGCATAAGAGACTTGGACCAATACTTGATCACAAATACCTGCCGCTACCAAGTTCTTTGCAACGTGACGCGTGGCATAGGCCGCCGAACGGTCTACCTTAGATGGATCCTTTCCTGAGAAAGCACCGCCACCGTGTGCACCTTTACCGCCGTAAGTATCTACGATGATTTTACGGCCGGTCAATCCAGTATCTCCGTGCGGTCCACCGATCACGAATTTACCCGTAGGGTTGATGTGATATTTGATGTCGTCGCCGAACAACGCTTGAATGTGTGCGGGAAGTTCTGCCTTCACTGCAGGGATGACCAGCTCAACGATGTCTTTTTTGATTTTCGCCAACATGGCTTCGTCCGTTGGGCCGAAGTCGTCGTGCTGAGTACTTACTACGATGGCTTCAATACGCTGAGGTTTGTGGTCATCGCCGTATTCGATGGTCACCTGGCTTTTTGAATCCGGACGTAGGTAATCAATCTGGCTGCCGTCGCGACGGAACTCGGCCAATTTCTTTAGGATTCTGTGGCTCAAGTCCAATGCCAAAGGCATGAAGTTATCGGTTTCGTTGGAAGCGTAGCCAAACATCATTCCTTGGTCACCGGCGCCTTGTTCTTCAATCGAGCCTCGGTCAACGCCTTGATTGATATCTGAACTTTGTTCGTGGATGGCGCTGAGGACACCACAAGAATTGGCCTCAAACATATATTCACTCTTGGTATAACCGATGCGCTCAATGACACCACGGGTGATGCTTTGAACGTCGAGGTAGGCAGAAGATTTTACTTCGCCAGCCAAAACTACTTGGCCCGTAGTTACAAGAGTTTCAACGGCCACTTTCGACTGTGGGTCGTAGGCCAAGAAGTTGTCGATAATGGCATCTGAAATTTGATCAGCTACTTTATCTGGGTGCCCTTCGGACACGCTTTCGGATGTAAAAAAGTAAGACATCTCTATTCTGTTTAGGG
>Ga0255768_10002938_pt1 | contig 17054 bp, 9 predicted proteins | sample 071ome_33_FD_179983 | JGI IMG/M metagenome (GOLD analysis project Ga0255768, IMG submission 179983) | Coastal salt marsh microbial communities from the Groves Creek Marsh, Skidaway Island, Georgia - 071412AT metaG (version 2) | ecosystem: Environmental > Aquatic > Marine > Intertidal zone > Salt...
TCCCGTAGATGCGTACGGACTAGCCAAACTTGTTAACCCTAAAAATGTACCTAAGTTTTTTGGGGCTTTCAGAGATATGGTGATGTTCAAAGCTACTCAGTTTAAGTGGCTACCGAAACCTAATGCTGTAGACACTGTATTCAACGCCCTCCAACCGGCTATTCGATTCACCAAAGACGAATGCCTAGACCTACCCGACATGACCTACGTAAAACGTGAGGTCGAACTAACCGCACAACAGAAAAAATACTACAAGATACTCAAAGATAAACTTATGGCGACAGCCGCAGGGGAACAAATATCTGCTGCAAACGCCGCAGTAGCTATGAACAAACTCCTACAGATATCTTGCGGGGCTGTGTACACCGACACTGGAGAGACGGTGGAGTTTGACATTAAGAATCGGTACAAGGTTCTACGTGAAGTGATCGACGAGTCTAGCCAGAAGGTTCTTATCTTTGTACCGTTCAAGCACGTTATTGACGTACTGGCTGAGAAGCTAAAAGCCGATGGTATAACAAACGAGATTATAAGAGGTGATGTAAGTGCCTCCAAGCGCACTGAGATATTTGCCAGATTCCAAGATGACCCAGACCCTAGAGTCCTGATAATCCAACCGCAAGCGGCTGCACATGGTGTAACGCTAACTGCGGCAAACACGATTGTATGGTGGGGGCCAACATCTTCTTTGGAAACTTACGCACAGGCCAACGCCCGTGTCCATCGAACGGGTCAGAAACATCCTTGTACAGTAGTGCAACTAGAAGGCTCAAGGGTAGAGAAACGCATCTACAAGATGCTAGACGAGCGGATAAACATCCATTCACAAATAATAGATTTATATCAAAATATGCTTGAACTATAAAAATAACTAGACTAAACTGCACCAAACCAAGAAGAACCATGCTAAACTTAATCTGATATGTGGAGATGTCGTGATGAGTAATGAGGTGAAACCCGACTTAGATCGGTTGGTCTCGGTCTATATAAAGATAAGAGACAAGAAGTTAGAGCTACAAGCCGCTCTAAAAGAACAAGAAGAAGAGCTTGTACTGAAGATGAAAGCCATAGAAATCAAACTCTTGGAGCACTGTAAAGACAACAGTGTCGAATCTGTCCGTACAGAGAACGGTACGTTCTACCGGTCTACCAAATCTAAATACTGGACTTCTGATTGGGAAGCGATGGGTAAATTTATCCTTGAAAATGAAGTGCCAGAACTGCTTGAGAAAAGAATCCATCAGGGGAATATGAAGCAATTCCTTGAGGACAACCCCGAAAAGCTCCCACAGGGGTTAAATTGTGAGAGCGAATACACTGTAACTGTACGGAGGAAGAAATGAGTGAAAGTTATGTTCCGATTGAGGAACTAGCTAAATATCTTTCGGTCAAAATCCCTACTATCCGTGATTGGGTCAGTAAAGGATACATACCGAAAGACACCTATATAAAGGTAGCTAACACGTACCGTTTCAGTATTCCTGATGTGGTAACGGCCTTGAAGCAAGAAGCACCTGAACCTGTCTATGACAACCAAAACGAACCTGTTCAACTTGAACTGGATTTCAGCGATGAGGAAGATGTATGAGCGATTTAGCTTTATTTGAAAATATGCCTGACGAGTACAAACAACTTCTCGGGCAACTCCAACCTGACACCAATGCCTCTGGACGTGGCTCTTCTGCGGGCGGTATTAACCGACTCAGCATTCGTGGTGGTGTTTTCCGTAAAGTAGTTAACGGTCAAGAGGTAGGAGAACTGGAACAGCGTGCTATCAGTGTGGTTATTGTTAAAACTGCACCAATCTCACGTATGTATTTTGCGGGGCAGTACCAAGCTGGGGTGACTAACCCTCCTACATGTTGGTCTGGAGATACGCAAACAGGCCGTCCATCGGAAGATGTTTTATCTAGTGATCGTCAGTCAGAGACGTGTTTCGACTGCCCACAAAACATTAAAGGTTCCGGTCAAGGTGAAGGGCGTGCGTGCCGATACTCTCAACGTGTTGCAGTATTACTTGCTGACGCTGACGGTAAGGTTGTGTCTGATGATGTCTATCAGCTTTCACTGCCCGCTACCAGCGTGTTCGGCGACAACAAAAACAAGATGGGGCTACAAACTTATGCCCGCTTGTTGGACTCACAGAAAGCTCCACTAGCTTCTTTACTTACTGAACTACGTTTTGATACAGACTCTTCCACACCCAAGCTGTGTTTCAAACCAGTACGTGTATTGGAACAGGATGAACTTAAAATAGCTGTAGCGTTGCAACAATCAAAAGATACAGAAAAACTTATTGCGCTCAGTGTAAAACCGAAGGAAGATGTAGCAGACGCTCCTGCCCTACCTAAGATAGAAATGCCGAAGGTAGAAGCGGTAGCAGAAGAAGAGGTCGAAGAACCAAAGGTTAAGGTGTCTAAAAAGAAAAAAGCAGAGACACCGGCTGATGTCGATCTCGCAAGTTTGCTAGATGAATTTGATGACTAAAAACAATGGGGCACTACGGTGCCCCTCTTACTCTGATGTGGAAATCTTATGGAAACCAAAGAGTTTCTTAGTACCGTTGCCGGAAGCGAAGGTTACTATTGCATAGTAGGAATAAAAAACGGTAAGACCATACAAAAATTCTATAACTCAGTTGATGCTGCGGCAGATGCGGCGCATCAATTCGATGCTGAAGGGTACGATGCTTACTATACTCCGGCTACGTATGCCGAAGATGTAAATCGTAGGGCTGAAAACGTCTTACAGATGAAGGCGTTGTTTTTAGATTTAGATTGTGGCGCGGATAAACCCTACCAAACACAGCGTGATGCACTGATAGCATTACAAGAATTCAAGAACGAGTATAACCTACCTACATGGACAGCCGTGGTCAATTCAGGCCGTGGCCTGCATGTTTACTGGATTCTTACGCGTACGTATTCCAGAGAAGAATGGCTACCGGTAGCGGAGAGGCTAAAGACAGCCTGTACTGAATTCGGCTTAGAGGCTGATCCGGTAGTGACTGCGGATGCAGCGCGTATCTTGCGCGTACCAAATACACACAACTTTAAAGATGACCCAGCGCGTGACGTTAAGGTCGTTCAGATGAAACAAGATTTCATAGAGTTGGATGTGTTTGCGTCTAAGCTCCCAGAAAGAGCGTCACCAGTTACCAGCGCAAGAGAGTATACAGACCAAGATGCTAAGGACATGGCCCGCGCAGTTGGTCAAAGTAAATACACAACCAAGTTTTCTAAACTTCTGATTGCTACGTCATCAGGCAAAGGTTGTGGGCAAGTTAATCGTGCGATTATGCAGCCCAACGATTTGTCGTACTCCGATTGGCTCCATGTACTGTCTATTGCCAAGCATTGCGAAGAAGACGGGGCACAGGCGATTCATCTGATCTCAAGTCGGTATGACGGCTACTCTGCCGACGAAACCGAGAAGGTAGTTGCACCGATTGAATATCCACATCTGTGTTCTACGTTTGAATCCGATAACCCATCAGGGTGTGAAGGTTGTCCACACAAGGGCAAAATCAAGTCTCCTATCAGTCTGTGCAGAGAAGTGCGCATGGCTGAATCCAATGAGGTAGAGGTACAAGTCTTTGAGGAGCAGGAGGTAATTATGGAGGGGGAGGAAGAAGCCCCAACTCCTACGCCTAGCACCGTGAAGATAACTATACCCCAGTACCCGTTCCCCTATAAGCGTGGTATTAACGGAGGTGTGTATCTCGAAAAGAAGGATCAGGATGGAAATGTAGAACAGATAGAAGTGTATAACAGAGACTTCTACGTTACGAAGAGATTGCGTGATCCGATAGATGGGCCATCGTTTGAATTTAAGCACCATACCGACAGGGAAGGGGTACAAACATTTGTGCTACCCATGACTAAGCTGACTTCTAAGGACGAGTTCAGAAAGGCTATGGGGCTAAACGATATTTTTATTCTCCCTAAACAAGCGGAGTTAATTATGGTCTACATCGGTAGATGGATTGAACAGTTAAAACAAACTCAGGATATGGTCGAGGTGTATACGCAGTTTGGTTGGACTGAAGATATGAAGTCGTTCATCTTGGGTGACAGAGAAATATATGCTGACCGAATAGAGTACACCACACCTAGCAGCCGTACTGCGCAGTACATACCTATGTTCCAGAAGAAGGGGACACTAGATGGTTGGAAGAAGGTGACAGAGTTCTACAACCGGCCTGACTTTGAAGAGCATCAGTTTATGTTTGGGTTAACTTTTGGTTCTCCACTTATGGAGTTTATCCCCAATATATCCGGTGCTATCTACCATTTGATGAGCAAGGAAACCGGCTACGGAAAAACTACAGGTATGTTTGGTGGAGCTTCAGTATGGGGGCACCATAAAAAACTTGTACTCAAAGGCAAGGATACAGGTAACTCTGGTTGGAACCGTGCAGAGATATGGAAGAACATTCCGCTGTACATAGACGAGATCACTAACTACAAGCCCGAAGCCGCTAGTGAGTTTTGTTATGCCGCAACAGACGGTGAACAGAAAAACCGGATGAACAATCAGGGGCAAAACTCTGAAAGATATCGTGGTAGAGAGTGGTCATTTATTGTAGCTACAACGGGCAATACTAGCTTGCATGAAATACTGTCTGCTAACCGAGAACATTCGGAGGGTGAAGTAGGTAGAGCCTTGGAAGCTATGGCTACCAAGAAGTTGTTTTCGGAAGAAGACACTGCACTAGCTAACACATTGCAGGAAGATTTGGCTAACAACTACGGGCATGCAGGGGAGCCGTATATACAACATATTCTTAAAAACCCAGAAGCGACAGAAAAACTTGTTTTAGCTACAAGAGACGCAATGATAAAAGCGGCAAATTTAGATTCTCAGCACAGGTATTGGGTTGCAGAGTGCGCGTGTACGTATGCGGGAGTTATGATCGCTAAGAGCATTGGCTTGTTAGATTGGGATTTGGATGCGTTCTACGCTTGGATTATTAAGAAACTAAAGTTGGCTAGAGAAAATATGCAAAGCATGACCATAGATATACATAACCTCATTGCCGATTACATTGCGGATAACCCACGAGGCATTCTACGTGTAAAGAGTACTGACGATGCGAGAACCACTGATCCGGAGAAGGAGAATTTGATTATGCCGGATGCAACGCCATTGTATCGTTGGGTTGGAAGGCATGAGTACGACATTCATAAACTGTATTTGCGCCCCGCACCGTTCAAAGAATGGTGTATGAAACGAGGGCATGTATATGCTTCGGTACGGGAACTGATAAAACTACAGCTAAAAGGTAGAGTTACTAAGATGCGTTTAGGAAAAGGTACTAAACTCGACCTGCCATATCAGTCGGTAATCGAATTATCTTGGGCAGATGAGGTTAGCAATGACGAGGGTAATGCTGACTGATATATCACCTGACGGTGTACGTATCGTTGTAGATTGGGATAAGTTTAAGCCGGGGTCTTCGGTATTCATACCTTGTATAAACACGGCTAAAGCTATCGAACACTTAACAAAAGCCGCCCGGATAACTAAGAAAGATATAGAGCAACGTGTTCGTGTAGAGGACGGTAAGTATGGCGTTCGGGTTTGGCGGCTAAAGTAACTGTGGTACTATAGCCGCGCATCATTTCCTTATCAGAGGATTTAGCCCCCCTCTGGGGGGCACTTTTTATAGATCGCTGTCCAACCAATCCATAGCAGCATTAAACTCTTCGTTTGATTGCATTATCTCTGCCAGTGCTTTTTTATTTTGAATAGGCATACCGCCGGTCAAGTCTGCAAACTGGCTTCTACTAGCTCTACTACCCAAAGAGCGTTCCATAGCAGGCACATCAATAACTGAAGTTGGATGATCTAAATTGTACGCTTCTGCTTCTTCAATAGCTTCTGCAAATAATTCAGGTTTAGGGGCGTTAGGGTCTAGCGCATAAGCTATCTTATCTAAAATTCCTTCCCTACGTTCCTTCCTTCCGGCTTCTTTGCGGATGTTGAGTGACAATCTGTCTCTAGCGGCCCGTGTAGAGATAGGAGAAAAACCCATAGCTTGTTTTAATATATCGCCTGTAGGTAATGCTCCAGAAATTACATCATCTCCACGTCCTGTCTCGTAGCCTTTAGTAGCAAAACGATAGGCTTTGGCTACGTTAGATGCACCTGTTGGTAGTATGGCTTCAACCGCTCTGTCTTTGTTTCTCGGGTTATCATCAAGTAGTGATTCCATACCATCGTAGATACGTTTACCTACACCATAAGTTGGGCCAGCCCATGCCTCTACAATTGCTTCAGTTGCATTATTTGGCTTGTAGTTACCGCGATCACGGATCATTAAGTTAGTTAGAGAAATACGATCTGTTAAATCTATACCTAACTGACTTGCAATCAAACCGTAGTACAGGTCTCCCCCGATCATTTTGGCAACTATTGTGTTGAAGTCATCTTCATCATCGCCAAGGAATTGATTGGCTATGAACGCAACTACTCCATACATCGGAATACCTTTAACGCCGACTAACGCTCCGCCGGTTGCGGTTAGGTAGAAGAACATATTTCTAAGAATTCTAGCTTCTTCACGCTCTGCTTCTGTTCTTGCTTTACCGATCATGTCATCGAACAAAGTCTTAATCATACGAAAGTGCGTGTACAAGAACTGCGCGGGAACGCGCTTAAACTGCCAAATAACACTACCTACACTGGTTTGAGCTATACGAGGAGCTGTTGTCAGAGAGGCTGAAGTGTTAACCCACAGTGTAGTATCTATCGCTTGTTGGGCTGCTTGATCTCCAAACTTGTTAAACTCAGCTTCAGATATTTTTCCAAAACTCTTACCGGTAAGTTTCTCCATTTCTAGTATGTAGACACTCATGGCACTTGTCTGACGGATAGCACGTTCCGAATGGTTAAATAGAAAACCAGACCAGTACACAGCTTTGGTAAGTAACGTAGAGTTAGGGTTCTCTAGGTCTGCCATTTCGGTAGTGGCCGAGCGTGCATCAAACCCATACTCCTTAAACTTATCGGCCAACTTATCAAACCTAGAAAGCACTTTGCCTAACTTTGTGTCTCTGTCTATATCGTTTGTAAGACTGAACCCACCTAGTTCATTAAGTACTTCTGTGTCACCTATCTGTTGTCCTTTTTCATCGACTCCTGTAACCCCTTCTCTGGAAACTGTGCCGAATGTAGCTGTGTACAGGCCACCAGCAAGCGCCATAGCTTTAGTTGCGTTAACTGGCCCATATTCGGCTGCTGTACGAGATTGTAAGACTATCGGAATAATAGACGTGTTTACGGCAACAGAACTTAAGTTAAATCCTAGTGTCCAGATAAACGTGGCCGAGCGTGCTATACGAATACCGTTTGGTAGTATGGGGTTCTTAGCAAACTGTAGATAGCTGGGTAACCTACCAGCTACCGGCATCTCTTGGGTTTCTTCTCTTGTTCCTGCCACGATAGTAGCGGCGTCATAGAGAAAAGAATCTTCTTCGCCTAACGCGTCACGTTCATTACGTACTTGTTTGCCAGCTATCTCTAGGTCTACTGCATGCTTGAGGTTAGCGTAGCTTGTTATAAATCTTGGGGCTTTTTGCTGAAAAGACTCTAAGGCATCTCCCTCGAAGAACGCTATGTTTTGGCGCACTCGACGTGATTGTACGAGAGCTTGTTCAGGAAGTGAACGCAACATAACATCTGCAATAAACTCATTTACCTGCCGCTTGCCTTCTTTGTCTTTAATGTCTAGTGCGTTTATTTTCTTACGCAGATCAGTAAGGAACGGTAGCGGTACTTCATTGTTGTAAACCTGTCTCTCTATTTCGGCACGCGGTTTAGCCCGTACTGATTCGGCATCAACTTCGGGTAAGTCGCGCAGTTTAGCCATAGCTCGTCTACGTTGCAGCCATGAGTCATAAGAACCTGTAGCGTAAACTATCTGTCCGTTCTCATCTCTGTAGTTAAACTCAAGCCAGTAGGTACCGGAACGGGTGAGTGGAAAGTACGGCTCGATGAACCCAGCCTCCAGACGGCGCATAAACATCTCGTCACGGATAGTCTTTTTAACTTCCGATTCAGTCTCTAACTTATCTATATTGGCTTCTTCTGCGGCTATGATGTTGTCGTTAAGATCACTATAGAAATCGCGCAGGTTTATGTATATCGCCCGTTGTTCTGGCGTTAGCTGCCCAAAGAGACTTACTACTTCTTCGTACTCTTTAATTCTTTGTGGGTTAGGTTCTTTAGGAATAACTCTGCCGACTATGGACGGTGGGCGACCAGCCTTTTTATCTGCTTCACGTTTGGCTTCTAACTCAGCAACACGTTTGTCCATCTGAGCTTTGGTGTTAAATTTTTCTTCTTTACGCGTACGCGTATCAGTCTTGCTATTGTATGCGCCGTAGACAACCCAATACTTGCGTATCTTGTCTTCATTGACCGTGGGGTCAATACGATTAATAGTAGAGAACGACACTAATTTGTTAAATGTAGCCTTAGCTTTACTATTATTTGAAAAAACACGATAAGCATCATTGAGTAGGTTGTTGTACTTCTTCATGTACTCAACGCGGATACCTTCTACTTGGTAGAGTAGTCTTTCAATCTTTTTAGCTGAAGGTACTTTTAACTTTAAGATATCTGAAATTGCTTCAAGCCCAACTCCGTTAAGGAATAAAGCCCGTGCTCTACCACTGGCGTTTTTACCCCACTCTACAATGTCTTTAACTCTATTTGGTGGGGCATCTTTCAGGAAGTCTTTACCGCCGCTCATTAAATGAGTAATAGCTTCTTCCGGCTTATCTTTAGCTAGTGCGTTCGGAACATCGGTTACGTTCCGGGTGTTAGGTTCAGTGCCCAGAATCGTGTTTATGTGTTTTATGGTTTCGACATCCGCAGTGCGTGCGTTATCTGCAATACCTAAGAACTTAACAATTGCCCCCCAGAACCGTTCCCAGCCTGTGATTTTTTGTCCGGTAGGTTTGTAGGCCGCTAGCTTTGCTTGGAACTCAGGGTTAGTAAACGCCTCGGCAACGAAGTCTTCCAGAGAACGCATACCATACTCGTCCGGCATAGCTCCTTTTAGATCATCGTACAGCTTGGTCAGTGCTACAGTAGCTGGGTGGCTCTTGTTTTGTAGTACGGCGTAAGTAACAGCGTGTGCGGATTCGTGTAAGACAGCGTGCGTGCTTAACGGAACACTGGTATTTATAACAATTGTGTTTGTACGGGGGTCGTAGATAGCGGCTATGGGGTTACCCTTAGCGTTGTTAAGTTCGCTAGTGGTTTCTACAGTTACGTCTTTTATGGTTTCACTGAGTCTCTTGGCAACCTTACGTACTTTGCGGTTTGGTGAGGTCTCAAAAATTTGGGTAAGAGCCGCACCAATATCTTTGGCTTCAATTGCATCTGCGACTTTTTGGTTAGCTTCGGAAATAGTAGCGGCGACAGCATCGGCTTCAAGGAGCTGGGTAATATCTCCTTCAAATGCCGCTATATCAATATTGAGAGCTTCACGAATGGTTTGTTTGTCATCGGCAAGTAGAGTTTCTTCTGCCGTACCGAGAGTCTCGTTCTGGTAAGCTATAACATTATTTACAGCTTCTTGAACCATTGTATCCGTATTGCCCGGATTTTCTTTTGGATTGACGTACGAGTTTATAGTTTCTTGGTCTTGAGTTTCGACTTCTCTACGTATCTCTAGTGGTTCTTTAGCTCCCGCTTTGAACGCTGCCTCTGTTGGAGAGCGGCGTAAGTCCGCTTTTACACGAGCTTCTTCCTCTACTTCGGCTTGCTCTGTTTGCTCGTTAAGTGCAGTAACACTTTCGGGCATATTGGTTTCGACCCAACTACGAGCCACTTTTGACCTACGCTGGACTTCAATGTATGAGAGGGTAGACTCTTTGGGCCTTATTGCGTCAAATGCTATTTCCCGTATAGCTAAATCCATGTCCCCGTCAGCCAGATCAAGGTAGTACTTCATAGCGCCTTCCTGAGTGTACTTATTGTTCTTGTTTATTTTGAACGCTTGTACTTTCTCAATTGGCGTTTGTTCTGCTGTTGGCTTTGCCGGAGTCCTACGAGTAACAGTCCTACGGGTAGGAGCTTTAGGGGCAGTAGTTGTAGGTGCAGTAGTCGTAGTAGGTGTAGTAGGTGTAGCCGCAGTCTCAGGTGCATCAGGTGTAGGTGTAGGCTCAGGTGCGGGTGTTGGTTCTGCCGCTGCTTGTTCGGCCCTAGCCTGTCTTGCTGCTTCTCTTTCAGCCCTACGTGTAGCTTGTTCGCGCTCTAGTGCTGTAGGACGTGGGCGGGTTGGGACAAATAAGTCTTGCTGTGCGGCAGCTTCTGGGGTCTGTTGCAGAAAGTTGTTTATGTTAACTTTAGTTTGTTCGGCGACGTTTCGGTTCCTTCCGAGGTTAGACAAAGCTGTACGAACTTGTTCACTCGTAACATCCATACCCCGGACGGCCTTACGTATAGGAGCTTGAGGAGCAACGCCGAGACGATCAAAGAACCGCTTGTCTGCTTTTTGTACCTTGGGTGCTTCTTCTACCGTTGCAGGTTCGGCAAGGCGAGCAGCGGCTTTTTCTTCCCGCTCAATAGCTGGGAATTCAAGCTGTCCTTCAGTACCTCGTCCGATACTATCCATGCGCTCCCTATTTAGTCGGGCTTTTTCTGCACGCTGGAGTTCTTGTTCGGTAGGTTCTGCGGTAGCAGGAGCCTCTCTACGCTCTGGTATGAGTGCTTCTAACTCTGCTGTCCTTGCGGCTTGTTCCTCGGCCTGTGCGGCCTCTACGGCGGCTTGTTCGGCTTCTTGCGTAGCAAACGCTTCCCGTACATCGGCAGCACGGTTAATTAGTGTTATCTCGTCTTGTGTAGGTTCAGTGTCTGTAAAGCCTTGTCTGCCTAGCTCTGCACTGAACGCCCGTCTTAGATTTTCTACACCGTCAATATCTTGACGCTCTAAGATAGGTAGAAGTACTTGTTTACGCTTCTCGACAGACTCTTGTTGGCGGCGTTCGGCTACACGACGATCAGCTTCACTAAGTTCCATCTCTTGCTGTGCCGCAGCAACTTCGGCTTCGGCGGCTTCTCTTTCAGCTAGCTGTGCGTCTTCTTCAGCCTGCATTTGTGCTAGCTCTTCATCGTCTAGCATTTCCTGTATCTGCTGTTCTTCTGCTATATCTATCAGATCAGGCTGTACTTCAGCAGGGGGTCTTACCCTAATTCTTTCTTCTAAAGTTGGTTCTTCAACTGGCTCTTCAATAGTGCCTATAGGAGCAAGCTCTTCAACTTCTGCGCCTTCGCGTCTGAAGACAGGGGAATCAAGTATGGGGCGTATGCGGGAAACAACTTCGGGTTTATTGTTACGTACTAACGGATTACTTATATAGCTAGTAAGTATAGATTCGGCTTCTGCGCGTTGAGCAGGATCGGATAGGTCTAATCCAAACAGTCTATCTGCTGTAGTTTTGCCAAGATCAAGCCCAATTTCTTCTATTGTGTCAGCATCAAAAACAGTAGCAAGTTCCTGTCCACCAAACAGTCCCCCTTCAATACTAGGCTCTTGTTGGTCGGGACGGCCTTGTTCTGCTTCTGGCGTAGGTTCTGTTGTAGGAGCGGGGCCACCTCTACCACGACGGCTCATTAGGCCGACACCTTCAGCTAGCGTAGCTAAAATACCACCAACACCAGCACCGTAAGCCGAAGACTCACCTGTACCGGTAAAGATACCTTGTTCTGGATCATAAACTTGCTGTGCAATTAAGTTTTGTGCGGCTTCTTGTACGCCTTCAGTGATAGCTTCTTGAGCCATTGCTTTGGTAATACGGCCAGCAGGAGCTTGGTTTATGCGGTTGTTGAGACGCCGCATGATCGACTCACTTACACCTTCTGCTATGTCATCAGCTTGGTTCCCGAATACTTTTTCTAAACGTCTGGCTATCTTTAGGGGAGCAAAAAATTCTAAAGCGCCGGGCAAAGTACCAAGAGCGGCGGCTTTACTTACTTGGTCTTCAGTAGCACCTGCGGCTTCGGCACGTTGTGCGGCTTCACCGGCCCCACTTGCAATACCAAGAGCAATCGAACTTAAACCAATAGCCGCAGCAGCGGGCAAAGAAACAGGGGCAGTAAGTATTGCGGCACCAGCTAAACCCAAATAAGGTAGTGTAGAACCAACGCCTGTAGCTAAATTCTCAGCAATACTTAGTTCTTCGGTAGGGGGTTCTTCATCTCCACGGATAAAAGCGCGTGCAGATTGCTCGGCTTCTTCAGGTAGTATAAATGCAGACCCGTAAGCTCCGCGTTGAAACTCTTCTCCTGCACCTGTAAGAACACGTCCGCCTAAGTTAGTAATAGCGTCAAAGAACCCGCCTTCATCTTCTGGAGTTTCGGGTACTTGGGGTACTTGGGGTACTTCCGGAACTTCTGGCTCTTCAGGTTCTTGTACTGAAGCTACAACAAACTTTTCAGCAAACTCAGGGTACAAAGCACCCAAACGCTGTGCCTGTTCTGGAGATAACTTATCTGGCATATTAACCAGAGCGCCATCTGGCATTCTTACTAGAGGCATAGCTACTCCAAAAACTTAATTAATTACCTAGATTTCCTAAGTAATCATCTAATGATAAGGCACCACCTAACCCAACATCAGCCTGTAGTTGTTGGATTTGACTCAATAGCTCCGCACGTTGAGTGTCGAACAGTTCGTCTTCTTTTTCTATAAGCTCTGCCATTTTTTCTTGGTCGTTTAGAAGGAACGGACTGGTACGGATTTCAAGTAACCGATTTTGATGGTCGTCCGAAAGGTCTTGTTGAAGTTTCAACGCATCACTCAATAGTCTTAAAGACTGACCGCGTGTTTCAATACCAGCCTGACGGTCAGCTTTAATAGCATCAAATTGTGCGCCCAATACGTTAAGACTATTCTTAGTTTCTTCCAGACGTTCAGTTTGTTCTCTGTTGAGTACTCCTGTGTACATCTGCATGGCGGTCTGCATAGCTTGGTTACGGCGTGCAGACAAATCACCTTCTAAAGAAGAACCTGCTTCAAATGCTTTACCACCGGCTTCACGCCCTAACTGGAATGTCTCTAAGCGTTTTTCGCCCGGCTTAGTAATTCGTTCTAGTTCGGCTCTGCGCTCTTGCCCACGGCGAGCTTGTTGAGACTGAATACTTCTACGTGCTTGATCTACCAGACTATTACCAGACAGATAGGCACTCATTATATCTTCTCTTTGTTTACGAGATTTTTCTTCTGGGCTTAACATGCCGCCGTAGTAATCTTCGTATCCTTTAGCCATAGCTTCACGAAGAGCTTTTTCTTCATCACTCAAGCCGTAAATACCCAAGGCTCTGTCTTCTCTTTCTTGCACTCTTCTAGCTACTTCTTCATCGCTAAGTAGGCCGGATTCGTAGGCACCAGCAATTTTACTCTCTAGGGATTGCATAGCTGGAGATAACTCTCTGGCTGTACCAGCCTGAGCAGTCGCTTCCATTTGCGCTATAATACTTTGTAATGTTGGGTCTTCATCTGCTTCAACTACACTTCCATCAGGCCCTGCGTACTTTTTTACTTCGCCACCATAGGCTAATTCGGCATCAGGATTACCACCGGCTATAAGAGTCTTGAGCTTCTGTACTTTAATTATAGTATCTGCTGGAAAGGTCTTTAGGTTTTCGCTTTCCATTCTTGCGCTTTCCATATCCCCAGCAGCTTTATAACGCTCAACTTGCCGCTCTATGTCCATGTAATTTTTTACATTTAAATCATTAGCTAGCTCGTTGTACTCCTCGCTCATTAGGTTATTAAACGGGTTAAGCTGTTGTATTTGAGCTGTTCCGCCCTCTGTAGGGCCGCCTTCGGCATAGCCAATAATTCCACCACGAGCGGCCATTTGTGGCATACGAGCCATATTTGGCGCAGAAAGTTGTGATATACCTGCTGCCATCGGACGTTGTTGTGGTTGAGCTTGAGGCATAGCTTGAGGCATAGCTTGTGGTTGCGGGCGACGCTGCATACCACCTAGTCCGGCTAACATGTTTGGCGCAGCACGACGTTGTGGTTGTGGGCGTTGTGGTTGCCCCATACGCGCCATCTGTGCGCCGGGCATTAGCCGTTGCATAAGCCCAATAATACCTTCAGCAGCTTGTTGTTTACGCTGATCGAGTACTGGCATTTGAGGAACTTGTTGGCCTTGCGCTTTTGCCAAATCTTGGTCAGCCGATTTCAGTAAATCAACGGCTTCCTGCGCTTTCATAGCAGCACGAGTTTTAGGGTCTATCCCTAAATCTTGTAAATCGTTATCTACGACATCAACCGCCGCTTGCATACGTTGTGGATTTACATTCGGCATAGCTGGTTTAGGCTGCTGTACGGGACGCTGTTGGGGCATCAAAGCCTGTAAACCTTGTGGTGTTTGCTGCATAGCCATTATGGTTGTTCCTCTCTTTACCCTTTAGGTAATTGTCCTGTACGTAAGTATTCTAAAAAGTCTTCTTTAGTTATATAACCAACATCGTACAAATCACCCATAGCGTTAAGTGTCTCTGCGGTCATCCCTGTAGGCAATGTACTTGCTGCGGGCACAGAATTAGCAGTAGCGGGATTAGCAGTAGCGGGATTAACTATGTTACTAAGCATAGTGTAAATATCAGAGCCGCCTTGAGCACCAGCTAGTAAAGAACTTAAGCCGGAAGGCTCCGTGTACTCGTAGCTGGCAACGCCAACTGGCATACCTTGCAGCAATGACTGCATGTACTGTACTTGTTTGTAAGGGAAGTCACGTTCTTCTTTAAACTGAGCGATATCTGCGGCAATGCCCTCACCTTCAATACCCCGTTGTTCGGCACCCGCACGACGTTGGGCTTCAAATACGTCAAACCCAAACTGATTCATCATTTCTTGAGCTTGTCTACGTGCTTGTTCTTCAGTATTAAACTGACCCTGCGCTTCTGTGAAGGCTTGTTGGTATCCAGTACCGGTAATGTCCGCTATGTTACGCAATGTGTTACGGATTAACTCAGAATCCATAATAGCTTGACGCCCACCGCCATAAGCTCCGGCTTTACTTAGCCGACTAGCTTGTTTAGTTCGGGCGATTTCAGCTTGACGTTGCGCCTCTGCGATCTGCGGCTCAAGGGACATTTGCAGATAAGGAGACATGTACTGCTGCGCTACACCAGCCTCAGTAAATGAAGTAGGTGTATAGCCCCCCATCTGTGTAATCGGAGCAGTTAAAGCACCCAGACCTTGGTAGGCTTGCGTTTGTAGACCAGATTCTCCAGCAGTCAGGGGGCCTTGATATGCGGCATACGGCATACCTGCAAGAGCCTGTCCACGACCGAGCATTTCCGTGACATACGGGCCAGCCCACGAAGAAAGCGAAGATTCCTCCGCTCTTGTGGTATTTGAAAATAAATCCCCCGACGTATCGGTCGCTATTGCGTTTGGATCGAGATCATCATCGCCCATGATTCACCTCAACTTGGCATAAATTTGTTTGGGTTTATTTGGGTGCCCTGTGTCTGACGGCCAGTTCTGGCCTGTCTCACTCTATCCATCATAGAGTAAAGTTGCTCGGCACCTGCATTGGAATTGCCATTACCAAGATGGCTGACTACATCGGCAGGGATAACGAACTCGCCATCACTGAGGGCGGCGGGTTGCGTGGCGTCTATAGTAGCAGGAATCCTATCTGCCATGCCATCTGTTGGGCCGCCTAAGTAGTAGCCTTGTCCCATGCCGTCTAAAGAAGCTAGTCCACCTCCCATCATACCAATAGCGCCGGGTTTGGAGGCTTCTATTAACTCGTCTAATCTAGTTTGTACAACGTCTGCACCAGAAGCAGGAGCCATATAACTACGTTGCGCAGGAATTATTCCTGTAGAAGCTACCGTGGGAGCGTATTTGGTTGAAACAGGACGTGTTTGCCTACTGAGATTAGTAAGATTCTGTGTGGCTAAATTCCATTTTTCTGCGTCTGTAGAGGCTTGTGCAGCAGCTTCCTGACCTTTTGGTACATACTGAGTCTGTGTAAAGTACCGGCGGCCACCCCCGCCCGGACGGCGGTCTGGATCATAAGCTGCGGCATCTGCCTGAGTGTACATAGGCACTTGCTGGCGGTAGGCTGTGTAATCAGGAATACCACCCATGTACCCAAGAGGGCCTTGGTTGCCGCCAAGCCCTAAGAAATCGGAAATAGTACTAGAATCTTTAGCCCGAGAAGACAGGAATAGCCCCAATACGGGAGCTACTTTAGCCATATCTATGCCGCCATCGTCTTTGGTAAAAAAGTCCATAACATTATCGACAAGAGAACCTGTCGTATCAGCTACCCAATCAAAGAACTCGCCCATCTTAGCCTCTCAATAAATCTATAAGTTCATCAAACTCATTATAAGTATCTATTATACCGCCACTTTTTGCTGCATAAGGGCGGCTTGCCATATTAGGGTTAAAAATACTTTCGCCACCTATATCGTATAAATAGTCAATTTGCGCTAGCTCTGGCCCTGTTACTCTAACGCCACGAGAACTACTAGGCAAACTCGTACTGGGGGTTTGTACGCCACCACAAATTTCTGGATTAAAGTACGCATATACTGGGTTATCACAAGGCTCAGTATCTACCCCGCACTTCTCTGGGTTTGCTGCTGCATAGTCTGCATCCAAGCACGGGTCAGTTTTTGTACCGCACTCTATCGGATTCTCTGCTGCATATGCTGGATTTAAACAGGGGTCTTCGGGAGGTGGCGGTGCGCCTTCATAACAGAAACTCTGTACAGTCTGCCCCGTAGGCACTGCTCTGCCGGGCTTATCACTATTCGGCGGACACTCGATAATACGGACTGTTCCGCATATTTCTGGGTTTTCAGCAGCATACGCTGGGTTTAGGCAAGGATCAGTGGGTGTACCCCCACAAAGCACTGGGTTCTCGGCTGCATACGCTGGATTGTCGCAAGGATCAGTTGTTGTCCCGCATATTTCTGGGTTTTCAGCAGCATATGCTGGATTGTCGCAAGGATCAGTTTTTGTACCGCATATTTCTGGGTTTTCAGCAGCATACGCTGGA
>Ga0255768_10002948_pt1 | contig 17009 bp, 25 predicted proteins | sample 071ome_33_FD_179983 | JGI IMG/M metagenome (GOLD analysis project Ga0255768, IMG submission 179983) | Coastal salt marsh microbial communities from the Groves Creek Marsh, Skidaway Island, Georgia - 071412AT metaG (version 2) | ecosystem: Environmental > Aquatic > Marine > Intertidal zone >...
TAGTTTCATTTTTTACAATAAATCCTTTTCTTTTGTAGTAATTATCTTCTACGAACATAAAACCCTCTGGTATCTTTACATTTTCATCCCAAACAGGGTAAAACACTTCTCTTTTGTGTTTTAGATCAGGGTTGCCTCTCAAATGAACCTCTATAATTTTGTCTTCAATAAATTCTACATTTATTGTTTTATACTCTCCAACCAAAGTGTGTAAGATTTGAGGGTATTGAAAACTCTTATCAACAACTTGCCATTTATCAAATTTGTATAATGGATTTTCTTTTGCTCTGAATGCTTGCAAGCAGTTGGCTTGTTTTCTTTCTATAAAATCAACGGTGTATTGGTTTCCTTCAAAGATCTCACACCAAAAAGTTCCAGGTGGTAAGTGGTCTGTGTCTTCTTCAATCTCCATAAACTCCGCATTTCTACCCATACCTAAAAGGTTGATGCAGGGTCTTACAATGTAAGATCCAGGACTTGGAGTATCAACACCCGCTGGTCCGCAGGTGTATCCTAATCTTGTTGATAGTTCTAGTTTATTGAAGATCCACCTATCCGCAGGGTTGCAACCAACCCAAGCGTCATCACAATCATCAAACTCTAACACTACTTGATCAGATCAACAGACTGCTCGATCTCTCTATCAAAGTCTTGGCGTAACTTGATCAAAGGATTGAAAGATCCTTTTTTACGATCAAGCAAAAGGGCACCCTGTGGTTTTACTAATTCACCATCAATGTTGAGAGCCTCAAAGTCAATCTCTGTTTTTTGTTTGTAAACTACTTTTCTATCACCATCTTGGGCGAAAGCACTTGTAGATAACAAAGATAAGATAATAATAAAGAGTTTCATTTCATTTTACCACTTCTTACAAGACCAGTAACGAGCACTCATCTTGTCCTTGGCTGTATCACACTTGTGACGGGCTCTAAAAGACTTCCTACGCTTAGGAGAATCCTTCTTAATTTCTAGATTGGCATCTCCATACCTAATAATTTTTTCCTTGCCGTCTTTACAGGCTTTGACCACAAACTTCTTGGTTCCGTGACCGGCTTCGCCCTTACGAATACGACGAGGAGAGTTGCATTTCATACGCTCTTTGTCAGTCTTCTTTTTCTTTGCTTCACCAAGGTCTGCTTGGATCTCTTCGCGAACAATCTTTCTAACTTCCTCTAGTTCATCGTCATCAGAGCGATCAACGATGTCATCTAAATCTTCTGCTTGGTCAGTGTGCATTTTAGCAGAGTTCTTGAGTTGTCCAGAAATCTTCTTTAACTTCTCTTCATCTGCTTTTGAGTGAGATTCAAGGATTACTTCCTTGATAAGATCTTTTAATTCTTTTTCTGTGATTTTCATTTATTTGGCTCTCCCAGTTTATTTTCAATTTCTTTAATTGCAATCGCGATATCATTTCTAATTCTTTCTTCCAACTCAACGCCGGCATCATAAACACGCATATTCCAATCTGTTTGAGATCTACCAACATATTTTAATTGCTGGAATTCGGTGGCAATTGCAAATGATGCAGTGGAAATTTCTTGTTGCATTTCCTCCATGTCAGAAACCGACTCGGACATAAGATTCTGGTATTCTTCTGTAATAATTTTTATAAGTTGTTTCTTTGTAATTCCCATCTTATCAGCCCTTTTTACCTGCTTTTGATTTCTTACCGTATTTACCACGCTTTCCACAAGCCGCTGGCGTCGGTCTACAAGACGGGTATTTCGCTCTTTTTTCTCCACTTGACCTACCGCAAGGGGAACATTTTTTGCGACCCGTCTTCTTGTCCTTACGGCATGTGTTGCAGTCTACCCAGCCACCCTTCTTGCCGGGTGCTCCTTTGCGTTTAAACCAATCACGAAGCGAAGTTTCAGATGATGGTTTTTTAGTTAGTTTACGCTTTTTTGCTTCGTTTGTTTCAACTTTTTTCAACTTATCATAGTATTTTGGATCTTCATAAACATGATCCATGGCAATTTCATGAGCAATGTTTTTGTCAGTTGTGTGTTCTAGTTCAACCTTGATGCCTTTTGCAATTTGATCTTCGATTGCTTTAGTTGAAACTTTGTGCCTTTTGGCTAATGCTGCATGCTTATTTTTCATTGAGCCTTTAAGTTTTGCTGTAAGACCGCCAGGAATCAAGTCTTTACTTTCTAACAACATGTCACGAGCAATCTCATCCTCGATGATGGATTGTAAGTGCTCCTTCTTGGAGTTACCCCAATTTTTAGCACCAACCTTGCGACACTTAACAAGAGCACCGGATGCGTAAGCAGAAGGCCAAACCTTATAACGGCTCTTTACCTTGTGGTAGCAAGCATCTTTCTTACCAGAAGATTTCTTCTTCTTCTTTTTCTCGTCGAGAGTATCACCATAAAGATCATCAATCTCTGTGATCTCATCTTCCATTGCTTGATCGCCCTGTGGTTGCTGTGCTTGTTGAGGCACAAATGATAAAACTACGCTTCTAACTAGTTCTTCCAACTCATCTGAATCGTCATTTTCTTCAAGAACGTCGCGAAGATTCAAAATCTGACAAGCCTCACTCTGCTCGGTCACTTCAAAAGCGATGTGAACAGATAAACTACCCAACACGCCAACACCAGACATCTTGATACCATCTTGAACCATCATTTTTGGATAAAAGTTAGTACAGGCTGTTCTAGGGAAAGACGGGGAAACTAATGCTTCTTGAAGTCTAGGCCAAAATTCTTTTGATTCAACAATCTTGTCAGCAGCCTCTTCGCTGATTCCTAAATCATCCATATCAATTTCAACATCAGCCTCTGCTATAACCCACTCAAATGCACCGGGCTGATAATCATCTTCTTCTGCTGTGAGTGTCCACTCGTAATAATCAATATCTTCGTCATAAACTTCTTTTGCGAACTTTTCAAATACAGATCCTTCAATAACTCCGTATTGTTTGAGGATAGGGATAAGTGCTGTTTTAATGTCGGAGTATGAGTTGTCTATGTCCATCAAATCTCTCATAAAAACATCAAAGTATCCAGGCACAACAAAATACTTGCCCGTGTTGTACTGATCTCTACCAGCACCACCCTCACCTTTGAGATCCTCTAATTCGGTTACCTTGATACCGATTGTAAGGGCTGGCTTTCCATCAACTCTTCCAAAACTAGTAGTATAGTCCTCCTCGATCCAATCATAAGAACCATAACTTTGGTCTTTTAAATCAGAAAGGATGTTACTAACACCTTCGGCATCAGGAAAACTTTCAATTTCTTGTTCTTTGAAAGTAATGATCATGTCTGCTTCGGCAATTTCAATAATGGCTTCATTGCCACCAGGAAAAGCGTAATCTCTTGCCTCGGCGTCAACCTCAACATGAGCAAGTCTGTGTCTGTATTCGTTCAATCCCTCTGCTACTTCTCGTTCAACCCTAAACAAAGGAGTATCAATAAGAGAAGAATCTAATGTATCTTCTGTTGTGGTGTCAATTTCTACTCTACCAACAGTCTTTTCTACATTAAAAAAGTCCGCTAAAATAGCAGTTGGTCCAGGAGAGTCGTGATAACTGCCACCAAATCTAACAAAATTGCCTGCCATAAGTGCTCCATCTCCATCTCTACGAGGAGCCTTATTCATAGCCTCTTGTTGGCTTTCTCTACCCCAACTAGTAAGTCTATCGATAAAGCCAATCATGTCTTCACCATAAACAGAATGCTCGGGCACAGCCAACTCTGTTCCAGTCTGAAAGCGTTTAGAACTTTTCGCAGTCTGTTGTGAGTCATAATACTTCATTTGTCTGAAGCGAGCACGGGAAAGTGGCGTGATTGGACCGCTATCTTCATCTCTCATGTCGTCATAGAACACTTCTTCGGTGTGAGACTGAAATTCAGGGTCATTTTCGGCACTTTCAACTGTTCCAGAGCCAAAATTATCTAAAATGTCCTCTGTTCTAACAACATAAGCAACTGCTCCGTGTCCGTGGGACTCCGCAATAGCACATTTATAGTATGTAGACTCTCCGCCACGACTTGGAGGCGAATGACAAGACTGAATCTCTTCAAAATCAGACATACGCCAAATGTCTAGTGGATGACGAGTAATAATAATGCTATAAGTCTCATCATCTACTTGACCGATGTTGTCTTTGATAAATTCAGCATTTTTCATCCAGTATTTCTGTAAACCCAGAATTCCCTCAACAGTTTGAAGAGCAGGAGGTATAATAAAGCCATCAGCAGACTCGGAAGCCAAATGAGCAATCAATTTTCGGTTTCTTATCAAGTCTTCGTTATTGATAATGTCCATACGCTCGTATGGTTCGCCTTTTTTACGGGCTTCCATCGCTTTTTTGTTATCAAGTTTCTTTTGTTGGTAAATTTCTTGAATGTTTTTGCGGTATTGAAGCAATTTGCTCAAAAATTTACCAATTTTCATCTGAACTTTGACATCACGAACAGATCCATCGGGCAAACCCTTTGGTCTGATGCCAGAAATTGTCCCTTTCTCCCAATTTGCTTCATATCCAAGTTTTTCAAAGAGTGTAACAAATTTAGACAACTCTTCGTCGCCTGTTGCGACTGGAAAATCAACAATAAGGCGCATTTTATCGCCAAAGAGACCATTGAAAGCCAAATCGTTGAAATCAATTGCTCTAATTGCTAAATCAACAACTTCTTTTTCTTCCTCATCTAACTCTGTGAGGATTTCTTCGTCTTCTTCAAGCAAAAATGTGTGTCTTCTTGCTTTTGTCTCTATTTTTTCGTCTTCAGAGAGGAATTTCTTCCAAGCATCACTAAATTTATACATGCAGGTCCACCTATTTATCAATTTTGGACTTTTTCAAGTGCCTTCCTCAATAAATAGATAGGAAAAGTAGTTAGTTCTTGCTTTTCATACTCTTTTATTTGTCGATTGTTGCCCACTCGTACTCACTATGCTCAACAAAGCCCGTATCAGGGTTTGGATGTAGAGTAATCTTGTCTAGATTGTATGGAAAAGCGTAATAATACACTTTATCATTCTTCCAATCGTCTCTATCGATGTAAATCAGATCTTCTTCAGGGCAAAAGATATTTGTTTCTTCAAAAAGTTCTCTTTGGGCGGCTCTTTCAAGTGATCTATCACGCTCATCAACGTGTCCGCCGGGAATATCCCACTTTCCAGCACCAGTTGTTGACTTTTCTGACCTTTTTATGAGTAAAATTTTGTCATTTTCATCAACGCATATTACACGCGATGATATTTTATCATATTCTTTGCCTTCATTCACAAAATTTTTCCATTTTTTTGACATTTTTTCACCTTTCGCAATCCGAAACAGGATTATAACTTATATAGACAATCGAATTGGCTTGCGGGACGTTATTTTGGTCAAAAACAACAGAATTTGTAGATGAATCGTAATACCATCCAGTGCTCTGCTCAACGCCATCGACTTTTACAGTAATTGTTTCCTCGATTGGGTTATTTTGAAGAGTAAATTTAGATTTTAGTATTGAATCGTTTGCCAGAGTCTCTAAAGGGGTGCCCCAATCATCCTGACAGATAGATAAAAAAGTTCCTCCTAGTAGATTTACCAATGTATAATATTGATAACCTTCAGAAGCACCACCGTTAGCACTACAGCCGCCTGGATAATCGCCTGCAACAGCGTGAGCAATGGCATAATCAGCGTTTCCTTTTACAGCAACCATGTAAGAAGACAACGTTGAAGGTGTAACATTGCCAAAATCATCTTCATCAGAGATGAAAATTACAATCAATTTAGCATCGTAACGCCAAAAAGCACTTCCTGGTCCAAAATCATTGCCCGATTGCATTGCTTCATATGCATATTCAATGCCTTTTTCTGTTGGAGAACCCATGGTTCCAATGTTATCGATAATATTTTGTATTTCTGTGACTGGATCTGAAGATGTAGGGTCTACTACAGGACCCAAAGCAGTCGCATCATCTGTTGTTATGAAGCCAATATTGTAGTGAATGCCAGAAGTTATGAAAACATTCATAAATGTTTCAATATTTTGTGCTAATTGGCTTTGATTTCCAGCCATTGATCCTGAATTATCTACTACAAATAGAATATCTACGTCAGAAATCTCTTCTTGAACGAATATTTCTTCTACTAAATCTTCATAACTACCACCACCGCTTTGTTCTGCTATGGTTTCTGGTGAATAAGGGTCGTTGGAGTATACATATAAGTCACCATAATCAAAATCAAAGTCAGTTGGTGAGTGTGTTACCTCTACAATTACGTAAGAATCAGGTGGTAGTACCCACGGAAAAGGTCCATAATGGCTTTCAACGTCCATTATTGACAGATTAGCAGGATAACTTATAAAGAAATCCATACCATAAATCTCTAAATCTACATTTCCAATGTTCCAAACAAACAATCCTTCAGTTTCATTGCAACCAATGAGGGTGTCACCGTAATCAAAATGGTAAGGATCGATCCAAATAACAGGAGCATCGCCTGAACCAACAAGAGGGACCTCTACAATTTCCTTTGTAGGGTCGTTTGAGTAAATATAAATGACACCATTGTTGACTTCATAAGTAACAGGGTCATAAAATACATCAAAATCTGTTTTTTCACCCGGCTCTAACTCGATATCATCAACATCTGTGATGGTATACACCTCATTTCCGTATTCAATACGAATATTTGAGATATCAAGAGTCTCTAAACCAGTATTTTCAATTGTAACAGTGCGACTACCAATAGCACCTTCAGCATCTAAAGGTCCAAAATCTATTTGTGATGGTATAACTGTTATATTTGGAGAATTTTCAACTATTTCTGGTTCTTCTATGAGTAAAAGTAGCGAATGATCGCTACAACTAACACTCAAAAGCACCAATAGAAATATGAGTAGTTCAAACACTCGCCTCATAACATAACTATTCTATCTTTGAACAAAAATGAACGAAAGAAGAATAAAATTTATTAGCGAAAGCCCTTGAACACTAATATCTCTATGATATGTGCCATAACCAAACAAAATAAGGTTTATAATAATGGCTATGCAGCAAGCATAAAAGTAAACAGTACGCAATGACATAAAGAAAAGCCCCTAAAGTAGTTAGGGGCTATAAGTTCAAAAGTTATTTTAGCGTGCTAATTCTTTAATTTTTTCATTCATCCACTCATTAGCCTGTATGTGACTTTTGAAAGTAGGTGAGAGCCCTGCTAGATACTGTGAAGTGCCATTCTGCACTGCTGCCCACTGCCAGTTCCAGTCGCTTTCTTCACAACAAACCAACCCAGCAACAATTGATTTAGTGTTTGGTGGTAACTTGACATACTGAATTAGGTTTCCAAAGACCCTATTTTGATCTCTTTCAAGTTTCTTTGCTTCTTCATCAACAACTTCCGCCTTTCGCTCTTGGGGAAGGTCCGCACGAAGCAGAATAAAGTTCCAACGTCGAATTTTTTCTTCAAAATTTTCCCTTACCACCGCATCGAAGTACTCTTGTACCTTATCTTCGTCAGCATAAGTGAATGTATGCATGGGTGCTTTTGCACGTCGTCCGTTATTGAAAATCTTATAAACGTTCCATTTATAACTCAAAAGTTCCTCCGTTGATTGATTGCCATACTATTATACCAAGAATGACGCTGTTTTTCAAGTAAATTTCTTCTACGTAGTTTGATTGTGAAAAGTGTTTAAATTTTGGAACTAGTGTTGGGTCAGACCAAGCAATATGCCAGAAGTATACATCATCTAAAATAATATCAATGTGACGAGTGCGTTTTACGAGGAAGCCAACGCCCCCAGTAGAATTATCAATAATAATGTCACCAGTACGTAAGTCAATATCGTCATAGTATTTGCTCGCATCTCTCATACCCTAAGTACTAGAGTAGTGCTTTAGTGTGCCTTCACTTATTAGTATTCTTAGGCTTCCCTCCTCATAATGATGGATTTTTTCATCATTTATGTCATTATTGCGTTTTGTCCAGTGAACATCCCAGACGTTGAGTTCATCTAATAATATATATTGGCGTACTAATATGCCAATTTCGTCGTTATACTCGTCGATAAGAATATCGCCTAGTTTGATGCGTGAATCTTCAACCATCTGTGCTGGCGGTCGCAAAGACCAAATTCATTTGTAGGAGTATCACTCTCACAATTGTTATAAGGCACTTTCATAATCTTTGGATCTTGCTCAACAGAAATCTGAAGCATGTAATCATTATATGAGTAATTGACCCAATCGACGAACTTATCCATAGATAAGCCTGAAAATGTAAATAAAATTCCAAGTCCGAGTAAAAAACTAGATAAAAACGCTGCCATTTGTTGAGGTCTCCTATGTAAATTCAAGATAAATAGATTATACTACAGTGTAATGTCCTAGATTTTTCCACATAATCCAATGACGTTTTCCGATCTTTGGAAACTTGACTAACATCATGTCAGTATTGGTATCAACCATAAGGACATAGCCCAATGACCTTTTATGATCTGAATGGTCTAGTATGAAGTTACCTTTACTTGCTTTCACAGTTTGATCCTATCAATGATATATGGGTGCTGAAGTGATAAGTCCTTATACAACTTCTTCATAATCTTTTTGGTGATATCAGCAATATCGTCCTTGACATCTTTTTTCTTCAATGCTTTTTTCAACTCATCTTCTAAAGCCTTCTTTAGTTCTTTGCTGAAAAGTGTATCTAACTCTTTCTTGACGATACCTTTGATATCTTCTTTATCAGTTCTAGTAAGTGCCTCTTGGAGGGGCTCAGGTGTTTTCTGCATATTACTCATAAAGATATCAACTTGGTTTTTTGGATACATTGTTAGTAGGGCAGCACGTAACTTATCAGGGTCACCATATGCATCTTTAGGATCAACGTCTACTGTTACACCAATATTTTCTTCTTCATCTAATACTTCACGTATAATTTTTCTCAATTGGTTCTTGGTGATATGCATAATTTTTTCCTTTTACTTATTATACCACAAAGTCTATCATGTAGTCAATATCATAACTGTTTATATCACTAATAAAAATGCGATATGGGACAGGGGTATCATCAAAGTTCATTATAACTAGATCACCGTCGTCACTACGCGACACTTTTCCACGCCATTCACACAATTTTCTATTATACATATTTTGAATACTACGATAAGCCAAACTGCTGTTCTCGCAGTGAGCGACTATTTCCTCGCGTATAGGTTCGTCGCTATCTTGACTTACAATCGTGTTATATGACCGCCAGTAAATCTCACCTCTACACTTAGGGCATATTGCGAATAGATCATATCGCTTACGATTTACTTCATCTACTACGTACCGGTTCATATATACCTAAATATATGGGAAATTTTTTTGGGGTATTTTTTAGGGGGCTAATATCTCAAATTTTTACCGGCGTATCGTGAGGGTGCTTAGCCGCGCCTGGCGGGGTGCTACAGTTTACCGAGACATATCCTGCGGGTAGGGAGGGGGGTAGGGGGGACCCCTATCACAGTTTAGTCTTTATTATTACATTTCCTGTAATAGTGTTTGCTCTCTCTTATAACGTAATTTGCATATACTGAACCGATAATGACGGTCCAACCTGCAATAAGGCAGAAGTATGCTGGGATCTTTATTACTTTCTTTATCATTTAGTGCTCTCGAAGGTGTGTTACACCACTCCTAACACGAATTTAGCCATTCGCGTAAGTGCTTGATATTACTACATATGTATTAAGGTCTTCCTTATAGGGAGAGGAACTTTAGGGGGGCATGTTAGGGCTCCTTTGTGTATAACACATTATACCACATTTATTTGGGTCAAGTCAAGGCATTTCTCATACTTTGTACTACTTATCTATGACATATAGCGTTCTTTACGTTGTTAGGGTGATATGGTATAAAGCACTCACACGTAATAGGCAAACATTATAAACAGTTATAATAACAACATCCATAAACAAACCTATAACTAAACGATAGTACACACCACTAAACACTAAGTGTATGTACTATGATACAATGTTCATAATAACATATGAGTTTGAGTTAGGGTTATTAATGCTTGCTTTCCTGTACTCATGTTTAGCATTATCATCTGCAAAGTGAACTGTAATAGTAACGTTACTTTCTCCTACTACTACACCTAACCAAGTGTTACCAAGGTCTTCTGAGATAAAGGGGTTGGTTACTTCTACAAGGTTTCCTGCTTTAGGCATGTTACTTATCTCCTTTATTAATGTTCTTATCTGCGATGTTTGCTTTGTCTTGTAGTGTCTTTAAGAAGGCTTGAAAGACTTTCCTATCTTCTCTGATCTGTCTTAGTTGTCTCTCAAACATCTCCTCACGCTCTTGTAGTAGTTTGCTGGTTCTGCTAAAGGCTTTCATGTATTACTCCTACTCTTACAGGAAGCAAGCGATAGAACGGTCATAACGGGCTTCTAACATGTCTTTAAGGTTGTTATAATCTTTCTCCTCTCGTAACACCCTGATAGCATTCTTGATACCGTTAGGGGTGAAGTATTGGCATTCTACATCATACCAGTTACCTCCGTTTACCTCTGCATAGGTATCACAGTACTCTTTGATAAGTTTAGCCATCTCTTTATCTCTCTTGTTCATGCTTTGCTCCCGTTACGGCTTAGAAGTTCAAGGTTGGTTAGGGTATACATGTTTCCATCACATAATGACGCGTAAGGGTTTATACGCATCTTAGGATTATGGTGAGTCCACACAACTACCCCAATACTATCTTTATTACTACCCCTCTTTACTCTTACTAAGTCTCCTGCTTGAACATCAGGGAATCTGTTTACTACTTTCTTCGGCATAGTAACCTCCTTAGAATGGTGAGTTAACATACTCGTATTCGGTATAGTAGAAAGGGTTATCCATCCTAAGACCCTTGACAAACCAGTCGTGATCATAGTCGCTAACATCGTTATCAAGGTAGTCCATTACAAAGTCAGCGGAACAATTGTGATACATGTAGTTAGCAGTAGCCATTGTATCCGCTTGGCGTCGGGTAGGGACATTGTAGTTGTTGTAACTGTAAAGGTGAGATCCTCTATACATGCTTTACTCCTTCTATCTGTTATACTCTTGGATCTGTCTCAGACGCTGTAAGCGTCATCCTCGTTAGCGCCTTCGGCGGTGATAGGGTTGCCCTTGTCCATGCACTTGCGCCATAGGCGAAGAGCCTGAGTGCGAGCCTCATAGTTGTTACGGCTCCAGGCTGGGCTCTGAGCCCACTCAGGGGTCTGAGCGTTAGGGGAGAAGGAGACGCGGCGTGCTTTGCGGATCTTGCTCATGAGAACTCCGAGGAGGTTGAAGGGTCGGGGTGAGTCCCTATCTTCTTTATAATTATACGATAGGCGACGAGGGAAGTAAAGAGAAATCTTTGAAGGAGCGGACACTTTCTGTCCGCTTACATTATCAGGCTTCGGCGGTAGCGCCAAGTGCGGCATAAGTGAGGTAGAAAGCCTCAAGTTCGTCAGCGTCAAGAGGACGCCCCTCTTCTTCTTTAATCTCCTTCCTAACCTGCTCAAACTGAGCGCGGAGGCTTAACTGGAGCGCGGCGGCGCGGAGGTTGTTGGTAGTGGTCTCAAGGGTAGTGGTCTCGAAGGTCATGTAGTGCTCCTGGTGATAATGAAGGTTTAAGTTAACTTATGCGCTCTTGAGAGCAGGGTAGCGCTCGCCAACGCCGTAGTGAACCCAGATTGGACGACCCTTGAGCTTGAAAGTGCCGGTTCCTCCTCGCTTATGGTTCACGCGCTCAACCTGGACGACGATTCTGGGGGTTCCTCCTTTGTTAATGATGATAAGGTCTCCAGGGCGGAGAACCTCTGCATAGCGATGAACGATGTTGAAGACTTTGCCGTTAGGGGCGGTGAACTGGGTCATGAGACACTCCTGTCTTGTAGGCTTGGCGTCATCTCCATCCTACATATACATTATCGCACAAGCGGGACCTTTAGGTCAAGAGAAATCTTCTTCTCTGCGGACAAGTTCTGTCCTCTCATAAACGGGCTCCAGCCACATGGGATGAAACTGAAGGACAGCCTCTCCGAAGCGGACCATGTAAAGATATTGTGACTTTCCCCTTCTCTTGATCCCTGTGCTCCGAAGTTCGACCACGAGCCCGATCCGAGATTCGGTCATACCAGGAGAGTGAGTCCCCTCCTTAATACGAACCAGATCCCCTACCTTGAAGTCTCCTATCACGACCTTCATACGTCAATCGCGATGACTCTCTCTTGAGTCTTTATAATCTTATTACCCTTGCTCATGTTCTCTCCTGCTTCAAGTGGCTGAAGGTTATCAAGAGCCCAGCACCGAAGGAAGTTAGGATGATCATAAGAGTCATAGGGTAATAGGCTCTGCGGATAGACATGATCAACATGCCAATAAGAGCCATAGTTATCCCAAGACATCTTATCGTCAAACTGACTTTCAAGATGCTCAACAAGGTCTTGAGGAGAGTAAGGTAAATAATCAAATGTTCTTCTCTTCGTCTTCTTACCTTCAAAGATCCCGTGAAGAGTCTTCCTGATAGAGCGTGATACATTATTGCTGATGCGATAAGATGGATCTGTTCTTCTCTTCTCTCTCAACCTTTCTCTCGTCTTCTTCTTCGCTTCAGGAGTAGACATTCTTATCCTCGCTCGCTCTCTCAAGTGTTCCTTATTGCGTTCATAGTATCTCTTGCTTATCTCTTTCCTATGTTTGCTGTTATACTCTTGGATCCTCTTCTTATGCTTCTCATGGTATTCCTTCTGGTACTTGGCAGTACACACTTTACAAGTTCCTTTGAATCCGTTAGTATTTCTCTTCTCTTTAGGAAAGTGATCTTCAGTTAGTGGTTTATCTTCTTTACACTTCTTACACTTCATGGTGTTTCCCTCCTATAACTAAATAGTCATAGAAAGGATTTCTTGCGTAAGAAAGTTCACTTTATACATCGATGGCGATAACACGCTCTGCTGTTTGGAAATATGGACGCTTAGCGTATTCTGTAGTGGTCATCCACATACGCTGACAAGTGGACTTGATAGGCTTAGGAGCACATAGGTCAGTCAGGATAATGTGACCGTCAAAGTTCTTCTCATTGACATACTTGGTAGGAGCGTTGAAACAAGTGCCACCATACATGACGCGCTCTGTATTGCGGGACTGTCCCTTCTTCCAAACATAGATCTTATCCTCTGCTACCTTGGTATCAAAGGGGATGACAGTAAACTCAGCGATACTCGCAAGTTCATTTAGTTCGGAGAAGAACGCAGCGAGCATAGCATCATCCACAGATCCGGACTGGTCGATAGAGATAGCGATCTTGGCATGACGGCGGACTCGCTTGCCAGGATGGACTTTAGGGAATCGCCTGTTGATACGACGGGGAGTAGAGCGACGGTCAGCACGCTGGGAAGTCTTGACGAAGTAACGAAGAACTTTACGCCAGTCTACTTTAGTCTGGATCTTCTCCATGATATCACGACGAACAGACTGTGAAACCGATCCCCAGTTACGAGCCTTCTGTGCATCCTCGGCAGCCTTCTTGATAGCCTCTTTGAGACGCTCTTTAGCGATCTCCTCGGATGTACCGTCAACCTCGCCAAACTGATCGTGATTATCAAGCGAATCGGCACCACCGAAAGGATCTGAAGGTGAGCCTCCTTCTCCCTCTTGACCTTCACCGCCTTGACCTTGCTGCTGCTGCTCCTCGTGCTCTTCCTGCTTCTTCTCAAGAGCCTGAAGATACCACTCGTAAGTCATTCCAGCGGGAAGGTCTTCAAAGGGTCCCTCACCAGGGAGACAGCCCTTGAGAGGCTCTCCGGAGGGCATCATAGGTCCAGGGTCCTTCTCACATGGAAGTTTACCCTGCATCTCAGGGAGACCGTTGATAGCCAGATCCATGGCGATGTTATCAATGCGACGGATGCCATCCTCGGGCTTGCGCTTGGTAATATGCTCAAAGATGATGTGATAGAACTCGTGCATCAGGATCCCAAGCTTGTGCTCGTCTGAAAGCTCTGCGAAGAACTTAGGATTATACAGAAGTTCAAACTGCTGACGCTCAGGATTGATACAGACGCCAGCCGTAGGAATAGAGTCAGTAGGGGTCTTGTCAATGCGACGAGACAGGGATGCGAAGAATGGCTCTTGCATCAGCAGGCGAGCGGTGTGCATGTTGAGGTTGAAGTCAGTCATCAGATGCTCCTTTATCCTTACTTAACTATTATCTCATAAGCGAAAGAGCAAGTCAACGATAATCTTCTGGCCACCGGACAGGATTTGTCCGGGCTCTGATCTTCGCCTCTTCATGGTGAGTCCATAGCCAAGTAATCCCAAGAGAAGCAGCGAAGAGAAGGACTGGCCAGAGGTTATACATAACCTTCAAGATTACCAAGAGCAGGAGCATGCTACCGCTCGGATCCTCTCCTGGGATGATCAGATTCTGGATGAAGGAAGGATTATCAATCGGTAACATCTATTCTCCTATACTCTGCTGCTAACGCTATGTCATGCTTCCAAAGGGTCTTGCCACTTTCAAGTATCTGATAAAGCAACCTCTCCCTCATGTCACCATAAGCGAGCCTGTTACTCTTATCCACTTTCAGTATAAGACAAGGCTTGTTAGTTCTTCTGTTTACTACAAGGTCTCCAACCTGCGGGGGCGGCTTGCCCCCGACAGGATGATAATCGTCATTACCCACCGAGGATAGCCACGAGATGATCAGAGACGCTCACTCCTTCGGAAGTAGAAGACTGGTGGAGTGCTACCACGTTGGTAACGTTGTCGGCATCACCGAGGACAGTCCAAAGTTTCATAGCAACCTCGGAAGGAAGGGTAACAAAGTAGTTAGCAAGATTCTGAATCTGGTCGCTGGACAGATCCTGCTTGAAGACAGCCTCAGCCTCAAACTTCTCCACCATAGCGGAGTGGTCATTAATGCCCCACTCAGCAGTCTTCTTGATCTCGCCCTTGTTAAGAAGGTCATCGACGCTAACTTGCCATCCGTAGTTAGCAACAAAGTCGCGAAGAGTTACAGCAGCCTCGAAACCAAGGAAAGCAGTAGCAAGGTTGAACAGAAGATCAAGGTTACCATTCTCCTCGAATACACCGGTAGGAGCAGCAGTATCGTTGAATCGCTTCCAAGAACGGCGGGAAGGATAAACCTTGTTAGGCTCAAACTCGCCGGTATGCTCCATGTGAGTGCGATTCTGGTTCACAAAGTCCCAAACAACGCCATCAACCTTGTCTTTCGCCCAACGCAACCAGTCCTCTGCGGAAGGCTCAACATCGAAGACAGTCCAGCGATCAAGCTCTGCGGGGTCCATCTCACCAACCTGATACTGAGCACCGTGCTCGCCACCATTGACGGCGGCGATGATGATGGTATCCTGGTGAAGATGCCATCCGTTGATCTTGCGGCTGTCGGTCAACTCGAAGAGACCCTGACGGACTTCCATAGTAGCACGGTCAACCTCATCCAGGAAGAGGACTACGGGCTGCTCACAGGCGGTTACAAGCCAGTCGGGAGCGTTCCAAGTGGTAGCCTTGCGACCATTGATAGAAGTGTCAGCAGTATCAGGGAGACCGAGGAGATCGCCCTCGGTCATCTGGGAAGCACGACGCTCGACAACGGGGAGCCCCATGTTCTTAGCGATCATGTAAACAACCTCAGACTTGCCGACGCCATGACGACCACGGATGAGGATAGGGAGACGCCCAGCGATAATATGAGGAGCGACGTTAAGGAAGGTAGCGAAGTCAACAGCCATGAGTGTTCTCCTTGTAGGGGGTGAATCTCTATCCTACTTAATAAGTATACCAGAGGCGGGGCTAAAGGGTCAAGAAAAAAGTGAAAGGCTCCGGACAGATTCTGTCCTCAGCGGCTGCAGCAATCAGGCTGTGACCAGTTATCATACTGCCAGTCGGAGATGCGGCGGTCCTTACAGAGCATGTCCGTAAAGTTATTCCAAGCCTCGCGACGAGCAGGCCAGTCTGGGATGCCATCCCACTCATAACGCTTAATGGTTGCGGGGAACTCATGAGCCAGGAATTCTTCGATGGCTTCATCACGGGTCATTACGGAGGGAAGGTTAGCAGCCATGGGGCACTCCTATCAAGTGGCGGGGTTCATCCCCCATCCACATTTACATTATCGCATAGGCGGAGACCGAAGTAAAGAGAAATCTTTATTCTTGCGGTCAAGTTCTGTCCGGTCTTTATTGTCTTGGTTCTTCGTGGGTTATGGGGGGATGCTGATGGTGCCGCTGTCCTCGTCGCGTCGCTTTACCAGCCGCTCGATAACTGCCTTTCGGCGCGCTCTATTTCAATTCAAAAGTTTAATGATTCCCCATAGTTAAGAGCAAGGCGTTCGTTTGCGGCTTTGAACGCCCAATACCATATATATCCATCAGCGATCCCCCCTGCCAGGGTTAGACCCTGGCCTTCTTGATATCCCTCTCCTCAACCTCAAAGGTCTCGGAGTTACCTACTGCCAAGAGCAGATAGATCTTGTTTCCTTTACAGGCTGATTCCGGAGTTCTAACGCCGGCTTTAATGACGAGAGCCATCTTAGCGGGTCCAAACTTATGCCGGAGATACCCCTTGCAAGTAGAGCGGAAAGATACCATAGAACCAGGAGAATAGAGAGGAGCGTCCTCGACCCCAGCAAGGATCTTTGCTGCATACTTGTTCTCGGTAATCCGCTGATAGTCCTTCTGGGAAGGAACAACATCAGGGTTCCTACGGTACTCTCTGACGCTTGCCGTATAGTATCCGGTCCTCTCATAGTAATCCACCATGATAGCATAACGCCGCTTCTTCTCATCATCCCAAGAAGAAGCCCACACTTCCCGCTCGCTGATAAGTTTATCAACGATCTCAGGAGTCCAAGCCTCCTGGACCTTCTTGAGATGAATACTCTGCCCGACGGTCAAGTCGCGACCAGCCCTAACCTGCTCCACAATAGAAGAGACGAACCTTCGAGTCCACTCGTCAGCAGGAGCACGCTCAACATTCTTCTGAAGTTCAACAAGATGCTCGTATCCCT
>Ga0255768_10002950_pt1 | contig 16996 bp, 22 predicted proteins | sample 071ome_33_FD_179983 | JGI IMG/M metagenome (GOLD analysis project Ga0255768, IMG submission 179983) | Coastal salt marsh microbial communities from the Groves Creek Marsh, Skidaway Island, Georgia - 071412AT metaG (version 2) | ecosystem: Environmental > Aquatic > Marine > Intertidal zone >...
GTTAGGGAATGTCTTAAACACCTTTACATTTTCTTCCACTTCTGAAAACTTGCCATTGCCTCTGATGTATTCGTATACATCGTGTATGCCATCTATGCTTACGTTTACGGCAATGCTTTTAAACTTAGGCCAATAGTCATGTATGGTGCGACCTCCCTTGATGCCCAGTGTAGTTCCATTTGTGGCATACTTTAGTTCTATGTTGTTGCCATGCTCTGCAAGTTTGTCTAGTATCTTGTAATGATATGGGTCCATTAGTGGCTCACCACCTGCAAACTCTACACGCCTAAAGTGCGGTAATAGTTTCTCAAAACTTGACCACCAGTTGTCTGAATCGTCAAACGGTCCAATATACTTGCCGGGAGTATCAACTAATTTTTCCACGGTGGGAACCAGATAGTTGTTTTCCTTCTTGTAGAATTCCGTAACCTGATCCCAATCCTTCCATTGTGTGCTGTCCAGTGGATTACACATTCTGCATTTTAGATTGCACAGATTGTTTAGTTTAATTTCCATTGTGGGAAATTCAAATGGCATGCTGTAATCATCCTCCAACGCATCAAGAGCATCAGGATAAAGATTAATTCTTGCTTCGGGTATCACTCCCTCAATGTGCCGTTGCCTTAGGCTCTGCACGCCCTGGTCTTCCAAATCAAAGCAGGGCTTGCAAACATCAGGACGTTCATCATTTAGAACCTGCCTGCGAACTTCCTTCATCTTGTCGTTGTTCCACGCTTCTTCCAAACTTTCATTCTGTATCCAACCGATGGGTTGGCTGCGGCAGCAAACTTTAATTGCTCCGTCCTCTCTTGTAGCAAGTCCCGTAAAGGGATGCATGCAGAATGTGCAACTATTCGACTTTGCCAAGAGCCCACTCCCTTTCCAAGCACCAGAAACATTCTCCGCATATAGGAACCGGATCACCTGGTGTGTATGTTTTATAATTCAATCCTTCAAACTCTCCCTCGCAACTGCGGGTTATGTCTAGTAGATCCTCAATGCCTAAATCATAGTATTGCTGTATGATCCAATCCTTTTTAGTATGCACGAAAGGATGGACAATGTCAATGCCATCGTGTATGAAATGAGGTTCAATGTGTCCCTCATATCTTTCCTCGGGTGCACCATCAAACTTAACATTTGGATTTTGGTTAACCGCAGCATAGAGGGCATCCAAACCTTCCTTGTGTGCAATGTATTCATTGTATGAACGCTGTATAATCCTATTGCCAGGTTTGCTCTTACCATATTCGTCGGTAAGGTAGGTGGTATTAGGTTCTTCCATTTCTGGCGGAACTAGATTTTCGTGAGTGTGAAATCGATTACCAAATCGTTTGACGAACCAATCAACCACCTGACGGAACACATGGTTCTGCCATGGTCGTGTTTTCCACATTCTTATTTGATGTGTAAAATGTATGGTAGCATCAGATTGGCTGCATATTAGATAGGCTAATAAGGCACTATCAGCACCACCGCTTAGGCTTATACCAATCTTTTTCCAATTTGGATTTAACATTAGGTCCATGTAGATATTTACCAGTAAATATGCGCAGTTAATTATTTCATGGTAAATATTGATATGCTTGAGAAAACGCAATACTTTGCTGATATAGAGAAATACTTCTTCGTTAGGTTTGATGACAAGACAATACTAAACAAACCCACCGGAGACTTTTTCTACGATCCTTGGATCATCAAGGACGAATACAAGGGAACCATGTGGGAAGAAATACTATCCACTCTGCCCGAACCACAGGGCGAAGCAAGGATAATAGTGATGGAGCCAGGAACAACATACATGGCACATTCCGACATAGATGATAGATGGCATCTTAATCTGCAGGGAAATGAAAGTTATCTCATAGACCTAGACAATCTTGACATGCACAGTTTGCACAAGGACGGTTATTGGTATACCATGGATGCTGGTAGAAAACACGTTGCTTCAAATTTTGGATCAATTGATAGAATACAATTAGTAGTAAGGCAGTTGTTAAAGCCAACCGTGGAAAAGGATCTAGTGGAAGTTACGATTAAGCCAACCAAGGAAAAGTTTGACTATCGCTATCAGTTCGACAAGCACATCAGTCCTTGGCTAAACAAAGCAAACAAGGAAGGCGTAATGAAAGACTTTGCTCACAATGGTAGCAGCGTTAGTTTTAAAGTTGTAAAAGAAGCGTTAAAGGATTTAAACTTGACTGACGATTTCAAAATCACTACTTCGTGAATGTAACACAAGCAGAATAACATCATCTCCTGTGTCATTATACATCTTATGCTTGAACTGGGCATTAAAACAGAAAGCATCATAATCCATTAGATCAAACTTTTCTCCGTCGACATGAATAATGCAGCCTTTTCTTTTAGGCTTATGCAACGGAACTATTATGTTGGTCCTTCCTGTTTCTGATCCTTCCGGACTAGTTGTTTGATCGTAGTGTTCGAATATGAACGTGTTCGAACTGCAATGATGAAACGCTCCATATGTTATAGGAAGTTTTTGAATTTCATTTATTAACAAAGAATATTTTTTCTTTATAGATTCGCTGATGTGTTCGTTTAAGGACTGATCATAAAATTTTAAAAAATACCAGTTAAAGTCTTTTAGATTTTCCAAGTTATTGTAGTCGTCGTCCACATCCACTTGGCCATTTTCATACATTGTTGTAATCTTGTTTTTGAATTCTAGATGGTAGCATATGTCTTCCTTTTCCTTAGGAATTTGAGATTCCTCCTTAGTATCAGCAACTAGGTCATTGTTCTTTAGAAAAGTTTCGCAAAGATCCGAAATTTTTTTAATTTTATCCTTGTATTTGTAATTGTCTATGTTTCTGATCTTTGCTATGCTTGTTGAATTTATCATAAGTATATTTATGAATACCATATGGACACCATACCTAAAACTTGACAGTATAGGGAGGCCTTGCATGGCCCAGCAGACCTATGAGCCCCTAGTAAGCGAGGATGGCAAGACATTTTGCAAGAACTATGGATTTCCAAACGAATACCAATATAGAGATACCAAGGACCGTCCTCTATACACAAAGGAAGTGGTAGATTGGTTTTTCCAAAATGAACTGGCATTTATAGAATATTTTAAGGACAAACCATATGCTCCAGAAATAATAGATATTGATTATTCCAAGCAGAAAATATATCTTAAGTGGTATGGAGAAAGTTGCAATCAAGTTATATATAGTGGCAAAGAATGGCCGCAGGCGCAGTGGCGCAAACAGATTAGAGACATAATCATTGACCAATATGATGAGGGAGTGTATAAACTAACCATGTATCCACACTGCCACTACATTGATGATAACGATAACATGAGAGCAATTGATTGGTATGGATGCGTTGCGGTTGACGAACCATTTATCGAAGAAAAATACATGCAGGGCATCATACACGAAACAGCACAATTTAGATTGGATGAAACAGGAAATCCCATAGAAGGAAAACTAAACCTGGAAATTATGTTTCAAAGAAGTTTAGGAGCCCATGTGTTATGGGGTGATCAAAACATGAGTTACATATACGGAGAATTATTCAGTGCCTAGATACTTTGGTAACACGGCAGATACAATTGATTGGAACGAGGTGATAACTCTCTGCCAGGTATCCACCACGGGTGATAGAAACACGGTTACCAGTGTTGTTGATCGCAGCGAAGCGGAGGCTGAAGGATCTTTGCTACAGAGTTATAGAGGCATAATAGATACATGGCAGGGTGCGGGATATGATTTGAATGATATCTACTGGCACGACTACTATCCAGGAGAACACTTTGACATTGAGGTGCAGAATAAGTTTGCTGAACTGGTAAATGCACAACCGCTGAGAGTATTCGTGAGCGAAGTTGATCCAGGACGCAACGTTCCCTATCATTGGGATGTTGAGGACAAGGAAGAGGAATGGCTAAGGGAAGGCAAACTAAAACGCTGGGTGTGTTTCATTGACAAGCCAAGATGGGGCAGCGTATTGATATTGGAGAATGAATGCTTCTATAATGTTGAACAGGGAACAATATACGAATGGGATAACTATCGTAGCCATCATGCAGGAACTAACATGGGAACATACAAGCAATATCTTTTCCACTTCCTAGGGAGGCCCAATGATTAAGAACATAGGCATATGTGACATACTCAATTGGGATAAAATCATAGAGGATGTTGCCAACACCAAACCAGAGTATGTTGGTCCAAGCCACAAGCGAGGAGATAACATTCCCGGTCTTGATGAGATACTGGACATGTGGGACACCGCTGGATATAGAACGGTAACCGAAGGCGGCACGGTCGCATGGGACATGTTCATACCTGGCAAGCAGTTTGATGAATCCATAGTTGCACAATGGAATGATTGGTATGGCTTGGATTGCAAGAATGTTTGGATCAGCAGAATATGGCCAGGACGCTTTGCACCCATACACTGGGACGCACACGATGACGAGGCAAATCTACCAGAGTGTAAACGCTATCACACGCACATAGGCAAACCACAATGGGGACACATCTTTATCGCGGGTGATCAAGCATTTTATAATCAGGAGCAGGGAACCACATACGAGTGGGAAAACAGAAAGTTATGGCACGCAGGAACTAACTGCGGCACGACACCGAAATACATATGGAACGCATGGTAATGGAAACGGGAATAGTTACTTGGTTTAATGACGCAAAGGGATTTGGCTTTATCAAAACTGATAGGGGCGATGACATCATCTGCGAAAAGTGGCACATGATAACCGAACCAAGAACACTAAGGGAAAGACAAAGAGTTTCCTTTAAGAGATTTCCCTACAAGGGCAAGGAACACGCAGGTGAAATAGCAGTGCTGGAAGATGATGCAGTTCCACTACCAACATATAATATGTCGCAGGGAAGAGTATACTGCGAGGATCCACTAATCATAGTATTTGATAATGCAGTTCCAGAAGATGTGTGTGATGAAATAATGGCCAAGCACATTGCTGATGGAATGAATCCAGACAGCGGCAAGCAGAGCCGACAGGAGAGTTACACGCAGGTCACGGAAGATGTTGAACAGCGTGGCATCAGCCTAGGAATGGATCCGCATCACTATAACACCATTGCAAACGCAATCGTGGAGAATTGTGGCTTTCCGCATTCACACATTGAAGCCATTGACATCTACAACTATGACAAGGGCAGATACCTAGATCTGCACCACGACTATCCCTACTTTCCGGACAAGATTAACTATTACTCTCATGGAAGGAATGATAGGGTGGGCACCGCAATATTGTATCTTAACGATGACTACGAAGGTGGAAGCACATACTTTCCAAAATTAAATGTTGATGTAATGCCCAAGAAGGGAAGCATGCTATACTTCAAGCAGTGCTATGATGAAGCCACTAACTGGAGCACCATACACGAAAGCAAGGTAATTACTAGCGGAACGAAATGGATAGCCAGTTGTTTCTTTAGCGAAAGAGAAAGGGTTGGCTTTACTGATAGGGAGGAATTTGTGCCAGAAGAGAATCCAACATTTGACGATCCGTTTTATGTTAAGAAGTTCATGGACATACAGCGAGGTAACGTGCAGTTGTATCGCAAGCTCAAGAACCTAGAAGAAAGCGAATTGCGAGAAGCAATTGAAAAGAAATTTGGCAAGGACTTTTTTGATAGATTAGACGATTTAGTAAAATGAAATTTTATATAGTAGGAAGCAACAGCGGATTGGGATTGCATTTGCGCAGAGAATTTAATTGCGTGAATTTTGATCGCCCCTATGATATTGCCAAGGACATGGATACCATAGTTGACAAGATTGAATCCGATAGCGTTGTCATCCTAAATGCACACGCGGATGGCAAACAAATAAAATACGTGGAAGCACTAAAGGATAGATGCAGATTGGTTGTGTGTGGTAGCATTGCTTCTACCTTTAAAGATTATAGCATGCCTATGTATAGCCAACAGAAGCAGAGGCTGGAAGAATACGTGTTGGAACAATCCCTACACAATAAACTGCCCATGCTCTATCTAAGGCTTACCAGCAGCAGTTATCAAAATTACGAACTGATTAGCAACACCATTAGATTCTGGTTGGACAATCCAGACTTTACATTTGCAGGATATAATATAAATGAGTAATCAGTATAAAGAATTTACATCATGGGTAGATGTTGACAAGTGGAACGGCATTTGTAGTGAGATCTATAATGCAAAGGTTCTCAACGAATCCAGTAATAGGATGACCAAGGAAAAATGGATTCTTGCTGCTTTGAAATTAAGCAATCACAAGGATAACATTGATTGGGTTGATTGTTATGATTATGATGTAATATTCCAAGAATGGAAATTAGGAAAGGTTGAAATTAAGACCGGTAATCATCCCATGTTTAGCAAGACACAGTGCAAACCAAAAGACATTGTTAAACTTAAATTAAAAAATATCTACGAAAGTTCCTATGATAGAGAAACGCTGGATAAGGATTTTGATCATTTAATGATTGTTAATCTTGCTCCTGTGTTCTGTGTAGCATTCTGTGATTATGCGACTGCAGATAAACATTTGGTTCAATTAAAAGATGGATTCCTAACAAAGATACCTATGGATGAACTAACAATAGTGTACAAAGAATCTAATAAATTTACACAGAGTAAGATCAATTTTGATCCAAAAAGTGTTATAATAGGACAGTTGGAAGAAGCAGGTTACTAGCATGAGTGAAAAGAAAATTATTATAACAGGACACACCAAAGGAATTGGCAAGGCAATCTACGACAAGTTTACTGAAATAAGTTGTAGAGAGATCGTGGGCATGAGCCGCAGCAATGGTTACGATCTCGAAAAGGACTTTGATAAGATAGTTGCTGAAGCAGAGGGTGCGGAACTATTCATAAACAATGCCTACAGGGATCAGCAACAGTTAAAATTATTCAATGCACTAAAGAATAAAGTGGACATGATGGTTGTAATGGGAAGCGTTAGCAGGCACTATCCTGAACTTATTCCTACGGACTATGTACACGATAAACAAGCACTAGCAGAAGCATGTCGCTTAGAAAGCATCAATCCCGAAGGGATACCCATACTGCATTTGGATCTGAGTTTCATAGAAGGAACGGAAGTAAACACTGATGATCCAACAGCATTTACCAGCGACTACACAACGCCAATGAATGATATTGTGGAAACAATCATATTCTGGGCACAGAAGCCTTCAATTAGGCAGATAGAGTTTCGTTGGAAACTAACACCGTTTGTCAAGAGCGAGTTAGAAAGAATTAATCCAGGGTTCGATAGTTCTAGATTACAATGATAAAACTAACTGAACCATTATCAATCATAATAAACAATCTGTGTAACATGACTTGTAGTCATTGTTCTGGATTGTTTAATTATGACTTCACAGGAGTTTTTGATTGGCATACTCATTCTAAAAAATATGAGAAGTGGGCAGAATACGTAACTGCTGATGAAATCATTATTTCAGGCGGTGAACCCTATCTAAATCCTCATTGTTTAGAGTGGGTTGAAAATGTTGTTAGATTATGGCCTGCGTCCTACGTAGAACTAACAACTAACGGAACGCAATTATTAAGTAAGAAAGATTTAACTCTATCTGTTTTACAAACAGGCTGTGTGATTAGATCATCCTGTCACATAGAAAATGAATGGGAAAAAATGCAAAACGATGTTGAAGTATTAATTAAAGATTTTGACAATGTGACAATTGAAAGAGAACCTTACGATACAAAAACAAATCAATCATATAGATATTACTCTAATGGAAAATTATTTTTTATATTATCTAGGGTTACAAAAATGTATCCTACTTATTATGATAAAGTAGAAAAAGGATTATTGTATTTTAGAGAAGGTGGAGAAAGAGAATCTAGCCATAATAATTGTTGCTGGTGGGATTCTTTTACATTACAGCATGGATTATTATATAAGTGTACATTAACTACCAATTACCCTGAAGCAAAAAAACAGGTTAAATTTCCGGATAGGGCTATAGAACTCCTTGAGCAATATAATGCGTGTGATCCTGATAACGGGTATGATGCTGTAAAAGAGTTTATAGATAACTTACCGAATTCAATCCCAGCGTGTGAACTATGTGCATTTAATAAAGTTGCAGATAGAAATCTTTTAAGTGAAGTTGTAACTCAAGACCTAAACAAAAAGAAGCAGTTTAGGTCCATCTAGGATAACGTTCTAAGTTTTCTAAGAATTTGTCCGGGTGTATTTCCCAAACGGTTTGATCCGTGTGCCTGTAATGCACTTCCTTTACATTGGTAACTATCCCTAGTTTCTCCAGCGTGGGAAAATAATAACTATGCACCAATCTCTGGCTGGCTTCCTTGCTCTTGTTGGAAGTGGCAAACATTCTACCCCTATCAGCAACCCACTCTATGCACTTGGGAAGCAGGAATTGATCCGTTAGGTTCTGATGCTCTGCCACGAGTCGCTTGGGAGTAATTAATCCCTTGCTCTGTCTTGCTTCAGCAAACGTGCATACTCTTGTTAGTATTCTATAACTATTGGGTATTACATCATCAAACGAGTGTGCCGCAACACTGCCTATTGCACGATCCTCCTCATAGAGTATCCAAGCATTCCATTCACGCTCATTCTGGAAGCAATCAATCATTGCCTTCTGGCTAGAATTATTTACGAACCCGCGGCGAGTCGCTTCAGCATAGAAGTCTGATAAATCTAATTCAGGTGTCCATTCAACTAGCGTGTGCATATATATTTTTCGCTTGATCCATTACTTCATTTCTAAAATTAGTTTTAAAACTTTCAAATGCTAATAATTGTATTTCACTATGTGGAGTTGGCTCATCTACATCAATTCCTGCTTCAGCCATCTTAGGGAATAGATCCTTTTGCCTATCCTCACTAATGTGGCTCATCACACTCCGAAGGCTTATGTTAGAATCGTCATTGTCGTATGTAAAGAAATAATTTATGCTTTTTAGTTTTCCGTTAACTACGAAATAACTGCTTGGATGAAGGCTATATTTGTATAATCCAAGAGTCTTGTGTGCAGCAAATATTTTAAGCATCTGCACATCCCAATCAGGAACTATGTGTGAATAGTCCGTTCCTGTGCAGCCAGCCTGTTCCCACATGTCTGGTCCATCAATTTCCAAATAGATTTTTTTGTTTAGAAAATCAATATCATAGTTTGGAACCATGTCAGGATATACTTGATTCATGGTTGTTAGATATTTTACTTCTCTATCAAATTTTTCTTGCATTAGATTAGGGTCAACCACTTGGTTCTGTCCCGCATGATATTCGGTATCATTATGATACCATTGGCAGAATGTTTTCCTATCCTTGCTTATTAAACTGGTATAGATTAGGTTGTTTCTGCACAAACCCTTACCGGGAACATTGTTATAATAATATTCAAAGTTAGTGTCCATGCAGTTATTTAACGCATAAGTATTGTTATGATCAGAGGAATTGGCGGTAAGCCCTACATCAATTTGGATCCTTATTTGGACACGCAAGGATTCAGAAAACTTCATCCTGAAATATGCAGAGGATTTGCACTCGCACGAAACTTTGCAAAGGAAGGAACTTGGATGGCTCCTGGCTTCGATTGGAAGGACTCCAGTTACATTCTAAATTGGAAACCAATATACAAAGCATGGGAAGAATACCAAGCACTAGCAGATGACAATCCTATCAAGGTGGAAGGCAATAAAATATTGCCCACGGATTTTTCTGATTATCAACAGCGTAACGTTTTTACACGCTATCTCAAGTCGGCAATGGGAGCCAATGATCCCTACATCTATTATTTCCTGTGGAACGAGGGTGACTGGAATGAGCGCAATGCGGAAAGGCAAAAAACGGAAGAATCAAAATTCTTTCCGGGCGTTGTTAAATGGGTTGAAGAACTACAGAAGGAAGGGGTCATAGATCGAATTGGCAGGGTAATCTTCTTTCATTGTGATCACAATGGCAAGGCATTTGAACATAGAGATCTTGATGCCAAGAATGGCATGATGGACGACAAACAATATAGCCCCCACAACAACGAATTCATACACATACGTTATCGCACCAAGAGAGGATTCTACATATGGGATCCTGAATCGGAGAACAAGCACTACATAAACTGCAATGCTGCTTTCTGGAATGACCAGGACTGGCATGGCGGTGAATCCAGTGCCGAGGTGGAATACGGACTTCGCATAGACTGCAAGTTTACACCAGAGTTTAGAAAGGTCCTGGGAATAGACAACTTGGATTCATACTAATGAAGTTTCTGGGCAATTTTAATTTCATAGAGGATGCGTGGATCAAGGAAGTTCTAAACAAGTTTGGTCAGGGAAGACCCCGCGACTGGCCTCCGATTAATGCTGTTGAAAGTGCGGAGTATGCTCGTTACAAGGAAGCGGGTTACAATCTAAAGGCTGTCAATTGGTGGGTATACGAAAAGGATAATGTGAGCTTTGATGTGAATCCTCCATTCGTTCGTGGTAAACATCACTGGTGGATAACAAAATTGTTACCAGGACAATTCATGCCCATGCATACTGATCCACATACACACGATGACAAGTGCAAGAGATACTGGATACCCCTGCAGGATTATCAACCAGGACACATATTCATCTATGGTGATCAAATGATCACGGGATACAAGAAGGGCGATGTGTATGAATACTACAACTCGCAGGACATGCACGGTGCTGCCAACATAGGACACACTCCAAGGTTAGTTTTACAGATCACGGAGTATCTATGAGAATAGGATTCTATGGAGATAGTTTCTGTTGTGAAGTTTCCAATCCGCACAGCATTGCAAAGAGATACGACACATACATTAAGAAATTAAAGAATCACCATAACGCAGAAATTATCAGTCTGGGAGAAGGTGGCAGCTCAGTATGGGATGTCATTCTAAAACAATTCAACAGACACAATGTTCCTGATGTGTGCATATTCAGTTGGACTGATTATAATAGATTGTATCACGACAAGATTAGAAATCTTACAAAGGGCAGTGTTGAAAACAAGAAGTGGAAGGATTATTCCTTATCGGATCTATTTTACAGAAATACGATCAATGCAGCAAAGGAATATTTTAAGCATCTGCATGATTATGAAAAGGCCAAGATTGAGCAACAGGCAGCATTACAATACTTTGATCTAAATGTATTAAACAAGATAGACTCAACGATAATACATCTATGGAGTTTTGAAAAGACCTATACATGGAAGCACGGAGTTGAAATAGAAACTCCTCTTTTTGATTTTGTTGAAAAGGATGCAGCAGGATTTGCCACGTGGGCTGCTAATCATATCGCAGGTGAAGAAAAAAATCAAGAGGTATTTGAACTCATTCGTTCTAGTATTGATTCGTATGGCCAGCATCAGCCTTCATAGTAAAATTAATATCTATTTTCTTTACCTTATTTTTTAAAGCATTGACTAGACTATTTTGCGCATTTAGCCTGTGTGATAGTCCATACACCGCAGCAGTCCCTTCATAACAAAATACATTTGATAGGTTTACGAGAGTTTTTGCTTCGGGATCAACATGGTTTACAATTTCTAACTCGTTGAGTAGGTCTGTGTGGACGAACTTGTATTCAACACCTTCCTTGGCAGGGCAGTGTTCCTTCCAATACTCTAAAGCACGCTGATTGTAATCATAGAAGACAACGGTTCCCTTTTCAATTAGATCTAGGTAAAGCATTCCGCTTGCCGGAACTACCAACTGCTCGTATGTTTCCGTGATTCCGTTGGACCATTCCGTGTTGTCAGTGTGTACGAATTCTTCCTTGCAGTAATTAAATTTTTCCTGTATGTATTTTGCTTCCTCAAAGAAATCCTTTGGACTCTCTGGATAGTAATGCTTCTTGTTATTCCGTATGGTTTCATCAAATACTATTACAGGCAAATTATTTTCAAATGCTAATTTTAATAAATTCCAACCATGGCATCTATGATGGTATTCTTTTTCGTTTGTTCCTGCCAACACAAACTTGGGAGTATAGTTGTCGTGATAGTTTTCTGTGCTACGGATCGGCTGCGTCTGCGTATGTGATATTCCTTGTTCCAATGAACCCACTGTAGGGCATTGTAGTGCATTGTAATGCGCCATGTTAATTACATAACATTGATGATGCAATTCGTAATAGGCATCATACATTGTTCTATCAAGCACATGACCTGCGATGAAGAAATCCTTTTCTAATAGAGCATCTAATGCTTCAAAGAACGCAAACCCATTGATGTATTCCGTTCCTGGACTCATTACCACGGTATAATCGTGATCCAGGCTTTTTAGAAGTTCGTCTTCATTGGTTCCTACAAATACCGAATAGCCCTTCGTGTGCAAATTGGAAATGGTAAAGTCGCGAATATTTCTAACAGTTTGCTTGATTTTTTCATCGGCATATGTTTCAATATCATCAACTATACAGAATGCTATCTTTTTTGGATCAACTATTTTCATGTCAAATATTTATGGTATAAATATTGGTATGAACATCGAACTGATTGACCTAGAAAAATATCCAGAATATCCCAAGGTATTGCCATTTATTGAAGCAATGAAAACATTTGACATTGTTTCGGCAGTAGAAACTCTAAAATCAACGATCCAAAAAGATGTTGAACATGTTGAAAAGGAATACTGGTTTCATCTAATTAACACAGATGAGGAGTCAGGATATTATAGTAATTGGGCATATGGCGATGAGGAAGTTCCAGACGATGAAGAAAAACCCAAGGGCGATTGGAGATACATAAAATTCCAAGCACAGGATGTTAACATATCTCAACAGATAAAGGATATGTTTGCTCCATATCTAGCACACCTAGATGACTTTCCACATGAGATAGAAATACACAGCATCTCAAAGGGAGCAAGAATTGAGGATCATGTTGACAAACCCGGAATTGGAGTTAATCAATCTAACAACAGAAACTTAGTCATAAGTTTGAATTATCCTACAGGTGTTTCTGTGGACCAAATAGGAGTCCACGTAGACAATAAAGGATTCACGCCGGAAGCAGCACCAGCATTTCTTTTTGATAGTCAGTATCTACACGGTGCATGGAACAACACCGATACTCCATGGACGTTTGTTGTCCTATACATTCCTACCAAACTTATCGACGGAGAGTCGGGAGAACATTAGTTTCAGTCTTGTCGACCTGTATTCTCTTTGATGGACACATTGCACATGCATCTACATGACAATAGTGTGTGTCAGCAAAATATTGTGCCTGTTCCTGTGATGCAGTTTCTAAATCAACGGGTTGGTAATTAAGGTAAGGTTGCCAATCTGGATCATCTAATACATTGTGTGTATCCAAAAAGTTTCTTAGTGTTGCTAGAGCAGCACACTTGTAAACTTTTTTATTGTAAAGTATTGCACAGAACACACTAGGACAACTATTCCAATAACTTGATTCCGGATCGTTATCCTTGAATGGTTTGGGCTTACCGTCTACATAATTGTGTATGGTTTGAAACTCGTGTGCATCCATGTAATAGATACCATAGTTTTCCTTCATCCATGCTGCTTCATTGGGACCTTCATCCGTATGATCTAGATTGCGTTTCTTAACGTATTCTAACCAGTTAGGAGTTCCAGTTTCTAGTTTCATTATGGTGTGCCACCAATCGTATGTAGGATTAAGTTTAGGAAGTGATAGTTTGTTTGCAATCTGTTCAGTGCTTGAAATAATTTTTTGTGTTAGAGTTTTATTTTCAAACCGTGCAGTATGATTGCACACCTGCACCCATACCTTGTATTTGTCTATTAGTTCAGCAACAAAGTCTATGTTCTTATCAAGTAGTAATCCGTTAGTAGGAAAGAATATTGTCTTGTTGGGTTCAATGCTGCGAATGTGCTTGATAATTTCTAACACTGATTTTTTATAAAGAAGAGGTTCACCGCCCAACACGCTCCAATTCTCAACATCAAATGTTTTGTTGGCAAGGTCTATTCCTCTCCTGATATCATCAATGGTAGGATCATATCCAGTGTGCCTAATAACATCACTTCGTGTGTCGCATTGTGAACAGGCAAGATTGCACTTGTTACCGTAGAATACGTCCAGTATCTTAATGTGCTTCATGCTGTTTCCTATAACTTTTTGCTATCAGTTCCACGAACTCTTCCTTTCTATTTCCTGGCACTCCGTGTGCTATTAGATGTATGCGGTTACTGTTGGAATTGTTTACAAAACTATGAACGTTTCGTATGTTGATGATAAAAGCCTTGCCTTCCTGGAAGGGAACGGTTCCGTGTCCTTCCAGTGTCATGTGGCAGTTTTCAGGATGCATGATTGCCACGTTAATGGGAACTCCAAACTCCAGCATGTCCAAGTCTTGTTCGCCAGGCAGTCTTCCAGGAGCATCGCTATGCGGGCTGATTTTACCACCGGGTTCCAGTTCCATGAATCGTATTCTTCTGTAACGCTCATAGGGGAACTGCTCCCAAAACCTTTTGATGCTGGGCGTGTGTTGGCTTATGCTGGTCCATTGATAGGGAACGTCTTCCTCACGCTCATAGCCATAGTTCGTCCAAGCACCAGTCTTGTCAACATCAATACCGTGTATGCAACTGCTGTTCCAGCCCGGATGCTCGCTGCCTCTATGGTCAACAAATTGTGCTGCCTTGGTTTCATTCTTCCATTCTTCCAAATCAAATTTGATGTCTAATTCAAGCCAACCAAAATCCGATTTGTTAAGCAACCAATCTGCCAGTTCATAATCTTTGGAGTTCATGAACATATTTATATGCGCAGTTTATGGATAAGTATGTATATGAAGAAAAAATTCATCAGTGACCTTGCCTTCTACATAACCAATCGTTGCGGATTGGCCTGTGAAGGTTGCGTAAGTTTTAACAACTATGTGCTAAAGGGTGACTATGAATGGAACACGGCCAAGGACAAGATCAATGCTTGGTCCGATAAGATTGACGTAGGCAACATAACCATAATGGGCGGGGAGCCGTTCCTACACAAGGATTTGGAAAATTGGGTCAAGGGAATCAGGCAGGCATTTCCTAGATGCAAGGACATTAGAGTAGTTACGGGACTCACGGGAGCAAGATTAATTAGGCACATGAACATGGTTAGGATGTGCATAGACAATGATGTTGCCGTGCAGATAAGCGTGCATGATCCAGCATGGTGGTCGGTGTCACAGGATACTGCCGAGCAGTTATTGGAAGGCATAGACTATATGAAGGAAGAGACCGTTGACGAAGGATCCTTTCCTCTCAAGGTTGTAAACTACTATGGACCAAAGGGAACCTTAATTTTTACCATGATGGAACTATGGAGTTTCTTTCCTAGTGCCAAGAAAGAGATTAAGGATGGAGTCATGTATCTGCATGACAATGATCCGGAACTGGCACACAAGTTATGCTATTGCAGAAGCAGCCAATACATAGTGGATGGCGACATGTTCAAGTGTGCTGTATCAGCAGTTGCGGATGCAATGGTAACTCAGTTGCCCTTGGACGAAAGGTCAAAGAATTTGTTAGGCGAAGTGAAGGGCATTAGTCCATACGAGGAAAATGAATTAGACTTTAGCACAGCAATACCTCAGTGTAGCCTATGCTCAGTGAACATGGAAAAACTAATACCAATTAAGAATGTTGATGGAAAGAAACCAAGATTATGAAAAACAAATACGATAGAAGACACATGCCATTTGGAAATGCATTTGCCATAGAAGATCCTGTTATTTCAACATTCATGGAAAACCTATTTCTTAACATACCAACCGTGTTGCAGAAGGACAATGTTCATAACGATTTTACAGAAAGATACAGGCAATGGATACAAGAAACTAAAAACAACATAGTTACTGGTTTAGAAAATTATCCGCATGCTTGTTTTACAAATGGAACCACTGAAGCATTTGAAAAGTTTTATGCCAAGCACAGCAAACGAAGATTTAGATTCTGCAAAGGAGAATTTGTATATCATAGACTAAATTGTAGAAATAATGGCTATGATTGGGAATATATCGAAGACGCACCCCTTAGCGGAAATGATGTTGTAATAATCAGTTTACCATTTAGTGATACTGGTAATAGACATATATCAATGGATGTCATTCTTGATCAATGCGACGAATTAAAAATTCCTGTATTGCTTGATTGTGCATACTTTGGTGTGTGTAGTAATATTGTTTTTGATCTAAATAGAAAATGCATCACTGATGTTGCATTTAGTCTTTCAAAGAGTCTCTATTGCGCCTATGCTAGAATAGGCATGCGCCTTACAAAAGAAGATGATGACGATCCTCTCTTTGTTACAAATAAGATGGGATATGTTAATAGGATATCAGCATTCATAGGATTGCAATTAATTACTAGATTTTCGGCAGATTACATCTATCAAAATTATAGAAGTAGGCAGGAAGCGTATTGTGAAATACTGGGTGTGGAGCCAAGCAATTGTGTATTGTTTGGAATAGGAGACAGCAGGTGGAATGAATACAATAGAGATAGAGAAACTAACAGGCTCAGCCTACACAAGTTCTTGCCAAGAGATTGTGCGGATGAAATTAGAGAAATAGCAAATGGCAAAGGGTAGAATAATAAATTTTGAATGGATGCGTGATTACAATCACTATTCTGCCGAGGAGTTTAATCTCCTTAGAACTAGGCTGGTGAATAGAGAAATAGATCTTGCGGCAGAGGACGGCTGCGACACGATCATAGGAATATATTTGTTGGATGGATTCCTCCAGCCAAAGGCAGATTTAAAAAACTTCATTCTTCACATGCATGCGGTTAAGGATCATGCACTAAGCAAGGGCATTGAAAACATATACATAGTAAGCGGACAGGGTGAAACGATAGAAGGACTGCCCCTTCCATACTTCTTCTTTGACTACAATGTGAGAATGATCTACAATAGTTATAGGCACACGGCACTGCCACAATTCAATCCCAATAACGATAAGTTTCTTTTCCTAACTGGCATGCCAGACAGGCCAAACAGGATA
>Ga0255768_10002953_pt1 | contig 16983 bp, 12 predicted proteins | sample 071ome_33_FD_179983 | JGI IMG/M metagenome (GOLD analysis project Ga0255768, IMG submission 179983) | Coastal salt marsh microbial communities from the Groves Creek Marsh, Skidaway Island, Georgia - 071412AT metaG (version 2) | ecosystem: Environmental > Aquatic > Marine > Intertidal zone >...
CAAGCACCTCACGATAGTGATATCGACTTTTGCCATTACCGAGAGTATTTATTTCGAGTGTAACATTCCCCGAAATATCTAGTGCCTCTAGTAGCATGTTAGCAAGAGAGATAACCTCAACATCTGCCTGCGGTTGAGAAACCCCGAGTAATTCCACGCCAATTTGATGAAATTGACGATATCTTCCTTTTTGAGGGCGCTCATATCTAAACATAGGCCCACGATAAAAGTACTTTAGAGGTAGTTTTTGATTTAGGCCATTGGATATAAACATACGAGAAACCCCAGCTGTACCCTCTGGCCGGAGCGTTATACTTTCCCCGCCCTTATCCTCAAAAGTATACATTTCCTTAGAAACGATATCTGAGGTATCACCCAGTGTCCTCTCGAAAACTTCTGAAAATTCAAATATGGGCGTACCTATCTCTTCAAAACCAAAGCGCTCCGATATTGAAGCAGCCGTATCTCCGACAAAACGATGAAGCCGAAATTCCTCCGGAAGAATATCGTGAGTACCCCTCACTGGCTGCAAACCTGCCATTTTAACCATCCGCCTTCTTTGATTTACGAATTCGTTCCAGAGCTATTTTTACCGCCCAGACCGGCAGTAATTTCTAATTTTAAGCGAGATATCAAGGTTTCTTTATAATCTGATCCAGATTGCCCAGTTCTAGTAACACATTTCTCCGAACGGAACCACTTAATCCCAACGGAGCTAATAGCTCTCCATCGAGAAGGATCTCTATACCTCCAGCGTTCCCAGTGCTCAGCAAAATTCCTCTTTCTCTTGGTACAACAAATGTCTCACCAGGACTAAACATCCTGGAAATAAGAGGAGCTCCATTTTTGCGGTTTATTTCAAGCCAACTATCAACCCTGCCCCTGATAGTTATTCGGCCTCTTGAAATATTAAGATTTTCAGGTGTTTTCGTGACTATATTTTCAGGTGCGCTCTTTTCAAAAATTTCTGTCGTAACGGTTTTTAATTTTTTTTCTTGGTTGAGCAAATTACCCCTTTTTTCATATAAAAAGATTGGTTCTGACTTCGTTGACGCAACAGAGGCGGATTCTTTAGAAGGGATTTCTCTCTTTAACGTCCGCTTTGCTAGTGTATTTCCTTCGCTCTTTTCTACGTTTTTAACATCTATTGGTTCTACCGGTAGTCGTGTTTCCAGTTTGATCTTCGCTTGATCAGATCCAATTTTTATTTGGTTCTGGTCATGACCTGCTAAATGCTCTACTGATTGAACAAAGCTCGGTAAGTTCTTCTCAACCACCAAGACTGAATCATTATTTTTAACATCTGAGTTTTTCAGGGCTTCTGCAATTTCTTTCGGAATATCAGAGGTCACCGGGCTAATATTTTTGGGGCGGGCCACGAGATAAGACCAAGTGGCATAGACGGAGACAGCAATTAAACCAGCAATGATAAGAACCAACCCGCTAGGAGATTGGCTAAGTGAGAACGGAGTCTGAGGAGGGACACTCTCCGATACAAGATTTGACAGTGTCCCAAGTTCTAAACTGTTCGACAAATGTGTTGCATCAAGCCCCAAGTACTCTGCATATGACCGAATAAACCCCCTTAGGTAAACTTTTCCCGGTAGGCCATCGGCACACCCATCCTCAATTCCGAGAAGATATTCCTCTTTTATTCTTAGGGCTTTGGATACCTCTGAAAGTGATAGACAAAGCAATAGACGTCGTTTTCTAAGCGCCTCTCCAACCTCTCGCAGTGCGCTAGACTCTCTCTGTTTATCCTCTTCACCACTCTTCAAAAAATACCTCCAATAAACGCAAAAGTATTCAAGACTTATAATCTGTCAGCCTCAAAGAACTTTTGATCAGGTAATCATTGTTACAAAAAAATCAAATTTTCATAATTCTAAATTTTAATGCCATGATCCCGCGCGTAAAAACTTAGTTTGCGCCTGACGCTATGATCAGCTGTTCCAACCAAAGTGTCCATGTATTGAGAAAGGCTGCCCGTGTCGAGTGAGCGAACCATCTGCTTAACTTTACCTAAATGTGGGGGAGACATTGATATATTGCGAAAACCCAATCCAATAAGCGCCATAGCCTCAATTGGTTCGCCCGCCATCTCGCCACACAAAGAAAGAGGCACCTGAGCTTCGTGACAATCTCTAACGATTTTCCTTAGAAGCTCTAGCATACCAGGGGAAAGAACATCATACCTCTCAGCGACGAGCGGGTTACCCCGATCAGCAGCAAAAAGAAACTGAAATAAATCATTGCTGCCAACCGATAAAAAATCCACATGTTTAAGCAGAGTCGGGAGTTGCCAGACCAAACCAGGAATTTCTAGCATTGCTCCGACTCGAAGGGTGGATGGTAGACGGCCATTTCGACTTCGTTCACGTTCTAATTCTTTATTTAGTATAAATTGCGCTGCCTCAAACTCAGCGACTTCGGCGACCATAGGAAACATGATCGATAAATCGCGGCCGTCAGCCGCTTGAATTAACGCACGTAGCTGATGCCGGAGCATCATGGGCCTGTCCAAAGCCATCCTGATAGCCCTCCAACCCATATTTGGATTTTGATCCCGCGAACTACCCAAATATGGCAGTTTTTTATCACCACCTATATCTAGCGTGCGAAAATTAACGACTCGTCCCCCTGCAAGTTCCATGATATTGGAATACAAGTCTTTTTGCGCGACCACGTCAGGTAACTCGGACCGAACCATAAATGGGATTTCAGTTCTGAATAAGCCAACTGAATCTGCACCCGTTTCATCAATTTGCCCTACCTCAATCATCAGACCAGCATTGATATTTAGAGAAATTCTTTGATTGTCGAGGGTGATTGGAGGTTGAGAACGCATTTCTGCATATGCTCTCCTCTGGATCTCACGATCTTCAATGGTCCGCTGCACCATTTGCTGTATGTCTTCGCCCGGTCGGACAAAAACCTGTCCGTTTTCTGCATCGACGATAACCGGGTCCAATGGGTCTATGCGCGTCAACAAATTTTCTATCCGTCCGATTACTGGGATATCCAAGGCACGGGCCACGATAGCAACATGAGAGGTGGCACTGCCCTCTTCAAGCAAAATCGCGCGAATGCGATGGGGCTCATAATCTAAGAGCTCTGCGGGTCCCAAATTGCGCGCGAGTAAAACAACATCCTCGGGCAAATCGTCAAAAGCAGCCGTAGTATTTTCATTGGACAGATGCTTCATCAAACGATGTGCCAGATCTGTAAAATCATTTAGACGTTCACGTAAATAAGGATTCTTAGCACTGGCCATTCTGCTTTGCATCTCATCATGGACATGATGGACTGCCGCCTCGGCAGTTAACCCCGATGCGGTGGCTTCGTGCAGCCTTTTGATCCAACTAGAGTCCTTTGCGACTAGTCTGTAAGTCTTAAGCACGTCCTGATGTTCACCGCTGCTCGATAATTTTTCAGATTCAAAAAGCACATCCAGAGACTCATGCATCGATGCCAGGGCTTGACTTAACCTGTCATGCTCAGCATCTGGGTCATCGGAGAAAAGCCTTCGGATCGATGAACGGTACTGGTGGAGGATTGCCTCTCCCATAGCAATTCCTGAATTAATTCGAACCCCGGTCAATCTAGTGGGCAGTATTGCGTTGCCCTCCGCCTGGGTCTGCTCTCCCGCCCCGATCAATTCACCTCCCGCGATCAACTCCGCGAGCACCACTACGATCATTTCGAGAGCTTCTTGCTCTTCCTCTGTATATTGCCTGGCGACTTTGTTTTGGATTGCCAAAACTCCCCTAACCCGACCTGTCCTGATAATGGGAACACCGAGAAACGACTGAAATTCCTCTTCTCCAGTTTCAGGACGATACGCAAAATCAGGATGTTTCTGGGCCTCGCGCAAATTTAATGCTCTCGCGTTAGCAGCTATATTGCCTACTAGTCCTTCGCCCACACGCAATCTAGTTTGATGAATAGCAGACGATTTCAGTCCTTCTGTTGCAAAGAGTTCGAGCACCTCACCTGCACGTAAGATGTACACAGTGCAAACTTCACAGAGCAATTCTCTAGCAATTGTCTTGACCAAGTGGTTCAACCGATCAGTGGCAGAACCTTCACCAGACATTATCTGCCTTACCTTTCGCAAAAGCTGTCTCGATCCAGTTATGGTACTTTCGGGCCTCTTTACGGTGGGTTCCATTGTATTCAAAAACACCCGGTGTTTAGGTGGCATCCAAATTGTAGGCGGAATGCAAAGCTCGAAGGGCCAATTCAGTATATTCTTCAGAAATTAGAACGCTCACCTTAATTTCCGAAGTCGATATCACTTGAATATTAATTCCTCTCTCAGCAAGGGCGTTAAACATCTTTTGTGCCACACCTGAATGGCTCCTCATGCCCACGCCTACAACCGATATTTTTGTTACCTCCGGGTCAGAGGCAATCCGCTCGAAACCCAGGTTATTCTTATTATTCTCCAAAACATCTAGCGCATAATCGAAATCCGACCTGTTGACTGTAAAGGTCAAGTCCGTCGCCGCTCCATCCTCAGAGACATTCTGGACAATCATATCCACATTAATGTTGGCCTCCGTGAGCGGCCCAAATATCGAAGCGGCTATGCCGGGTCTATCAGCAACGCGAATTAGGGTAATTTTTGACTCATCTCTGCTGTGGGCAATGCCACTAACCAGTTCATGCTCCAAAATTTCATTCTCATCTACTACCAATGTTCCCTCCACATCCTTAAAAGAGGATCTGACTTGCAGCTTAACGCGGTATTTCATGGCTAATTCTACCGATCGTGTCTGCAGCACCTTAGCACCAAGAGAGGCCATCTCGAGCATCTCTTCGTAGGTGATTTTTGAAATCTTACGAGCTTTTGCGACTATTCTCGGATCAGAAGTATACACGCCGTCAACGTCTGTAAAAATATCACACCGGTCGGCTCCCAGCGCAGCCGCCAATGCAACTGCGGTGGTATCGGACCCTCCCCGACCAAGGGTTGTTATACGATTGTCCAATCCCAATCCTTGGAAACCAGCGAGAACCGCGACTTGACCGTCAGAGATTGAACGAGCAAAGGTCCCCGGACCTATTCCCTTGATCCTGGCTTTGCCATGAGCATCAGTAGTCCGCAGTGGAACTTGCCACCCGAGCCAAGACCTCGCTTTAAGGCCCACTTTCTGCAACTCCAAAGCCATTAGCCCGGCGGTTACCTGTTCTCCGGCAGCAACGACCGTGTCATATTCCTTCATGTCACAAGTCGCCGAAATATCTCTTATATAATTTACTAGCTTATTTGTTTCGCCCGCCATGGCAGATACCACAACAGCAACTTTGTTCCCCCCGGCTACTTCAGATTCTACAATCCTTGCGGCAGACGCAATTCTCTCCATGTCTGCGACCGAAGTACCACCAAATTTTTGAACAATTAGAGCCATGCACGCCTCTAAACCAAAAAAAACCCTGCACCAGGTCACCTGTGGCCTTTCCTGCTAATTAATGTAACGAGCAGGATTTGCCGCGTGCAGCGCGCTTTTACATACTCTATATGTTAAAAAAAACGCAAGTGTTAAGGCCAGCCGGGAGGATTAATTTGACTGACCGAAATGATGTAAGCCGTTCGATAGATCCGAGAGAAATTGCACATTTCTCATCGATGGCTGATGAGTGGTGGGACCACAACGGTAAATTCAGGGCTTTGCACGATTTAAATCCCACTCGACTCAACTGGATCAGAAAAACCATTTGCACTGAATACAAGCTAGATGAGAGCGAAACGACTCCTTTTTCATCACTTTCAGTTCTAGATGTGGGGTGCGGCGGCGGACTCATAGCGGAGCCCATTCATAGGATGGGAGCAAACGTGACGGGTATCGATGCCTCCGAAAATAATATCCAAATCGCGAAATCACATGCAATCGCCACAGGGATCTCCATCGATTATCAGTGCACGTCTGCAGAGGCATTAGTAAAAGAAAAAAAACAATTTGACGTACTTTTAGTACTTGAGGTCGCGGAGCACGTTGCAGACTTGTCAGTCTTTACCGGGGCGCTTTCGCGACTAATAAAGCCTGGTGGGTCGGTAATTCTCTCTACAATAAACCGAACGGCAAAATCATTTCTTTTCGCGATTATCGGCGCTGAAATAATAATGAGGATGTTGCCGCTGGGGACTCACCAATGGGAAAAATTTATTAAGCCTTCAGAACTCGACTCGGTCTTTAGAGATCATTCCCTCAGAATTAAGGGTATCACGGGGCTAAGTTACCAACCCTTCACGAGGGATTGGGCCTTAAGCAACGATACTTTGGTAAATTATATGGTCTGTGCACAGAAAGAAAAAATTTAGTTTTTACGCGTCATGTTCTGGGACCCAAGGAATCCTCTCACACGCAATACCCTCATCCTTCAGCCCCTTGGCTTCGTCAACTGTGGCCTCTCCAAAAATATTCCTTTCATCAGCCTCGCCATAATGAATTTTCCGCGCTTCTTCGGCAAAATTGGTCCCTACGTAATCACAGTTTTCTTCAACTTTGCGACGAATGGATCGCATTGCCTTCATATAATCGGCTGCATTTGTTGCCATTGCCGATTTATCTGCCCCTTTTTTCTTTGTTCCACTGACGGCAGGTGCCATCAAAGCCTTTGATATTTTGGTATCTCCACAAATTGGACAGTTAACCTGCTTTGCTTTTAATAATTTCTCGTAAGCATCGCTGCTTTGAAACCATGACTCGAATTCATGATCACTTGAACACTTAAGGTCAAAACTTATCATATGGCACCTAAACTCCTGGCAAAGGCTTTCCTCCTGATCGAAAGCCTTTCTCTACCAAGCTACTTTGGCAAACTTACCAATTAAAATATGGTTACTATATTTAGTTTTTCAACGTAAACGATAATTCGTTAATTGTTTAATTTAAAGTCCTAAGCTCCACATCTCCGACACTATATCTCAAAGGTGATCAAATTAGGCCTCCACACAGCTCCCCAATAGAACGTTATGCGCAAATCGAGGAAAATTCTTCATCGCACACTCTCATTCGCCTGGTTGAGCCGCTAACAGGTCGTCGAGACGTCCTTCCCTCTCGAGGGCGGCCAAATCATCGGAACCGCCTATCGATTCATCATTTATAAAAATTTGTGGAACGGTACTCCTGCCGCATGATCTTTCGGTCATCTCACGACGAAGCTCCATATTTGTATCCACGGCTATTTCAGTAAATTCCACCCCCTTGGACCTAAGCAAGCTTTTGGCTCTGATACAAAACGGGCACAACCGCGTGGTATATATCTCAATTACCGCCAAATTTTTCCTCTAAACCTCTCTTAGTACCGAAAACTCTTACAACCTATTCCAAGCCCAAATCCAATACAACTAGTCGAGAGACAGACAGATCTTGAAAAGAATTAAGAACTGTTATTTCTCGGAGGAATGGCCAAGGATCTTGACTAACGGCTCAATAGGATTCCTTTGGTAAATTGACAAAACGCGAGGTGCCATCAGCTTTGATCAGGTCTATCAGCCCAATCTCCCAACTAAGATATTCTTGCATATGCTCTTCGATATTTTCGTCAAAGTCATAGGCTTTGTATTGGATATCGTTATTAAGCGTAGTTAAATTTTGAAATCCAGTTTCCATTGGCCGCTCCGAGGCAAGCCAAGCTGCATTGCCTCCGATCAGACGGCTTACAGTCTTATCCGTCAACTCTAATAAATCTGCAGCTGCATAAGCAGAAAGAACACCATCGGTACATGCGCAAATTATTTGATGCGTGTCCGGTATTGCTGCCAAACACTCCTTGAGACGAGATCTGACAGCCCAAAACGCTCCAGGGATATGTGCCGCTTTATAATCTAGGCTCGAAGAAAAATCCAGGACAACTGCTCTTTGATCAATCGCAGACTTCACCTGATCCACCGACAAGCCAGCCACCTCAGCACTCGGCTGCACCAAAATAGACATTGCCGGACCTTTTTCCAAATTATCCAAAGCTGTCACATCAGACATAACAAAGATATTTCGCCATCCCATCTGAATGAGCCAAGAGGCTGTCATCTTTGCCCTGATACCCGTATCATCAAATAGGATCAGGGTTGCTTCTTTCACGCCCACCCAACGATCTGTGGCTTGCACTAGCTGCCCCCCTGGCGCATGCACGGACCCCGGGAAATGCCCGGCTTCATACTCTTCAACGTTCCGGACATCGAGAAGAAATAGAGATATTTCCTCTGATTTTCGGATCAATTCTTCGACAATATTTTGATCAATTGACTGGACACCAAATCTGGTAACAACGTTGTCTATCCGAGATAACCCTGCCTCAAGGCACTTCTCGGATATCGGAGGAAATTTTCTATCCCCGCCTTGTTCTAAATCAAAGCCCGCCAAAGCCCAGCCCATAGTGCCATTACGCAAAGCCACCACTTTATTCTCCACACCAAAATTTATTAGAGATTGGGCTCCAATAATGCTTCTGGTTCGCCCTGCGCAATTAACAACTATGGTTGTTTGATCATTATCAACGAGATCATATATACGATATGCCAGTTCCGCCCCGGGACAATCAACGCCTGTTGGGATATTCATTCGCTGATACTCTACCCAGGGCCTGCTATCTAACACAATCAAATCTTCGCCGCGTTCCAAAAGCATTTTAAGTTCTTCAGGGCTTACTGAAGGAGTACCAGAATGATGCTCTACATATTCACCAAAAGCTTTGCTGGGAACATTTACACCTCTGAAAAGCACGTTGCCAGACGTTTCCCAGCCTTTGGAACCGCCGGAAAGTATGAAAATATTAGAATAGCCCCATTGCATTAAACGTTCAGCAGCAATTTGAGTAATTGTGTCGCCACCGTCGCATAAAACCAGCCTCACGGATTTCCGTGGTACAAGTTCTCTTATTCTAATTTCGAGCTGACTAATCGGTAAACAGATCGCAAAAAGCAGATGTCCCTCAGCACTAAATTCTCCCTCCTCCCGTAAATCAATCAAAGCAAGTTCCGAGCCATCCACAATCCAATTTCTAAGCTCCCGAGATTCCACGGATTTGATCATTTATTGCTCCCACTAAAAATTGAAACCGGCTTTTATAACGACCGAAAGATCGAACATTCACGTCGTGTTTACCACTGAAGCTGACATAGGTTAAGCTATCGCTATGTCCCCACCAAAGCAAATATTTGATCCATCAGCAATCAAGGCTCACAGACGGCGAGCAAAACAAATGTTTAGCAGTCACAACTTTCTGCACCAGGAAATCAAAAGCCGTTTGGAAGATCGACTAAAAGATGTTCGAAAAGATTTCGATGCTCCTATCGCAATAGATGCCTACGATGATTTTTTTGGGTTAACGGATAAACTGGATCTTGTCGGAAACTGCGCCGATTTAATCACATGTACCGGAAACATCCATTGGGCGAATGATCTGCCCGGGATTTTAATTCAAATACGCCAGGCACTTAAACCAAATGGGTTATTCCTTGCTGCATTTCCCGGGGGAGAGACTCTGGGAGAACTGCGTCAATCATTTATAGAGGCCGAATCCAAATTAACGGGAGGTGCATCGCCAAGGATCTCTCCTTTCGTTGACTTAGCAGATGCTGCAGCACTTTTGCAGAGAACTGGTTTCAAACTGCCTGTCGCGGACCAGGACCGCATAATTGTTACGTATAGGAGCGTTGATTCACTTATGTTTGATTTAAGGGGAATGGGCGAGACAAATTCTCTAAGAGACCGGAAAAAAAAATTTTCTAGAAAAGATGTTTTTTCTGAAATGAAAAGACTATACCGAAAAAACTTCTCTGATCACCAGCAACGACTTCGTGCGACTTTTGATATTGTTTTTTTGACTGGATGGTCACCTCATAGTTCACAGCCTCAGCCACTAAGACCAGGTAGCGGACTTAAAAACCTCGCTGAAGTGCTAAAAAAATCAAATTAGTTGCCTGCATTCCCCACATGAGGTCGAGCTCGACGGGCTTCAGGAACGGACCAAGCAAGAATTGAGGCAATAAAAGCAAGCGCCAGGCCAGCCAACCACACCCAATCATATGAGGCAATATAATCATACGCTACTCCGCCGAAGAGAGAACCTAGCGCACCACCGAAGGAATGACCTGCGAACATCAGTCCCATCGATAGACCCATTGTTCGAAGACCCAAATGATCACCCACAAGACCTGCATTTAGAGGGACTGTTGCAAAATCTAAGCTACCGAATAGCACGGCAAATGCGAGCAAAACCCAATACTCTGTTGGCACAAAGAACAGCATCAGAAAGGTCAAAGCCCGAAGAAAATAAATTAACCCCAGCAAGAGCGGTCTATGCACTCGGTCAGACAAATAACCGGCGATTAACAAACCTACAGCATCAAATAAGGCCAAGACCCCGTAAGCCGTAGCACTTTCATTTAGGGAAAACCCACAAATCAGGTTTGCGAATGGTACAAAATGAACTTTTACAATTCCGGCCGTAGTAAACCCACAAATTATATACGCTGTGCCTAGTAGCCAAAAAATTTTATTTCTAATAACCGAATATAATTTTGTTCTAAAACCAGCACTGATATTTTGCTGATCGGCAGGGCTCTGCGAAACCTTAACCTCGTTATCCATGAAAAACATGGACAAAAAGCCAATGACGATTAGGCCTATTCCAAAAACAACAAGGGCCATTCTCCACCCATACATGCTAATCGCCCATGCGATCAAAGGGAGAAATATTGCTTGCCCTCCTCCTACTCCTGCCATTCCAATTGAGCTGGCAAAACCTCGATTGTGATCAAATCTTCGGGAGATCGTGGCGGCCGCGATAGGGATGCTAACCACCCCGTACCCAATTGCTGCAGAGATACAAAATAAAATAAGAAAAGCCCACTTGGTCTCCATCATTCCAGTCAACGAAATCGAGAGGCCGCTGAGAATAAGACCGGCCCCCACTATAAATCGGGGACCATGTCTATCGAGTAAATTTCCAACCACGGGCGCGCTAACAGCCATTACAATGAGTATCACAGCGCCCCCTGATGCCATGAAAGTCCTTGTCCAACCAAAATCATTTTCCCAAGCAGTCATCAAAACAGGCAAGGACGCCCGACCCGTAAACGCCAGCCCGAGAGCCAAAAACATCACGGCTACGATGGTCCATGCCCTATAATCTACTTTCCCCTCAGCCATTAAAACTCTTTCCATGCGATTGCGAATTCGATGATTGGCCAATCCATTTTTGAGCTGTTCCGAGAGAAAGAGACAACATATTAGCCTTTAATTTTTTGCATGAAATCAATGAGGGCAAGAAGAGCGACTAGATAGGAATTACATTTAGTTAACTAGAGAAGATCTCGTAGAGTCGGTATTAGAGGTTTGTCCGCCTCGGGCATCGGGAAATCTCTCAAATCCCTCGGGAAAACCCATTTCAATGCTTGTTTCTCGTTTCCCTTGACCTGACCTTCCCAAACTCGACACACATAAAGAGGCATTAAAAGATGAAATTCGGGGTAGGGATGCGATGCAAAAGTTAAGGGTGCCAAGCAATTTTCAGTTACATCAATTCCTAGTTCCTCTCTGAGCTCTCGGATTAAAGCACTTTCGGGTGTTTCGCCTTGCTCAACTTTACCTCCGGGGAATTCCCAAAGACCTGCCATTTTTCTCCCCGAGGGACGCCTCGCTATCAGAACACGACCATCTGAGTCAATGAGTGCAGCCGCGACCACAAGAACCATTGGAATTGGGTCCTCAACTTCTATAGTCGGCATTAATTCTAATGTACTCATGAGTAAGATCGCAGGTCCACACTTTAGCAATTCCCTGCGCCACGCCGACATCAACCTCTATCGCTATCTCATCACCCGCCATGTGCTGGGAGACTGGTGCCTCATCGTAGCCAGGTACTCGGAAGCCATCTTTAGTGACTTGCACACCACCAATCTTAATTGCTAACGCATCACGATTTGCCTTTTCTCCAGACTTCCCAACAGCCATTACAATCCTGCCCCAATTCGCATCTCCCCCAGCAATCGCTGTTTTTACCAATGGGGAGTTCGCTATTGCTAGAGCAATAACTCTCGCGGAGGAATGATTGGAGGCTCCCGTAACTGAAATGGATACGAATTTGGTAGCGCCCTCACCATCACGCACAATCTGCTGTGCCAAATCGAGCGCTACAGCATTCAATGCATTTCTAAAACCTTTAAGAATTGGATCCCGTGCTGACTGAGGTGAACGGTTTTTTGCCGCTCCAGTGGCGCAAAGCAAGACAGAGTCACTGGTTGATGTGTCGCTATCTACCGAGATCGAATTGAAGGACCTTGAGACCGCAGACTTCAAACAAGACTGAAGGATTTTTTGATCTATTTTCGCATCGGTAAAAATATAGCCCAGCATAGTCGCCATATCGGGTGCAATCATCCCCGAACCCTTCGATATGCCACAAATTGTTACGCGTTTATCTCCAATCTTGGATTGGGCTACTGCGCCTTTTGGGAATGTATCAGTGGTCATAATCGCTTTAGCAGCATCTAGCCAACCTCCAGGTTTTGCCTTTTTCACCAATCGAGGTATTGCTTTGAGCAATTTATCTACTTGAAGTGGTTCACCTATAACTCCCGTTGAGGACACGAAGACATTTTTTTGATCGCATCCAAGAATTTCAGCGATACCGTTGACGGTCTGAATAACAGCTTTATCACCCTGGAAGCCTGTAAAGGCATTAGCGTTACCAGAGTTCACTATTAGCGCCCTGGCGAAGCCTCCTTTCAAAGCGCTTTTGCACCAATCGACAGGAGCTGACGCGGTCAATGACTTTGTAAAACAACCAGCGACTGTAGTTCCCGGGGTTAAGATTGCGAGCATAGCATCTTTACGACCCCGATAGCGCAATCCACATGCCGTTGAGGCCATAGTCAGACCCTCTATCGACGGCATTTTGGGAAATCTTTTTGGAGCTAACGGTGACTTTTGGCTCATTTTGATCGCTTCTGCTTTGAATTGCTAGGCTATAGACTTCTGTCTTAGGGGTAATTTTTTATAAAATCTAGGTCACACTTATGTAATAATTCTTTGACATAAGCGAACTACATGCCTTAGTGACTGCCGTCTTTACAAATGGTAAACATTTCGTCCGAACTACCGAAAAACTTGGGAAAAATATAGTCCATGTTAATCAGTAAAATTGCGAGTCGTTTTTTTGGTTCTGCCAATTCAAGATACCTTAAACAATTACGAAGCACGATAGAAAAAATCAATTCTCTGGAGGCTGAACTCGAGGCTCTCGATGACTTAAACTTAAGGTCCAGGACTGAAATGTTTCGTGACCGTCTAAAAGGCGCGGAAACGCTTGAAAACATCCTTCCTGAAGCTTTTGCAACAGTGAGGGAAGCAGCAAAGCGCACACTAGGGCAGCGCCATTATGATGTCCAACTTATGGGCGGAATTGTATTGCACAGAGGAGCAATCGCTGAAATGAAGACTGGCGAGGGAAAAACGCTGGTCGCCACTTTGGCCTGCTATCTGAATGCTCTCGAGGGCAAGGGTGTCCACGTGGTTACCGTCAATGATTACTTGGCCAAGCGAGACTCAGAATGGATGGGACGGATATACGAATTCCTTGGCCTCTCGGTAGCTTGCATTACCCATGGATTGACTGACGAAGAGCGTACCAAGGCATACGCCGCTGACATAACTTACGGAACCAATAACGAGTTTGGTTTTGATTATCTCAGAGACAACATGAAATTTTCTCTAGAAGAGATGGTTCAAAGAGAATTCAACTTCGCAATAGTTGATGAAGTGGACTCTATCCTGATCGATGAGGCACGAACCCCCCTAATTATATCGGGCCCCACTGAGGACTCTTCTGAATTGTATCGCCAGATCGATTCTTTAATGAACGAATTGACCACAGATGACTATGAGAAGGATGAAAAACAGCGCTCAGTGTCATTGACCGAACCGGGAACCGAGAAAATAGAGCAACTTCTCTCTAAAAATAACCTTCTCGAGGGCGCCAGCCTCTATGATATTCAAAACATCGGACTAGTGCACCACGTAAATTCTGCTCTTCGTGCCCACACTTTATTTGAGCGCGACAAAGACTATATTGTAAAAGATAACCAGGTCATCATAATTGATGAATTTACTGGCCGTATGATGGAGGGGAGACGGTTTTCAGAGGGCCTACATCAAGCTTTAGAGGCCAAAGAAAATGTTTCTGTGCAAAACGAAAATCAGACTCTCGCATCCATAACATTTCAAAATTACTTCAGGTTATATCCCAAACTCGCTGGCATGACTGGCACGGCAATGACTGAAGCGGGAGAATTCAGTGATATTTACAATTTAGAAGTTGTTGAAATAGAAACAAACCAACCAACACGCAGACAAGATGAGGATGATGAGGTTTATCGAACCTCTGAAGAAAAATATTCAGCCATTGTAAAGCTGATCAAAGAGTGCCGTGAGCGACAACAGCCGGCTCTTGTAGGAACCGTTTCCATTGAGAAATCGGAAGAATTATCTGCTCGGCTGAAACAAGATAAAATACCGCACAATGTGTTAAATGCGCGCTACCATGAACAAGAAGCTTATATTATCGCTCAGGCAGGAATGCCCGGCCAAGTAACTATAGCTACAAATATGGCAGGACGCGGAACAGATATTCAGTAGGGCGGAAATGTGGAGATGCGCTTAATAAATGAACTGGCAAAGATTAAATCTGCAAAGGACAAAAAATCAAAAGAGGCTGAACTAACAGACAAAATTGAGTTAGAAGTGGCCGCTCATCGGGCAACCGTTTTAGAAGCCGGCGGCCTGTATATTATTGGAACAGAAAGGCATGAGGCGCGACGCATTGACAATCAATTAAGGGGGCGTTCGGGACGCCAAGGCGATCCCGGGGCTTCAAAATTTTTTCTCTCTTTGGAAGACGACCTTATGCGTATTTTTGGCTCAGATCGTCTCGACGGAATGCTACAGAAATTAGGTCTCGAGGAGGGAGAAGCGATTGTCCATCCTTGGATTAACAAAGCACTCGAGAAAGCCCAACGTAAAGTCGAGGAACGTAACTTCGAAATCAGGAAAAATCTCCTGAAATTCGACGATGTCATGAATGATCAACGCAAAGTTATTTACGAACAGCGTAAAGAGCTTATGAAGTCAGAGGACGTTTCACAAACAATCATTGACATGCGACATGAAGTTTTAGACGACATGGTCGCGCGATACATACCAGAAAGTGCTTACTCGGAACAATGGGAAACAGAAGCACTGCATGACGAAATTCTTCGCTTGACCGGTTTGGATCTCCCCATATCAGATTGGGCAGCCGAAGAAGGTATCGCTGATGAAGAGATCAGCTCGAGGCTAGTTGACGCTATTGATCGCAAAATGGCCCAGAAAGTGGCTAATTATGGACCGGAATTGATTCGGCTAGCCGAAAAGAGCGTACTGCTCCAAGTACTTGACCAGACCTGGAAAGAACACTTGCTTGCTTTGGACCATTTGCGACAAGGAATTGGCCTTCGTGCATACGCTCAAAAAGACCCACTGAACGAATACAAACACGAGGCCTTTAACCTATTTGAACAAATGACAGAGTCATTGCGGGACACCGTTTCAATGGTCCTCTGCCACATGGAAATCTCTGATACTAATATAGAAGGTTCCATGTCTTATGCGGGAGAGACGACATTTGAGTCGCGTGAAGATCCAGCATTCCCTGAAAACTCTGTTACACTCGATTCAGTTCATCCAGCAGCCCAACTCCAAGCTATGGACGTCAGTCGAAATGATTTTTTAACTGATAAGGACACGGACCAAGCACCAGAAGGATGGATATTTCACGAGCCCCTTGGTAAATGGATTGACCCTGACGACGCATCTACTTGGGGGAAAGTTCCGCGAAATGTCTCATGCCCATGCGGGTCAGGCGAGAAATTCAAACGTTGTCACGGGAAAATTTTATAACGGCGGCCCAAAAAAGTCCGCAGTTAAGTTCCTTGAATCATTAATTACGACTGCTTGAAGATCACGACTCGGCAGTGTGTTTTTAGGGAAACTCAGTGGGCAATCGATAAACAAAACTCAATCTAAGAGTGCCTCATCTCCCATCCTCAAAAACTTTTCTTGTCGTTCCTTAATTAATTGATTTGGGTCCATGCCAATCAATTGACGGAGGGCCTCCGCGATCGCACCGCCCACAGCTTGAATTGCCTTTTCAGGAGATCTATGAGCTGCTCCCAGGGGCTCCGGGACAATCCTATCAATGACCCCAAATTTTAGAAGGTCTTGGGCTGTTAATTTCAAAGCCTCGGCGGCTTGCTCTGCATGATCAGAACTGCGCCACAAAATTGAAGCACACCCCTCAGGAGAGATCACAGAATATATCGAATGTTCCATCATCATAACTTCATTAGCGGTCGCCAACGCTATAGCACCCCCGGATCCTCCTTCACCAATTACTACACTAACTACAGGCTGACCAACGCAAAGAAATTTCTCGATTGACCTCGCTATAGCTTCAGATTGTCCTCTTTCCTCTGCCCCAATCCCAGGATAAGCACCAGGAGTATCTACAAAGGTAATAACAGGTAAGTTAAATTTATCGGCAAGCTCTACTAGTCTTACGGCCTTTCTGTAACCTTCGGGTTTTGGCATCCCAAAACTATGCTTAATCCTTGTCTCAGTATCACTTCCCTTTTCTTGCCCAATAACCACCACGGAACCCCCGCGGAACCGACCTATCCCTCCCAAGATGGCTGTATCTTCGGAAAAGGTTCGATCGCCTGCCAAAGGAACAAAATCATCGATTAACGCACTGATAAAATCTATACAGTGCGGTCTCTCGGGATGACGAGCCACCTGTACTTTCTGCCAAGCAGTAAGCTTTGAATAGGTGGAACCAAGTGCTTTATCAATTCGCGTCTGAAGTTTTAAGACTTCATCCGCTATTTTTATATCCCCGATATCAGATAAATGCCGTAACTCTTCCAACTGTCCCTCTAAT
>Ga0255768_10002957_pt1 | contig 16973 bp, 17 predicted proteins | sample 071ome_33_FD_179983 | JGI IMG/M metagenome (GOLD analysis project Ga0255768, IMG submission 179983) | Coastal salt marsh microbial communities from the Groves Creek Marsh, Skidaway Island, Georgia - 071412AT metaG (version 2) | ecosystem: Environmental > Aquatic > Marine > Intertidal zone >...
TTTCGTCTAGCTTATAAATTTCTAACAAGGCGCAACCCCAGATATCTTGGAGCGCCGATTAGACTATTTTTAGCCTTCTCAATTTGTTCCGCAGTTTCGTTACCCTCGTAGCGAATTCTGTCACAACGCATCCAGTTCAGGTTTTCGTTCGCATGCCCCCTCCGTGCGCATTCGCCCATGTTTGTTTTCCATGGTTTGAGCAAGATTCAATGGGTCTTCAAGCACCTCACCAGTTAATGACTCCGAAGGAAAGTCATCAATAACCCATTCCTCAGCATTCCCCAGCATGTCATAAAAGCCCCATGGGTTCGCTCGCAAGGTAGTAACTTCTCGTACTGTTGCAAATGAGTTTCTTTGAAACCAGATTGAATTGACCCGGTCTTTTTCGCTATCAAGCCCACCCCGATAGTTTTGTGTACCAGCCTGACAAACCATTCTCCACTCTTCTCGTGTGGGCAAGCGGTAGCATCCACTAGCATTCCTGTCAGACTTTTTGCGATAAACATCCCAGATTTCCTGACGATCCAGTGAGCAACCCGAGTTTTCATTGAGTTTGTCCAGAAAGGCAAGCACTTCCTCCCGATTGATGTTTTCTACGGGGCAATCCAGACAGTTCTGCCTTAATGAAGGATTGTAGCCCATGACATCGAGGAACTGCTTTTGGGTGACTTCTGTGGAAGACTTTGGAATCACTTCGTAAAACCATAAAAACCCAAAGTATCGAACTGGAAATGCCAGGGAGTCGGGATTTAAATAAAAGAAGAAATCCTTGCCACTCATTGTCTTTCCAAACTCCAGTTTCTTTAAACCATAAGACTTGTTTTCAGCCTCCTTTGAAGCGGCTATCTCCGCTACCAATTGCTTTTGATTCGATTGAAACCGAGTGGATACAAAGACTACATAAAACAAAACCGTACATAAGGAACTGCCAATCAATCCGCTCGACCCATAGGGTCTGTAATGATTGTAAAAAACCTAGGCAGCCAGAATCGTAATTCCAAATCTAAGAACAGGAATTTGAAGGATTTTTGAGACTTTGAAGGAGCACATCCATTCGCGATAGCTATCTTCAATTTGATCGTAATAAACCCAGAACAGAATCCAGAAAGACCCCACCAGCTGGAAAAACAAAATCGAATTTCCAGTTTGTGCAAGAAACTGCGAAACAGAAATCCAAACCAGCAAAACTGAAAAGAACAATGCCTGACGAGCAACTGGAGGAATCCTGTCCAGAAATGAGAAGAACTGAACAGTACGAACTCCAAGCATATTCAGAGGCTCCACCTTACAACTGTTTACTCTCAACAACCTTTCTTGAAACAGGTAACCATCTGCAAAACCAAAAAGAGGAACATTGATATAGCTGTTTCTCAGGCAATCCAAACCGTAAGCGTAGGTGAAGTTCGGTACCAGCGGGAAGTGTCGAATCATACCGACAAAATTGAAATCGTTGTCATCGAGATAGAGAAACAAGGGTTTGTCTTCATCGTCTACCTTGATGTGAAATGCAATTCCAAACTGAGTTACTTTCGCAAAGCCCGGGAAAAGTTCCGTATAACAGTCCAGACGCCTTCTAAACCTGGCAAACATCATTCGAAGATTCACAAAAGTAAAGGGAATCAAGGCGATGTAAATCAAGAGAACCTTAACGAGTTTTGCCATGGAATCCCGAAACATTTGGGTATCGAGAATCTCAAAACCTGCAAGACAGGAAAGCACGTAATAGATATTGGAGCTGTAGTTATAAATCATATGATAGCTTGTTAGTGTTATCAAACTGACTCCGATACCTGCCTGAATCAACATGATCAAAATACCGTAGTAATGGAAATACAGATCAGGCCAGGATCTTTTGTACAAATCAGCCTTCAAAGCTTCAATCCACACAGGGATTTTATACTCCCCTAACTCACTGTTTTCCCCGAAGCTAAGCTCCAGACAACTCTGATAGTTTTTGATTACGTCTTGAGCGTACTTTAAGCATCGTCTGGCTATCAGCACCCTGAGAAGTAACTCCAGAGTCCCTTCGGACTTCACTGTAATTTCAGAACCCAAAGTGTCAGAGAAAGCCTCGGCAAGAAAGTTGGAAATCTGTGATTTGGCAAGCAATTGACGAAACCCGATATAGGACTGTTCCAGGGATGCGGGATCAAACTCATGAAACCAAAGTTCAAATTCAATAAGTTCAATGAATTTGGTACTGCTCTTTAAGTTGACCAGAAGTTTTTTTGATTTGGAGTACTTGTTGATTTCAAACAGGAGACGGGCATGAATCAAATCCTGTAAATTCTGAGTCAGACTCAACTTCCATAGATCATCAAGAGCCTGGTACTGAAAACCTTGTTCTCTGTGATCAAGCAAGCTCAGGAACTCAGGGGGAACAGTGCCTTTTTCGGCAATCACCAGAGGTTCATAAAGAACTCTGAAATCATCCCAATCAATACACTCTTGCATGTATATCTTTTGCCAGGTGAGACTTGGACCAGAGAAAAAATCTAAAGTCAGCTACCCAAATAACTGCTGTTTGAAGAACAGACAAACTCAGACCACTTGACTCTTTTTTGTCCTGAATCAATTTCTAATCAGCACAATCATCAAAGCAATGGAACAAAACGGCTCTTACTAACGTACTGTTGTGTATGAAGAAAACCCTTCTACTGACTTTTGCGTTCTGTTTGTTTCATCCACCTGTTTCACACAGCTGGCCCCTCTCTTTTGAAGATTTGTTCTTTTGGCGCAATGATGATGAGGAAGAAGAAGAAGTTGTTGAAGCTGTAGAGCAGCCTGTTGAGCAAGAAGAACAGAGCGTTGTGATTGAAGAGCCCGTCGAAGTGGGCCCACCGGCTCCCTTGCAGGACTTCAATGCCTATCTGACTATCAAATCCGAGTCAGGAAACAGCTCTTCACTGTACAAGCCCCTCTTTCGAGACGGAGACAAAGTCATCATGGAAATGAGCCTCTTTGTTCGCGATGGAGAAGCACCTGAACTATTGAAAGTAGAGGTCAGTTCAGGGAACACCAAAAAGGAATACGATTTCAAACAAGAGGGCTTTCGATACCAACTTGAGTTTCCCATCAATGATATTTTTCAGGTTCAGGAAGAGACCACTGATGAGTCAGTTGTAGTTTTTCGTACAACCAAGTCAGAAGACACGATCTATTTCATGGATGCTGCCAAGCAGTACAAGAAAAACCTTCCTGAAAATATTGCACTCTTTCACGATGAAAATGAACGCAATGAAAGCTATTCCAAAACGGAGGAAGAGTTTGACAGTTACAAGGTCCCCGGACACATGCTTTTTGAGGCCGGCCTTCTCCAGCGTGTGAAGATTGAAATCAAAACAGTTCAGGGTCAAGTCATTGAAGAATCTATTATTCGTTACGGGCAAGTTCCTGACTGGATTTATTATTCCGGACATTATCCTTACGATACTGGAGGATTCCTGGGTGGATCCAATATTTCTCCCTTTGATGTAGAAGGAAAAGGATTTGAGAAGCACCTGGAGGCTATGATTTTTGCTGCTTGCTATGCCGTGGATATCAACAATTACAATGGCAAGATCAAGGGTGCTCGAGCAGGAGTTAATGGTTCTGAGTGGTGGAAAAAGTTCAGAGGTACGGTTCTTGGATACTATGGAAGTGCTCCATCGAGAGGTACGGATGCGGCTATTGCCAAGAAATTTGCCTACCGAGTCTCCAAATTGCCTGAAGGTGAATCAAGCAGTAGTGAGCATTCCATCAAACTGGCTCAAACATGGATGAGAGTGAATACGGTGGATTACCGTGCTACCCAGGCATCTGCCATCGATTCCTCCGGAAACTACTACTTCATCCCAAGACGCTCTGTGAGACTCAGAAACACTACTTTTCGAACAGTAAGTGGCAAACCATGGATCGTTCAATCCTATGAAGACTGGCAGGATAAAAACAATCAGATGTTCATGGAAGGACAGATCCAGGAACACGTCGTGAACTACCTGAAAGAAGTTTCAAGAGAGAGCAACAACGGAAAGCCATTGAGCTATGATCAGGTGAAGAATGATGAGCAGCTCAAGGTACAGGCTCGAGAAGCCGGACTGGATCCAGAAAGCAGCAATTTCAAAGACTTTCTGAGAGGCCAACTGGAATACGAAGCTCGCATTTTTTACGATGTTCCTTCCAATGAAAGTTACTTTGAAGCTGCGACTTATTTAGGATCACAAAGAGCCCTTGAAGAGGTTGTAACTACTGATGAGATCAAAGATCACTTTACGCCAGATCAACCTCGTCCAAGAGCTAAGCTTCTTGATTCTGAAAATATTGAAAGCATGCGCTTTATTGAGTATGCCGTTCGCGTGATGCTTCATCCTACAATTCAAAAAGATCGGGAGAAAACTGAAGAACTCTTGAGGAATCATTTTGAATTGAACTCCAGGGAAAACGGGATTCTTGATAAACTCTTCAATTCATGAAGAAGTTTTTGATTCTTATTCTTTTTGCGACTTGCCTTGACGTCTCCAGGGCCAAAGATTGCAGCACGAAAAATCTGCAAAGTTTGTACTCTGAGAGTGAGCTCGAAACAGCTTTGCAAAAGAGTGCAGAAATCTTGTCCTGCACAACATCCCAGGCTGATGTTTTTCAAACAATCGGTTTATTGCAGGAAAATCTGGAACGATATCCCGGGGACACCTACTACATTCAAATTAACCTCTTAAAGCAGGGTAGTTCAACCAAACAGGATGTTTTACAAATTTTGGACCTCCTTGGAAAACTAAGGGTAGAACATGATTACTTCTATAAACCAAAAGAGGCGATCAAGGAGCTCGAACAAGTCGCCAGAGAAAAGGAAGGCAGGTTTTCATGCTATGCCCATTTTGAGCTCGGGAGTCAAAAAGTAGATAAGGAATCTGTGTACTGGTTTGAGAGATTTTTGGAGGAATGCAAAGACAGCTCTCCAGATTTTTCTCTAGTGTTGGCACTCATGGCAAAAGGTGCTGAAGAACTGCGGCTGGGATCCTTTCCCAAGGCTATTGAAAGTTATGAACTTGCCCTGTCTGATTATCCAAACGCAACTCTGAACCCGGAAGGCCCGTTGGAACCCTGGGTCAGGCATGGTCTGGCAAGTGCTTATCAGCTAAGTGGTCAAAAACAACTCGCCATTGAGCAGCTTCAATTGATCCAAAAGATGGATCACTATCCCGCTCAGGAGTCCGTAAAGCTGGAGCTGGATATGCTCCTGGAGGGGTCTGAATGAACACTGACAAGCCTGTTATTCTCTTTGTAGATGACGAAGAAATGATTCTCAAATCAATTCGTCGAGAGCTTAGAAAAGAGCCCTGGGACTGTCTGTATGCATTGAGTGGAAGTAAGTCTACAGACTACAAGGATTTACTGTTTACAGTGTGTCATGACCTTGCGAATTATCTCTCTTGTATCCAGTGTGCCAGCTCTTTTGTAGATGCACGTCCAGACATGGAAGCTTCCAAACTCTCTACCCTGAATTCTACGATTCTACAAAGCGCTAACATGGCTTCTACTCTACTGAGAAGAATCCGTGATCTTGAGAAAATCCAGAGATATCATCGTGTAAGTAGTCGGGAAGGCACCTCGGGAGAGACAGGTACCGGTTTCGGATTGCCTCTGTTTTTTCGTTGGGTGGAGAAGTTGAACGGAACTGCTTCGGTCAAGAGTGTGTCAAAGTCTGTTGACCCTCAAAACTGTGGTACTACCTGGACGATTTCCTTTCCCTCAAGGAGTAATGAATTATGATTCGAATTGCAATATTGAGTCTTTTGCTGGTGGGTTCAGCCTGTGCGAGTTCCACAATGGCTGTTATGGACGAAAAAGAGCGAGCCCCCAAAATCGTAGTCGGGAATCAGGTCGACCCGGAAACCGGGTATGAAACTCCACCATTAAAATTGTTCTCTGAATTCACGGAGGAACAAAAAAAGGAGTGTTTGAAATCTACAGCACTTAACTTTGCATTGGCCAGTAGTAGTGATCTGGAGCCCTCTACACAAAGTATTCAGGATTTTCATAGTCAATTGAATACTTTGGTCAGTAAATATGACAAAACCCCTCAATTTTGCCTCTCAGAGCCTCGCCCTTCCCTGATCATTGGTATCAAGAAGGAAGAAGCGCAGAAAATCCGAAAGAAGAAGAAATCCAGTCTGGATAGTCTCAAAGAAAGATACTCCATTGAATCTTTTGAGGTTTTTTCAGCACTTGATGCCCTGACGATTCACTTTTCAAAACCTTATGCTCTTTCAGTTTTGATGAAAGAGATTCAAAATCATCCTGATGTTGAATACGTAAACAACAATGAGGTTTACGGCGGATCACCACCTTCTATTCAAAGAAATTCAGAAGGTCAATTTGTATTCAGTCAGGGTTGGGGTGATTGCTTTGCCGGATGCATTCATGGTCGCAAGATTGTGCTGGAAGTCCAGGAAGGCTCAGTGGTCGAAATTGAAAATCGACAGTGGTGATTCACTCCTTCCGGTCCAGATTCTGATCAATCCCTGAATTCTCAACAGTCGTGATTTCCAGATTACCAGATCGAATTGCTAATCCGGGTTTTCAGGATGAATTCTGTTTATCAGATCAGAACCTGATTTGCTAGCAATGTTGAAGATCTGGACCATTCATTCCAACCCTCAGGTAGTGGTCGCACAGCTTTACTGGTCGAACCCCACAATTTTAGTATTGGTTATGCAAGCTATTAAGAAAAGTGCACACGGCAACTAAAACTCCCATTCAACCTTGTAAATAATTTTTTCTAGTGATTCAGCAATAGTGTCTTCAAGTTCTGCATCACGACTTTATGAATCTGTTTAAGTTCTTGCTGTGAGTAGTCTTGCCATTGCATTCTTTTTAGAATCGTTGAGCGATGAAATTGGAAAATCAGAAACTGACCAATCAAGGCATGGGAAAAAAGTATGGATTCAGGACTCTCTGGATCAATCCCCTTTATCCTGCAAAACACTGCATTCAGAGTTTCATGGGCCTGTTCAAAAATCCTGTCATAAAGGATGGGAAAGCCATAGCCTGGATTAAACTGCTCACGAATCACAAAGGGTGGGAGTTCCTTGAGGTTCTTATCAGTTACAATCTCGAGAATTTCCAGTACAAAGACATCCAGGGCTCTTAACAGCTGGTCTTGGTCAATCTCCACTTTCTCACACAATCCCTTCAGTACCGGAAAAATGGATTGGAGCCTGGATTCCAATAGATCGCAAACCTGGTGAGTCACTGACTCATAGAGATTCTTCTTGGTTCGAAAATAGTAGGGAATCAAACCCAGATTTACCTGCGCCTTTTTAGCAATCTGTCTTGTGGTAGTTGCTTGATAACCCTGAGCTGAAAATAGTGACAACGCCGCCCTTAAAATTAAGGCCTCCTTGTCATTGAACCGAGAATCCATATTGAAATTATACATCTGTATTGTACGTTTGTCTTATACAATTGTACAATTCATTCTCCAGGGGGAAATTTATGCACAAAATCAAAAAACTGTCAGGTCCCGTTTTTGCCATTATTGCTGGTATTTTCATTATTAAAATCAGTTTGGGCAAGAAAGAGGCTCCTAAAGAAGAAACCCTTCAAAATATACCAGTTAAAGTGCAAACCAAAAGATTGTCCAAACAACGTTGGTCACCAAAGTTAACTGTATACGGAACTGTTCATCCCCATGATTTTTATCAGGCTGTCGCGGAAGTCTCGGGAAGAATTTCATGGATTCATCCACAATTTCAGGGGGGAGCAATTTTCTCTAAAGAAGAGACACTTTTAAGAATTGAATCCACTGACTATGAAATCGATCTTAAGAGCGCTCAGTCAGGTCTCAAAGAGCTACAAAACAGAGTTCTCGAATTGGATAAACAGGAAAAACAAACCGTTGAAATGCTCGAACTGGATCAACAAAGTCTGACCCTTGCACTCAAAGAGTTTGAAAGACAGTCTGCTTTGGAGGAAAGAGGTTCCACCACTCAAACTGTGAAGGATCAGGCTCATCAAGCCTATCTCTCGGTAAAAACAAGGCTCAAACAAAAAGAGAATCAACTGGAAACCATTCCGGTTCAACGGGAATCATTGATGGCTAAAATTGAGTAGCAGGAACTGACAATCAAAAAGCTGGAGAGAATCGTGGAGAAGACCAGCTTTCGACTGCCCTTTGAGGGGCGGATACGAAAATCAAATCTGGTTGTAGGTCAATTCGTTAAGGTTGGTCAGGTCCTGTTTGAGGCCGATGGAACCTCAAGGGTAGAGCTTCACTCTCAGATTTCACCCAAGAACATGAAAGTTCTCCTTGGTGGTAAAGAACATCAGGTCCGCTGGAGTGGAACTAACATGGGAAATCTGGTCGCCCGTCTCCAGTGGGAATCAGAGATGAAGTTTGTAGGCACAAAGTTTCCTTATCGATGGAAGGCGAACCTGAACAGAATCGATGGAGTGGTAGACCCCACGACTAGAACTTTAGGTATTGTATTTACTGTTGAAGAACCTTGGGAGAATCTGATTATTGTATCTCGAGCCAATGGATTTGAACTGAAACTCGGAGACTTCGCCCAGATTGAATACGACTTTGAATTTGAAGAAGATCAGGTGGAATTTCACTCCCAAAGAGCCGCCATCCTGAATTTAATGATGAATCCTACTGATGATGTATTGAATCTGACTGAACAAATCAAAGATTTCATCAGTGAGCAATCGCAAAAATATAACCAGAAAGTCGACTTTCACTTTACCAAAGACAACTCGGGCATCGTAAAAGACAGACTCAACATGCTGGTAAGCAATGCGATCCAGGGACTTCTGCTGGTCAGTGTTGTTTTGTATTTGTTCTTTGGTCTGAAATTCAGCTTTTGGGTTGTTTTGGGCTTACCTGTTTCCTTTGCAGGTGCCTTTTACCTCATGACTCCGCTTGGTCAAAGTATCAACATGATGAGTATGGTCGGACTACTTTTGGCCATTGGTATTTTAATGGATGACGCGGTAGTAATCTCGGAGAACATCGCTTCTCACTTTCAGAAAGGAAAAAGCCCTGTTCAGGCAGCCATCGACGGTACAAAGGAAGTATTTGCCAGCGTACTTTCATCATTTTTGACAACAGTAGCCATGTTTAGCGGTCTGATCTTTATATCCGGAGATATTGGTCGCATCCTGAAAGCCATTCCCATTGTTTTGATTCTGGTTCTTGCAGTGAGTTTATTGGAAGCCTTTTTGATTTTGCCTCATCACGTGAAAGAGTCTTTGGGTCATTTTGCGGGTGAATCCGGGATTCGCCATCGCTTTTTAAACTGGTTTGAAAGACTACGTTTGAATCAATTTGAACCTCTGATAAGGGCCTGCCTTAAGAATCGTTATCTCACTGTTTCCCTTATGGTGATCCTGCTCTTTGTAAGTGTCTCCATGATTACTGGTAGAAAGCTGAAGTTCAGTGCAATACCGGATCTCGAAGGAAACACAATCGTCTCACGAGTTGCCATGCCTCCGGGAACTCCCTTGCAAAAAACCAAGGAGGTCTGCAACACAATTCTGATGAAATTCCAGGAACTCGATCAAGAGTATAGAGAGAAGTATAAGGATTCTCTGATTCGAGGAATCTATACTCGCTACAGCCATAATGTGGACTATCAGGAAAGTGGACCGCATGTAGCAACGGTAACTGTTGATCTGATTTCTCCACAGGAGAGAAAGATGAGTCTGGTTCAAATCCTGAGTCGATGGGAAGAGCTGGTAGGTCAGATTGCCGGTGCCAGCTCAATCAGCTATCAGGAGCCTGTTCTTGGCCCTTCCGGTCGACCTCTTCATCTGAGACTCTTTCATCATGATTTGGAGGTCTTGTCCATTAGCTCCCAGTCTCTAAAACAAAAGATGTCGGGATACAAAGGGGTACACAATGTAATGACAGACCTGCGACCGGGCCAACCTCAGGTTAAAATAGCTCTTCAAAGCGGGATCATGGCTACTGGTCTAAGTAATCAGAATCTGGGAGAACAACTTTCCAGCGCTATTCAAGGTCGCAAAATTCAGGATGTAACTCTAAATTCCGATGTGACTGAAATAGTAGTCACAGCGAGTCGCGAGAATCAGGGAAGGCTGGATTTCGTGGATCATTTCAACCTGAAACTGCAAGATGAAAAGCGCATCTCTATGGAGCAAGCAGGTACGATAGAAACTTCCCGGGACTGGTCTCGTATCTCCAGATCCAATGGAAAAAGGATGATCAATGTCACTGCAGAGATCGATAGCGAATTTGCAAACGCTGCCGAGATCATTCAAAACTTGAAGGCTGAATTTCTACCAACTCTGCAAGCAAAGAATCCGGGGCTAAAAATAGCCGTTGAAGGGGAAGTGAAGAACGCACGACAGACCGGGAGTTCGATCCAAAGCGCATTTCTCTCTGGTCTGGTAGGCCTGTTTTTAATCCTTAGTTACCAGTTTGGCTGCTATCTACAACCTCTGCTCATACTGATGACAATACCACTTTCACTTATTGGTGTAATCTGGGGACACCTTATCCTTGGTTTTGATCTTTCCCTTCCTTCACTTATGGGATTTGTCGCGCTAACAGGAGTGATGGTAAACAACGCGATCATGCTGGTTCACTTTGTTGAACTTCACAAGGAAGATGGAATGGAACTATCTCAAAGTGCGATTCAGGCTTCTCTGGCAAGGTTTAGACCTATAATCATCACAACATCTACGACTCTGGTTAGTATGCTTCCTCTTCTGTTTGAAAGAAGTCTGCAAGCCCAGATTCTACAGCCTCTAGTGATCAGTTTATGCTTCGGGTTGGCTTCAGCAACAGTTTTAGTCCTGATTTTTCTACCCTGTCTCTATGGAATTATGGAAGACATGCGTCAGTAAGATGAATTTCATTTGATGAATGCAAAACCTGGTTAGAAAGAATTGCATTTCCCTTTTAGATCATTGGATAATTCAAAGACTGTTTTAGCAAAGGATTTCAAATGAAATGGTTAACCTCCGCCTTCTTGTTTATGGGTCTTTCCACAATGTGTCTGGTATCAGCTGACAGCGATGATTACGATCAGGACAAGAAACCAAAACGTCAAAAGCTTAAAAATATGAGCGAAGAAGAACGTGAAGAGTTCTTTAGTAACAAAGGCAGGCGACATGCCTACGGAAAGCGTCGTAAGGGACAAGGCAAAGCAATGCGGGGTGGTCAGGGACAGAAGCAACGAAGAGAGCAAGTCGCACAATACCTGAAAGCCAATAATCCTGAATTGTACTCTGAGTTGAAGACCAAACAAAAGCAGTGGAAGAGTCTGTCCAAAGAAGAAAAAAAGGAAGCTATGCGCTCCTGGATGGAATCAAAACCGGGACTGCAAGACAAGATGAAACAATGGAGAGAGACCCAATTTCAAAAGCGTCTGGCTGAACTAAAGAAAACCTACCCTGAAAGAGCCGCAAAGATGGAGAAGCGAAGGGCGCAGTTTCAAAACTTAAGCCCTGAAGAGAGACGTGCAAAACTTAAAGAAATGCGCTCTAACGGGAAAGGTCGTCGTGGAGGCAATTTTGAAGAAAGACTTCAAAAGCTTCAGGAATTGAATCCGGAGAAAGCAGCCCAGATTTTAAAGCGTCGAGAGCAAATGCAAAATATGAGCCCTGAAGAAAGAAAGCAGTTTCGTTCCGGGAACAAGGGAAAGAAAAGAGGGTTGGGTAGAAGAAGTTTTGACGAAAACGATTCAGATTATGAATTTGAATAGAGAAACAAAGTCTAATCGTTGAAAACAGTCTCCTCAAAGCGTCTTGCGCTTGCTCCAAAAGTCATGTGCCTTTGGTGAAACTGATAGGATGACACGGCTTTTCTCAAGAGTTCTTCTTTTGGCTTTTTCATCCATAGCTTCAATTTTTGTTTGAATGTCACCAGGTTATCCCCTGTATCAACAATGGGAAACTGTTCATATTCCGCTCTTGTAAGACATTGTCTTTCAAGAGAATCCGGGGGAATTTTGTTTAGTGAACTAAAAACTATATTTCCCTGTGCAAGAGCTTCAGTGGAACTGATTCCATATCCACCGATATCAAGCTGGTATTGATCAATGTAAAGATGGCTTTCTCTTTTCTTCTTCAAAACCTCTTCATTAGGCACTGGTGGGACTATTTCTTCATAAGTCCAGCTTAACTCCAACTCTTCAGACTGAAGCTCCTGAAAAACCTGTTGAATGACTTTTCGGATATCTTCTGTTCCTTTAGTTCCATGGCTGGAAGGAGCATGAAAAATCTTGAGATGATCACTAGCGTACTTGGCTTGCACCTCTTCAATGGACTTCAACTCCTGAGAAGGATCAGTAACTACGAAGGGCACCAGAATATCGTCTGTTTTTGGACTTAGACGATAAAGGTCTACACCCATAAGAACATTGTCAAAAACCTGAGGGTTTAGAACATTAAATCCCTGGTAAGAGCTCCTGTAATCACTTCCGGAATGCCATATATACTTTTTCAAATTTGGCCTGGAGCTGAATAATTCCAGGAGGTGAAATCCAATAAATTTCTGAAGTACAGACATAAAGGCATAGCGCCATGGATCCGGAAGCAAATTCATTTCCTCGGCAAAAACTATATGGTCTGATTGTAAAATCCATTCTTTAGCCTGGCTAATCATGTCAGGGTTTGGATTGAGTCGTCCATTTGAATCAGGTAGTTCAGGACATAAGTTGATGTGGTGATGATACTTGTATTGAAATCGATGGGGATGGGCACAAATAACCTTTGCTTCATATTTCAGGGAACACTCATTTAGAGCATGAGCCCAGTAAGTCATCGTATTTCCATAGTCACAAAGACCAATGAAACTAACCTTTTTCACAGATTCACCTTAGTAGACTAGATTCAAAGATCACATTGTAGTTGGCTTGAATTGAAAGTGCAAAGAAGCTCCATCTGGTTTTCATGGACGATTCAAAGAGAGGTCATCAAACATTTACCCTAATGAGTTCATTCAGACAATTGTAAAGAGCAACTTTGGAGACAAACTCAAAGGAACGAATGCCAAAATTCTGTGCTGCTTGTACATTTGCTCCCTGATCATCAACAAATATAGCTTGTTGAGGACAAATGTGAAGTTTCTCCAAACCCTCCTGATAAAACCTGCAGTCCGGCTTGGCTACACCCAGTTCGCTTGAATTCAAAATTGAATCAAACTCATCAAGCAGTTTCGCAGTTTTCAAGTCCTCTCTAAGCAGATTTGTAGCATTACTGGCTAAAACCAGATTAAGTTCCGGATATTTAGCCCGGATCTCAGGAACCAACCTATCATCAATACTCCACTTAGCCCTTTTCCAAATGCTATGAATCTGTTCTACCGAAACTTGATTGAATCGCTTATGAAACTCATTGCAAACCTCCAGCATCCATTGATGATGACTTATTTTTCCAGTGATCGCAGGCAATAAGTATCGCTCCTGGAAAGCCATCTTGTGGAGAGTGCCGGGTTCTATCCCCAACAAAGTTTCTTTTTCATGTACATCAATAACCAGCCAGTGCCTTATGACACCATCAAAATCGAGTATTAGTGTGGTAAAGCCCATCTCTTTTCTGTTTACTTTCCGAGAGTTCTTGCCGTGATATATTGAAAGCAGGAGGATTGGATTGAAGACACCAATATTTATCGGTGGTTGTGGTCGTTCGGCCACCACTTTGTTAAGAGTACTCTTTAACAGCCACTCCCAAATTTACTGCGGTCCGTAACTTCATCTGACTCCTGCCGTTTGCAACTTTTTCGAAGCCTTGCAAAACCTGAATCAACTCAAAGCACGAGGTTGGACAAATCCGCGTCTTCAGCAATTATTCCAAGGCATGTATCTATCTCTATTTTCCAATGTCATCAAGGAGAATCCGAATTGCAGAATTGCTGAAAAGACACCCGGTAATGTAAAAGTCTTCCCTATCCTCGCAAAGCTATTTCCTGAAAGTCCATTGATTCATATTGTCAGGGATGGAAGAGATGTTGTGAATTCCTACCTGAAGCAAAAGTGGATTGATCTAGGTACAGGAAATCAAATGCCCATAACAATTGATTCAACAATTGCAGCCAAAGAATGGGCAAAAGTACAAACTCAAAGTCGTGAATACAAAGAGAAGGTATTGGCAAACTACCTTGAGATTAAATAAGATGCAGCTGATTTTTGCAGGTGGTCCAGCAGCCAACAAAAACTCTCCTTCAGCCAGTTTTCTGAATTCCCACCCTGAGATCTCTTGCGTTATCAATTCAGGGATGGTTGATCCCTTTCACGAGTTTTTCAAGTACTTCAGGCAAGCCGTTCCCCTTTTGAAGGACTACGGTATTAATGAAGTCAATCGACAGGAAATCGCTCAACAGCTCTTTCAAATGCTTCTCACATTTAATCAAAATTCAAAGTCTGCTTCATCCATCATTGGCCTTGAAGAAAGTAACTCAAAGTACTTTGATGAGCTTTCATCTCTTGGATTTGAAACAATCTATCTACTTTGCTCACCACTAAGCTATCTAAGCTTTCAAATTTTTGAGGACTCAGAGTTAACGTTACTACGTTATAGCGAGGATTGCGAGATCCCATCCAAGCTCCGGTCTTGAACCATCTCCAACCCCAACGCACCAGAGCCAAACAACCCCACTCCCCATTCAAGACATTCCCCCGATTGCCCATCCGTGGAAAATTCGGCAGAGATGGGTTTTCAGGGCAAAGAAAAAAGGGCCTTCACAAGCTTCGTAATAGCAGCGCTATTGCGGAGTTTGGGAAGACCCTCTTTTTCACAGCCATGGAAGCTCAGATCAACTGATTTTCCACGGATGGGCAATCAAAAAACAAAAAACCCCCACATCTCTGTGAGGGTTCCTGTTCTCTTCGGTTTGCACCTTAGAGTAATGCAATCGTATGTCCTGGCAATCAAGCCGGCAGCCCCAACGCTTTCCCAATCTTTGGCTTCCCTCTGGTCTTACTCCTTAGTGTTGCCACCAAAGCCCCAAACCAGACTTCATTCTCTCCTGTGGTTTGACGAGTCTGTGAAGTCTCTCAAGATCATACCTAGATGGTTACCCATCCTCCGTCATGGTGTTTCAACACCTCCACGGCCTTCAGTATCAATCCCTTGCAAGCTTCCTTTTGGGAAGTTTGCTCCTTCTATGACTTTATCCGCCACTTCAGAGATTTACTACCTCCGATTGTTACCGAGTTTCTATTGGCTTCTCTTCTCTGATCTTGTCTTACTACTCTGAGTAAGCTTCAATCAGATTCTGATCTGCCTCATTTCTCCTTCCAGCTGTTACACTGGAGCTTGAAACAAGCTCTACCCATCAAAGCTGTTACCAGCTCCTCTGAGACGCCCTGTCGGGTTCCGCTTCTGCCTTCAAACTTGCGTCCTTGTGCATCCGCGCCAAGCTCAGTCACTCGCAATCAATGCGTTGACCCTTCCTTCGGGTTCCTGACGATTTCCCCTGCTTGTGGCGTTTCAGGTGTTCCCGGTTTGACCCAGGTCCACTTTCGAGACCCCCCTTTGCTTTCACAGCAACTTGAGGCTTTTCCCCAAACAGTCCTTTGATATACACCCCTGTGTCTCCACAGCGGCTTAAATCCAGTTCCGCCTTCAACCTTCGCTCCTGGAGCTTTCTCCCCTGGAAACTGTGGTCTGGCTTTCACCATACCTTCCGTTCTTGCCTTTCTTCGCTCATGCCCGGTTACCCGGACCATATCGCCGGTTCCTTGCCCGAAGGCACATCCCCAAGACTTCAACGGTTTCGATCTCCCAGGATACTTTGCTGATCTGCCTCTGTCTGGTATCGCTACCAGCGAAAAAGCCACTTTAGCCAGTTACTCCTTCAGCCGTTACAGGCTTTCATGGTGTCCAGTCTGATCGTGAGGATTCTCACTTTTGACTACCAACCCAAAGAATCTTACCTTGCTTCCAAGGTGTACCCTCCTGTGCTTGTGCCTGAAACCAAGAGCAAGCTCTGGTTTAAGACCCGGCGCTTCAGGGTTTTATTCCCCTTTGGGTGATGAAGTGTTCTTCAGCAAGCTGATGAACCCTTCTGACCATCTTAGCCTTTTGAGCGTATTCTCCGTCTCCCGTGGGAGGCTTTGAACTTAGCTCTCTTTCGTGTCAGGTCATTTACGAAAGCCGTATATAATGCCCCACACTTGCATATTTCGTCAATAATTATTTTTAATTATTTTTGAAATAATTTTCATAGAAGACAGAAAATGCAGTGATAATAAGGGTTTTCGTCTAGCTTATAAATTTCTAACAAGGCGCAACCCCAGATATCTTGGAGCGCCGATTAGACTATTTTTAGCCTTCTCAATTTGTTCCGCAGTTTCGTTACCCTCATATTACTAAGTAAAGTCCATTGAGAATTCGTAATTTCTGTAACGGAAAAATAGAAGTCCCTGCTGATTTTTATTTCGCGCTCCAGTACTTCCCCATTTTTCAGGAGTTCTGTAGCGAGAAAGGTGCTCGTCGAAACTCTTTTGAACTTGATTCCCAGGCTATTTACCAGAATCGGTCCCCCGGGTTGTGTTTTACTTACCAGATAAAATGCAGTACCCAGGACAAGAACTGCAGTAAGTTTTCCCCAGTTAAACTTCATATTACCTCATCCTCACTACCCGAAAGCCCAAATCCAGGCGTCCTGAGATAAGATCATGTCCTTGTCTGGAAGCACATCGATTTGTTTCTTCATGGGAAGTAAAGCTGCCACCCCTGATACTCATCTCGCTGGTTGTTATAGTAGCCAGAGGACTAACAGACGGACTTCTTTGATAGTAGTCACCATGAAAATAGTCTTGTGTCATTTCATAGACATTCCCTGACATGTCATAAAGTTTCCAGAAATTTGGTGGTTTAAAACCAACGCCCCGAGTCATGGCTCCACCTTACAACTGTTTACTCTCAACAACCTTTCTTGAAACAGGTAACCATCTGCAAAACCAAAAAGAGGAACATTGATATAGCTGTTTCTCAGGCAATCCAAACCGTAAGCGTAGGTG
>Ga0255768_10002960_pt1 | contig 16962 bp, 17 predicted proteins | sample 071ome_33_FD_179983 | JGI IMG/M metagenome (GOLD analysis project Ga0255768, IMG submission 179983) | Coastal salt marsh microbial communities from the Groves Creek Marsh, Skidaway Island, Georgia - 071412AT metaG (version 2) | ecosystem: Environmental > Aquatic > Marine > Intertidal zone >...
CGATCGGGGTGGTGTCAGCGACGGAGTGCGACACCCTCGGCATGTCGGCGGCCCAACGCCTCGCCTGTCGACGCGCCCTCGAGGGCCTCGGAGTCGAGGTGGACGTCGCGATCTCGGACGGGCGTTGGGACTTCGTGTCTCCGCTTGTGCCCGAGGTGGTGATGCGTGTCGGGGCTGACGCCGACTCGCTCAGTGTCGCCGCGGCCAGCGTGCTCGCGAAGGTGACACGCGACCGGGAGATGCGCGCGCTCGCGCAGCATCATCCGGGCTACTCGTTCCAGACCAACAAGGGGTACCCGTGTCATCTCCATCGGGCGGGGCTCGGCTGGTTTGGGCCGTCGGTCGAGCATCGACGGTCGTGGGCCTTTATGGATTCGGCCGTGCCGTGGACCGGCTCACCCCGCTTGGTGGCCGAGGCCCGGTTGTTCTGAGGTCGCCCCAACGAAGCGTCGAGCGATGAGCGCGACCATGAAGACGACGACGTTCGCGAGCGCCATCGAGCCGCCAGCGGCCGCGCGATGGTGGTAGCTGACCAGCAAACCGACGAGCGACGCGCCACAGCCGAGGAGCACGGCGAGCGCCATGATGCTGACCACTCGCCTCGCGAGTAGGGAAGCGGTTGCCGGCGGGGCGATCAGAAAGGCGAACACGAGCAGGCTGCCGACCGTCTCGAACGAGGCGACGATCGCGAGCGCCACGAGCGCGAGTAAAAGGAGGTGGGTTGCCCGGGGATGCAGTCCGCCGAGCCGCGCCTGAAGTGGGTCGAAGGTACTGACGAGGAGCGCGCGGTGTCCGATGGCGACGGCAGTGAGCACGACGGCTGTCACGATGCCGAGGCGAGCGAGATCGGTGCCGTCGACCGCGTTGATCGATCCGAAGAGGAAGCGGGTCAGGTCACCCGTGGCCGCCCCGGCCGACATGATCACGACGGCGAGCGCGAGGAAGCCGACGAAGAGCACGCCGATCGACACGTCGTCGGGGAGTGGTGATCCCTGCTTGATGACGGCCACGCCACCCACCATGGCGAGCGCTGCGATGATCGCGCCGATCGATGTGTCGATGCCGATAACCCACGCGATGGCGATCCCTGGGAGAACCCCGTGGGCGAGGGCGTCGCCGAGGAAGGCGAGACCCCGGAGGACAACCCAGGTGCCGATCACCGAGGTGCACGCGACGGCGAGCACGGTGGCGAGGAGCGCCTCGCGCATGAACGCGTTATCGACGAACGGGTCGATCCACCAGCCGATGGGGTCGGTCAGCCAGGTCATCTCTCGACCCGTGTCAATCTCGCCATGATGCTCACGCTAGGCCCGTGAGGCGCCTAGCGACGTGGGTTCAGCCGAGCGCCTCGGCGATGGCGGTGACGTTGCGGCGCATCATCGAGAGATAGTCGTCGTCGGTGTCTCGGAGGCTGCCGGTGTCGAGGGCGACCACCGTCAGGCCCGGGATGGCGTCGGCGAGCGCGTCGGCATCGCGAGCCGAGGCCTGTTCCTCGGAGAAGACGGTCGGGATGTCGAGTTCCTCGATGATCGCGGCGAGATCGGCGAGATCGGCAGGGTTGGTCTCGGCCAGGGTGCTGAGCGACGGAATGACGGTGCCGACGACCTCGAAGCCGTAGCGCTCGGCGAAGTAGCCGAGGGCGTCGTGGTTGGTCACGAGGAAGCGACGATCGGAGGGGATCGCGGAGAGGTCGTCGGCGATCTCTGTGTCGAGGGCTTCGATCTCGTCGATGAAATCTTGGGCGCAGGCGCGAACCGAGGTGTCGAATCCGGCGTCGATCGCCGCTTCGGTGATCAGGTTGACGGTGGAGGCGACGTTGATCGGGTCGAGCCAGATGTGCGGATCGCTTCCGCTGTGGTCGTGATGGTGTTCGTCGGCGTGGTCTTTGTCGTCGTGATCGTGGTCTTCGTAGTCGGCGTGGTCTTTGTCGTCCGAGTGTTCGTCGTCATGGTCATCACCCATGTCGCGGATCGCGACCGCCTCGGTCATCTCGATGACGGGGGTTCCCCCGTCGGCGACGGTCGCCAAAAGGTCGACGAGCCCCTCCTCGAGCGCCAACCCGTTCGCCACCACCAGGTCGGCCTGCTCGAGGGTGGCGCGGTCGGCGAGCGAGGTCTCGAACGTGTGCGGATCAGCGCCCGCTGGGATCACCGATGCGACCTCAAGGCCGCAGAGCGAGCGGCTCGCGATGTCGGCCCAGATAGTGGTGGTAGCCACGATGTTCACGTCCGGCTCGGACGATGACTCGGTTGGGGGAGCCTCGCGCTCGGCGATCGAGTCGGTGCCGCTCGAGCAGCCCGCGAACAGCAGGGCGCTCGCACCAGCGAGCGCCAGACCCTTTCGGACCCGAACACAATGAGTGGGAACAGCAATCATTCGCCTGAGAATCACTCTCATTACGATACGCTGTCCGTGTGGCGACCGCAACCCCGGAACCTGGCGCTCCGCAGTCCGAGCTGCCGATGGCGTTGTCGCGGAAACAGGCCGTTGAGAACCCGATCGTCATGGCGTCTGGGGTGTGTGTTCACCATGGCGACGTGGTCGCCCTCGCCCCGACCGACCTCTCCATCGGCTCGGGATGCGCGCTCGCCCTCGTCGGCTCCAACGGCAGCGGCAAGACGACGCTGCTTCACCTGATCGCTGGGCTGCTCCAACCGACGGCCGGAACTATCGACATCGTCGGGCGGGTCGCCCTCGTCGCGCAGCATCAGGCCCATCACCCCTGGATGCCGCTGTCAGTCGACGAGGTACTTCGGATGGGCCGCTACCGGGGCCTCGTCCACCGCCTCAAGCGGTCCGATCGCGAGGCGATCGATCGCGCGGCGGAACGCCTCGAAGTTGCGCATCTTCGCCGCCGAGCCTTCGGCGCGCTCTCTGGAGGCGAGCGGCAGCGGGTGCTGGTGGCCAAGGCGGTCGCCTCCGGAGCCGAGGTACTGCTCCTCGACGAACCCATCACTGGCCTCGACCTCCCGAGTCAAGCCCGAATCCTCGAGGTGATCGACGAACACGCTCGCAGCGGCGGCACGGTCGTTTTTTCGACCCACCACCTCGGCGAGGCCTCGCGCGCGGATCGGGTCCTGCTCATGGCTGGCTGTGTGCTCGCTGACGGTCGTCCCGAGGACGTCCTCGTGCCCGATCTGCTCGCCGAGGCTTTCGGCGGGCGGATGGTGCTCGCAGATGGCACGGCCGTCGTCGTCGACGAGCACCACCACGACCACGAGGCCTCGTTCGTGCCCGCTGATCTCGCCGCGCACCTCGACCACCACGGTCACCATCACGATCACGACCACTCGCACGGCGACGACCGAAGGGGAGGCAACCGATGAGTCGCGAGGCTGAGATCCACCGGCTGATCCGGGTTCGATTGGCTGAGGTCGGCCAGATCTACACCGGCAATCGTCGTGAACTCGTCGATGCGCTCATCGAGGTCGGCCGGCCCGTCACCCTGCCGGAGCTACTCGACCAGTCACCTCGCCTCGCGCAGAGCTCCGCCTACCGAAACCTCGCGGTGCTCGCCGAGATCGGCATTGTTCGACGCCTGACCATCGGTGACGACCACATCCGCTTCGAGATCCATGAGGATCTCGCCGGCCACCATCACCACTTGGTCTGCGATGAATGCGGCACCGTCGCCGATGTGACCCTTCCCGAACACGTCGAACGGGATATGGACACCGGTTTCGACGCCGTCGCGGAAGCAGCCGGTTTCTCAGTCACCGGACACAACGTCGACATCCACGGTCTCTGCGCCGACTGCCGCGCCTGAACGCGCGCCGGTGACCTCAGGCGTTGCTGGTTGATCGCTCGAGAAGGGCCGCGACCGCGTCAGCCGACGGATTGACCAAGCCGACGCCGTCAATGACAACCGTCGGCACGGTCTCGTTGCCGCGGGCGTGAGATCGGACAACCGCGGCTGCCTCCGGGTCGTCCCAGATGTTGTGATCGACGGTCGCGATGCCGCGCTTGTCGAGGCCTCGGCGCAACATCGAGCAGAACGGGCAACCGGGTCGCCAGTAGTAGTGGACCTCAGGCGTCATCGCCCGGCTCCTCCGACGGAGCGAACATCGCCGCGAGTCGGTCGAGGGTGGCTTCGATCGCGCGAAGGTTCGCCTTCGGATAACCGGCACGCTCGATGAACTTGGGGGAACGCGCGGTCGACCAGTCGAAGGTCTCGGTCACCTCGCAGCCGCCTTCCACCGGTGACAGCTCGTAGCGCCAACGGTGCTTGCCGAAGTGCGCCCAGGCGATGAGTCGGTCTTGCTCGAACTCGACCACCCGATTCGACATGCGATACGGAAGCGGCCCCATCTTCATCGACATTCCGAACCGCGAGCCCATCTCGAGGCGCGTCGTCTCGCCACGGCTCGACTGGACCATCCCGGAGCCGTCGAAGAGCGCGTGCTTGGAGGGATCCTGAAGGAGGGCGAACACCTCGCTCGCGGGGGCGGCGACGAAACGAGTGGCGGAGACCCGACGGTCGGACATGTCTCCGAACGTACCGGCGGGCACGGGGGTCTGTCGCTCTGAGCGGGGAACCGGAGCGTGGGGATCAGCCGTGCTTCACGCCGGCGAAGCGCTCGACATCGGCAGGATGCCCGGCGACGACGATGTGGTCTTTCGGCCCGAGCACGGTCTCAGCCTCGGCGTAGGTGAATTTGCCACCGTCGGGCTTGATGCACACCACGGTGACCCGGTAATCGGCGCGGATGCCCGCTGTGCCGAGCGCTTGACCGGCGAAGCGCTCGGGAACCGTCATCTGCGAGATGACGAACTCATCTTCTTCTTTGAGCAGGCCGTCAGGAACATCGGTGTTCAAGCGGACGTATTCCTCGAGCTTGCCCGTCACAAGGTGCGCGACACGCACCCCCATCTCGGCCTCCGGGAAGGTGACATGGTGCACGTTGAGGGTGGAGAGAATCTTGCCGTGCTCACTGGTGATGGCTTTCGCCCAGACGTTCGGGACGCCGAGCTCGATCACGAGTGCGGCGGTGAGCAGGCTCGCCTCGACGTTGTTGCCGATGCACACCACCACGGTCTTGGCTTGATCGACTCCGAGAAATTCAAGTGTTCGTTTGCTCGTCGTGTCGCCGGTGGTGACCTGAGTGAACTCGTCCTTGTGAAGTTCGACGAGATGGGGGTCGCGATCGATGGCGAGCACGGGGTGGCCGAGGTTCATCAACTCACGTCCGAGGGCGAGGCCGAACCGACCGAGACCGATCACGACGATCTCGCCGCGGTGCTCGAAGCGGGAACCGTCGAGAATGTTCTTCACGTTGTGGATGATTCGCTCAGCCAATGATCGGTCGCTCCTCCGGGAATCGGTATGGCAGGTCCACGTTACGCAGTGCGAGGGCCGTCACGAACGTGACCGGTCCGATTCGCCCAGCGAGCATGACGAGTACGAGCAGCACCTGACAGGCCGGCGGGAGGTCACCGGTGATGCCGGTCGAGAGACCGACGGTGCCGAAGGCTGAGGCCGCCTCGAACAGCGCCGGAGTGAGCGTGATCTCGGCAGCCGACATGAGCACGAGCGCCGTGCCGATGACGAGACCGACCGAGAGCAAGGCGACGGTGATCGCCTGGCGGATGAGTCCTCGTGGAAGGCGCCGACCGAATGCGTTCACATCGCGTTGACCGCGCGCCTCGGCCCAGATCACGAAACCGAGCACAGCGAAGGTGGTCACTTTGATGCCTCCGCTCGTTGACGCCGGGCCCGCGCCGATGAACATGAGCGTGCTCATAAAAACTTGCGTCGGCTCGCTGAGCGCGCCGATGTCGATTGTCGAGAAGCCGGCCGTTCGCGCGGTTCCACCCTCGAACCACGCCGTGAGGATCTTCTCCCCGGCCGCCATTGGACCGAGAGTGTCTGGATTGCCCCACTCCGCGATGGCGATCACGACCGGACCGAGCACGAGCAGCACCGCGGTCGTCGCGACGACCAACTTGGTGTGAAGGAGCCACCGTGAGGCGTTGAGGTGACCGCGCCGGTAGCCGAGGCCCTCCGGCTTTCCCTTCACCTTTCGGGCGATGTCGATAAGCACCGGGAATCCGAGGCCGCCGATGATGAATCCGGCGCTCATGGCGAGCAGCACCGTCCAGTCAGTGGCGTATGGAATCAGGCTGTCGGAGTTCAGCGAGATGCCTGCGTTGTTGAATGCCGACACCGCGTGGAACACCGCGCTGTACGCGGCGCGTCCTGGAGCTTCGCCGTAGGTAATGGTGAATCGAGCGAAGAGCACGACCGCGATCGCGCCCTCGACCGAGAGCGTGATCTGCGCGACGCGCTTCATGATCGACTTCAGGTCCTCGTTATCGATGGATCCGAATTCGGCGCTGGTGAACCTTCGTTGGTAGAGCCCCATCCGGTGCGAGGCGATGATCGCGAGGATCGAGCCGAGAGCCATGATGCCGAAGCCACCCACCTGGATGAGCGCGAGTACCACCAACTCTCCGGTCAGCGAGAGCACTGAGATGTCGAAGGTGGCGAGCCCGGTGACCGTCGCCGAAGAGGTCGACATGAAGAGCGCGTCAAGGAGGCCGGGATGATCGCCATCCACTGATGCGGGGAGCCGCAGGAGCACCGTTCCGACGACAATCAGGGTGCTAAAGGCAATCAGTACCAGTCGGGCCGGGTTGTGGGCGGCCCACACGAGTCGTTGCCGAGGCACGGCGCGACGTTATCCGCGACCGCCCTTCCGGGGGGTCGATCGATGTGGGTCGTCATGCCTCGTGGATTCGGAACTCCGGTGCGACCGGACGCTAGGTTGACCGCTCATGGGTCAGTTGGTCGGTGTCGTCGAGCGTGCGAGCGCCTCGCCCGGGGTGGTGCGCTTTGAGACGAATCGCGCCCTATCGGGGCAGGGCCACGAGCGGTACGCCTCGGTGGCCGACGCGTGGGGCGTCCGTCCGACCGATGAACTCGCCCGACGGCTCTTCGCCACGGGACGAGTGCACACGGTGCACGTCTACGCGAACATCGTGACCGTCGAGCTTGAGCGGGGGGCGACCTCCGATGGCCTGTCTGACATTGTGCGCGACCTTTATCAATACTGGTTGCCAGGTGTTGAGCCTCCGACGTTCGAGGATCTCGTGCCCGACACGCCGGCCGCCGCTGTCGCTGAGGGCGACTCGAGCGATCCGTGGGCAGCCGCCGCGGCCCTCGTGCCGCCGCACCTTCTCGAGCGGTCCAGGGCGGCGAGGGCCCGGTTGAAGGGCTGAACAACCCGACGACGCCGTTCGGCACAGTCACGCAGGTTTCCATTCCTAGCCGTAATTTCTGAGAAATGGTCCGCGACGAGGGTCTCACGCTGCACGAAGCAGCAGCCGAACTCGGCGTGCACTACATGACCGCCTATCGGTACGTGCGCCTCGGTCAGCTCGACGCGGTGAAGCGCTCCGGAACCTGGCGGGTGTCACGCGCCGAACTCGACCGCTTCCGGGCGGAACCAGCTGAGGAGCCCGCCGAGCGCGCCCCCCGCGGACGTGTCGACTGGGGCCAGCGAATGCACTCGCGTCTGGTGGCTGGTGATGCTGGAGGGGCATGGTCAGTGATCGAATCAGCACTCGCTGCAGGCTCCACGCCGGCTCGCGTATACACCGAAGTCATCTCGCCGGCGCTCGTCAACATCGGTGAACGTTGGGCCGCCGGTGAGCTCGACATCTCCGTTGAACACCGCGCGACCGGCATCGTGCAACGGATCATCGGTCGCCTCGGACCCCAGTTCGTGCGACGGGGCCGCTCCCGCGGATCCGTGGTGATTGGTGCGCCGTCCGGAGAGCGCCACGGGCTCGTCGTCTCGATGCTCTCTGACCTGGTTCGCGCCGCGGGTTGGGAGGTGTCCGATATTGGTGCTGACTCCCCAGCGTCGTCGTTTGTCTCCGCCGCTCGCGAGACCAGGTCGGCTGCGGTCGTGGTCTCGGTGACCCATGCCGACTCTCTCGAGTCGTGTCGCGACACGGTGCTGGCGATCCGAGAGGCCGAGCCCGACATGCCCGTCATCGTCGGAGGGCGGGGCATCGCATCGCGAGCCGTTGCTGCTTCGGTCGGAGCTGATCATCACTCCGCTGGTCTCGATGACCTCCTCGACCTGCTCGACCAAGTCGCCGCGGGCTCCCGCACCGCCTGAGCCGTCAGGCTCGCAGATCCCACTCGGCGCCGTCCGCGGTGTCGCGAACCTCGACGCCGTTGGCGTCGAGACGGTCCCTGATGAGATCCGAGGTCTCGAAGCGTCGCTCCGTACGAGCCGAGGCCCGCAACTCGAGCAAGGTCTCAACGAGCGGGCCGACCACCGAGCGCGGATCGGCGAGTCCTCCGACCGCGGCATCGCCGAGACGGGTCACCATCGACCGCAGCACCTGCCGGGCGCGATCGGTTTCGTCGCTCTGAAGGGTGTCGGCCGACCAGGCCCAGATCGCCTGCTCGAGGGAGAGCATCACCCCGGTGGCCGTTGCTGCGTCGCCCGCGGTGAGGGCGGCGGTGAACGCGGCATCGGCGCGATCGGCCTCCTCGGCGAGCGAGGTCGCCACTACCTCCGCCGTCGCGGGTGATGCGACTTCGGGGCTCGGGTCGGAATCGGCCGACTGCGGCGACGACGCGGACGTGCCTCCGATCGCCCGTGCGACCGCGTCGCGATCGGTGAGCATCGCGAGATCCATCACGGTGCCACTTGGATGGTGGCGGGACTGCCCGTCCACCCGCAATGTGACTCCGCCGTTACCGGTCACCTCAGCCGATCCAGCGTCGATGTCAATGACGAGTCCGGTGTGCTCGTCGATACCGAGCACCCAGGCGCGGTCGGGGAGCATGGCCTCCATCGCGATCAGTCGTCGCTCGCCGAGATAGCAGAAGCGGGTGTCGTGATGGCCGCCCTCGGCGTTGTCGTAGTGCGGGATCACCGCGGCGTCGATGCCGATCGCCGAGAGGAGGTCGAGCCCGTCGGCCCAGAACGGCTCATGTCCGCACTTGTAGATCTCGTAGACGGGGACGGTGGCGACACCGATGGTCAGCGCGGCGGCCGAGGCGAACACCATGACACCGCCTCGGTCGAGTTTCGATCGCAGCACAGCGGGCACCGCGGAGTCGCGCCACTGCTCGACGGCGTAGGTCGGCGAGCCTGGTCCGGCGAAGAGGTAGTCGCTGCGCCGAAGGATCTCGAGGCCGCGCTCGACGGCGAGGCCGTCGGCGTCGATGATGCGGGTGAGGCCCGCTACCGCGAGGTCGACGTCAATCGACTCGGCGAAGTAGGCGACGGCGCGTTCGGCCAGTTCGGGCGCGTTCTCCTGGAATCCGTAGGGGGTGTCGAGCACGGCGGCGGTGACGTTGGCGCGCACCCGGCCGGGGGAGGGTTCGAGACGGGCCGCGAGTCGACGGTGGGTCGAGACCATCGTCGGGGCGGTCTCGCCCGAGCCCATGAGCGTGAGGACGCGGGGGATCGACATAGGACCAGTTTGGCGAGGAGGGTCGGGTCGTGACCAACAGGGCCCGGATCAGCCTGACTGAGTCGTATCGAACACCTGTTCGATACGATCGGCGCATGAGCATCCCGAACACGTCGCATTCGGCGCCTTCCGCTCTCGGTGTCCCGCCGCGAGACGCTGCTCCACCTCATGGCATCGAGCGGCTCGGCGCCGCTCGCCTCGCCACCGAGCGCACCCTTCCCATCGATCCGGTCCTCGGGGCCTTGCTCGGCGCTGAGGGTCTCGTCCGGGGGCAGGCGGTGGCATGCCGGGGGCCAGCGGCCCGCTCCCTAGCGATCGCCGCTTCGGCAAGCGCGGTAGCCCTCGGCTCGTGGATCGCGGTGCTCGGAGTCGACGACCTCGGTGTCGAGGCGGTCGCCGATGCCGGTCTTCCGCTCGAACGGCTCGTTCGGGTGCGTCCAGGCGCCGACGGGGTGCGGGCCTGGGCCGATCTCTGCCTCGCCGCTCTCGACGGGTTCGAGTTGCTCCTCACCTGTCCGCCCGGTCGTGTGCCCGCTCCGTTGGCCACAGCCATCCGCCGCCGACTCCGCTCCCGGGCGGGGTGTCTGCTCGTCATCGGCGACCCGCGCGGTCTCGAGATCGACGTCGATCTCTCATCAGCCGGGCCGTCCTGGCACGGCATCGGACCCGGCACAGGTCGTCTCGTCGATCGGCATGTCGAGGTGCGGGCATCGGGGCGGAGGGTGCACCGAGGTGGAGTCGCATCGGTCTCGCTCCCCGGGTGCGACGGTCGTCTGCGCGCCGCCGAGGTGGCCGTCTCCGACCCGATCCGCACCGCGGTCTGATCACGTGACGGTCGGCGTTCGCACCATCACCATCCGGTGGTCCGACTGGCCGGTGTCGGCCCTCGGGCATCCTCCGGAGCGCCCCACCGCGGTCATCGTCGCCAACCGGTTGATCGCCGTCTCCCCAGGCGCGGCCGAGTTCGGCATCAGCGTCGGCGAACGGCGGCGCTCCGCCCTGCGCGCCTGTCCCGACCTGCTCATCGTCGATCGTGATCCGGCGCTTGAGTTGGCCGCCTTCGAACCGGTGCTCGAGGTCCTCTCTGAGTACGTCCCGGGTGTCGAACTGGTCGAGCCCGGGCACATCCGTCTTCCGGCCCGGGGGCCGTCGCGCCTTTTCGGAGGTGAGCGAGCCCTACTCGATCGTTTGGCCGTCGATCTGGCGGAGTTGCGACCCGCTGGGTGGTCGCCACCCGGCGTCGGGGTCGCCGATGGTCGAGCGCTCTCCGCGCTCGCGACCCTCGTGTCGATCGCGGCTGGCCGCCCCGAGGTGGTCCCCTCCGAGGGCTCACCCGAACTCGTCTCGGGTCTGCCGGTGGCGTGGCTGGCTGAGATCGGTGAGGTTCCGGTCGATTTCGTCTCGCTGCTCGACCGTCTCGGCATACGACGCCTCGGCGAGTTGGCGTCGCTCGCCCCCTCCGATGTCGTCTCGAGGTTCGGTCCGGTCGGTCTGCACGCTCACCGGCTGGCCAATGGCATCGATGAGCGCCCGGTCAACACCGTCGTCCACGAGTCGACCAGCGCGGTGGAACTCGCCGTCGACGACCCGATCCACGATGCGTCGGCGGTGGTCTTCGCTGTCCGCGAGCGGGCCGAGCGGTTGATCTCCGAGGTCGCCGCATCAGGACGTGTCTGTGTCGCGGTTCGCGTCGCGATCGAGACCGAGCACTCCGAGCGCAGCGAGCATTGTTGGTATCGGGAGGAGGGCTTGTCGGCGGCCGCGGTTATCGATCGGGTTCGATGGCAGGTCGACGCCTGGACTCGTCGACCGGGCGCGGTCACTTCGGGAGTGGTGCTGGTGCGCCTCGCGGCTGAGCAGGTCCGGCCCGATGAGGGTTCCCAGGAGGGGCTCTGGGGAGGGCGTTCCGAACGTGATGAGGCTGCCCTCCGCGCCGTCACTCGGCTCACCTCGCTCGTTGAGGGTGGGGCGGTCGAGGTGCCGGTGTGGTCCGGTGGTCGCTCGCCGGTCGATCGCCACCGGTGGGTGCCGGCCGACACCGTCGACCTCCTCGACGCCGCTCGGGTGTCGCGTGATGCCGCGCCCTGGCCGGGAGCTCTGCCGGCTCCGGCGCCGACGGTGGTCCACCGCGACCCTCTTGAGGTCCGCCTTCTTGATATCTCCGGTGAGCCGGTGCTCGTGACCGGTCGAGGCGAGATGAGTTCGCCCCCTCATGAACTGGTCGACCGGACAGGGTCACGTCGGATCGTTGCGTGGGCGGGCCCGTGGCCGCTGCATGAGCGTTGGTGGTCGCCGGCGGTGAGGCGCTCGGCTCGGCTGCAGGTGGTGCTCGACGATGACAGTGCGCATCTCGTGGCGGTGCAGCGGAGGCAGTGGTCGATCGAGGCCACTTATGGGTGACCCCGGTACGGTCGCCGCCATGGGTGCGCCCGGGTCTGATCCGCTTCGTCACGACCTCGCCCGCGAGGTGCGCGACGAGGTGCTCGCACGGGAGCCGATCGACGATGACGAGCGACGTTCGATCGAGCGGTTCGCCGCCGAGGTCGATCGACTGATCGCCGCTGGACTCGACCCGTTCGATATTGACGCCGACGCGGTGCATATCACGGGGTCGGCCATCGTGATCGGTGAGCGAGGGGTGGTGCTTTTGCGTCATCGCCGCCTCGACATGTGGATCCAGCCCGGTGGGCATGTCGATCCCGGTGAGACACCTTGGTCCGCCGCGCTCCGTGAGGCGGCAGAAGAGACCGGCCTGCCGGTCTCTTTCGTCACGGGGACCGGCCTGCCGGTCTCATTCATCGCCGAGCCCGGTGAGATGCCCGGCGACGACGTCGCTCCGCGGCTGGTGCACGTCGACGTCCATCCCGGCGGCCGCGGACACACCCACCTCGACCTTCGCTACCTCCTCGGCGCCCCCGATCTCGATCCGGCCCCACCCGAAGGGGAGAGCCCCGATGTCGCCTGGTTCGACTGGCCCTCTGCAATCGAACGAGCCGATGACCCTCGGTTGGCCTCACTGCTTCGGCATCTCGACCCTGACGGATAGATCTGGTTGCCAGTATCGAACATATGTTCGATACTGGTGCGGTGGGATTCACCAACCCGGAGTGGACATGGAGCGAGCTCGAGGCCCGTCTCTCTGGTCGTGTCGGCCCCGACGGCCGCCCCGCTGGATCCCCGTCATGGAACGCGGGCGGTGATGCCCCGGCTTGGAGTCGGCGACGGCAGCCCTTCAGCGCTCCCGACCACCGCCCGGCACCTCAAGGCGTGCCCTACGCCGAATTGCACTGCCGATCGAACTTCTCCTTTCTCGAAGGGGCCTCGCATCCTGAGGCGCTGGTGGTCGAGGCGGCTCGGTTGGGGCTCGAAGCCCTCGCCATCACCGACCGCGACGGCTTCTACGGGGTGGTGCGCTTCGCTGAGGCAGCTCGAGAGATGGGGATCGCCACCATGTTCGGCGCCGAGATCGCGCCAACTCAGACGGCTCGGGCCTCTCGGGGACTACGCCCCGGGGGGCGACTTGTCCTCCTCGCCGACGGCACCCCCGGTTACGCCCGCCTCTCCCGCGCCCTCTCCCTCGGCCAACTCGCCGGATCGAAGGGCGCGCCGGTCTTCGAGTTGGAGGAGGTCGCCGAAACGGTCGCCGGTTCGTGTTGGGTGCTGACCGGTGGACGCAGCGGGCTCGTTCCCGGCGCGCTCATGACCGACGGTCCCGCGGCGGCGCGCGCCGAACTGGAGCGACTCGTTAGCGCTTTCGGTCGCGACCGGGTGCTCGTTGAGATCTGGGATCACGGCGATCCGATCGATCACCACCGCAACGACGCCCTGGTGGAGATCGCCCATCGGGTCGGTGTGGAGTGCGTCGCCGCGAACGACGTCGATCACGCCACCCCCGCCGATGCCGATCTCGCCGCGGTCGCCGCCGCCGTTGGGGCGCGCCGCAGTCTCGATTCGGCTGACCCGTGGTTGCCCGGGGGGATCGGCGCTCATCTGCGGTCAGGGGCGGAGCAGGCGAGACGGTTCGCGAGGTATCCGGGTGTGATCGAGCGCACTGTCGAGATCGCCCGAGCAGCCGCTTTCGATCTCTCCCTTGTCGCCCCGTCGCTCCCGCCTTTCCCCTGTCCCGACGGACTCGACGAGATGGGATTCCTCCGTCGACTCACTGAGGAGGGCGGGCATCGCCGTTACGGCACCCGACCGTCCGGTGGAGAGGATCTCTCCCTCCGCGCTCGAGCCTGGTCGACGATCGATCGCGAGTTGGCGCTCATCGAACAACTCGGCTTCGCCGGCTACTTCCTCGTCGTCTGGGACATCGTCGACTTCTGCCGACGCAACGACATCTACTGCCAGGGCCGCGGCAGCGCCGCGAACTCGGCGGTCTGCTACGCGCTCGGCATCACCGCGGCCGACGCGGTCTCACTCGGGTTGTTGTTCGAGCGGTTCCTCTCCCCGCATCGCGACGGACCTCCCGATATCGACGTCGACATCGAGTCCGGCCGCCGCGAGGAGGTCATCCAATACGTCTACGAGCGTCACGGACGACACCACGCCGCGCAGGTCGCCAACGTCATCACCTACCGAACGCGGTCGGCGGTGCGTGACGCGGCCAAAGCACTCGGAGCCGAACCCGGACAACAAGACGCCTGGTCGCGGGAGGTCGAGCGCGGGGGTGGGCTCACCGCGACCGCCGAGGCCGGCACTTCGATCCCCGCCGAGGTGCTCGAACTCGCTGCTCGACTCCGCGGAGCGCCACGGCATCTCGGCGTGCATTCGGGGGGCATGGTCATGTGCGATCGGCCGGTCATCGAGGTGTGCCCCGTCGAGTGGGCCCGCGCTGAGGGGAGGTCGGTGCTCCAGTGGGACAAGGACGATTGCGCGGCTGCCGGCCTCGTCAAGTTCGACCTGCTCGGCCTCGGCATGCTCTCGGCCCTGCATCTCGCGGTTGACCTCATCGCTGAGCACCGCGGCTACGAGGTCGACCTCGCCACCATCCCCCAAGAGGACGAGGTTTACGCGATGCTCTGCCGGGCGGACACCGTCGGGGTGTTCCAGGTCGAGTCGCGGGCCCAAATGGCGACCCTGCCGAGGTTGAAGCCGCGACGGTTCTATGACCTGGTGGTCGAGGTGGCCCTCATTCGACCCGGGCCGATCCAAGGCGGCTCGGTGCACCCGTATATCCGTCGCCGCAACGGGCTCGAGCCGGTCACCTACCTGCATCCCCTGCTCGAGAACTCCCTCGCGAAGACGCTCGGGGTGCCGCTCTTCCAAGAACAGCTCATGCAGATGGCGATCGACGTCGCTGGGTTCACCGCCGCCGAGTCTGACGAACTTCGTCAGGCGATGGGATCGAAACGATCGACGGTTCGCATGGAACGCCTCCGTGAACGCCTCTACAGCGGGATGGCCGAGCGCGGCATCACCGGGGAGGTGGCCGACGAGATCTACATGAAGATGCGCGCCTTCGCGAACTACGGCTTCCCCGAGTCGCACTCGGTGTCGTTCGCCTACCTCGTCTACGCCTCATCGTGGATCAAACACCACGAGCCGGCGGCGTTCTGCGCGGCGCTCATCAACGCTCAACCGATGGGGTTCTGGTCGCCGCACACCCTGGTGCGCGACGCCCGTCGCCACGGGGTCGAGGTGCGCACCCCTGACCTGCACGCCTCGCTGGCCGGGGCGACCCTCGAGGAGAACGGGTCGGTGGTGCGCCTCGGGCTGTCCTCGGTGCGGGGACTCGGTTCGTCGCTGGCCGAATCGGTCGTGGCTGAGCGTGAGCACGGCGGCGCGTTCACCTCGATGGAGGATCTCGTTCGACGGGTGCCCGACCTCGACCTCGCTCATCTCGAGGCCATGGCGACCGCTGGGGTGTTCGGGGAGGCCCTCGGTCTTGAGCGCCGTGAGGCGATCTGGACCGCGGGCGCGGCCTCGCGGAGTCGACCGGGGACCCTGCCGGGCATCGTCACCGGCGACCGGTCGCCGCGTCTGCCGGGAATGACCCCGGTGGAGGAATCCGTCGCTGATCTCTGGGCGACCGGGGTGTCACCCGATGGTCACCCGACGGTGTTCGTGCGGACGGAACTCGAGCGGCTCGGAGTGGTGACCGCCGAGGGGCTGCGTACCCATGAACCCGATCGCACCGTGGTGGTCGCCGGTGTCGTCACTCATCGACAGCGCCCGATGACAGCCAAGGGGACGATGTTCATCAACCTGGAGGACGAGACCGGTCTCGTGAACGTGGTCGTCTCGGTCGGTTGTTGGAAGCGTTACCGGTCGGCAGCCCGTTCAGCGGCGGCGTTGGTGGTGCGTGGCCGTCTCGAGCGAGCCGAGGGTGTCGTCAACATCGTGGCCGAGCGCATCGACCCGCTGCCGGTGGTGGCGGGATCGCGAAGCCGGGACTTTCGCTGATTCAGCTCAGCCAGCGATGACGGGCACCTCAGCCATCGCCGCCGCGACCGCCTCGTCGCTCAAGTCGTAGTCGACCATCTCGCCGGCGAGGAACTTCTCGTAGGCCGCGAGGCGAATCGCACGGGGACCTCGAGAGAACGTCGGCCTACACTTGCGTGTCGTGGTTGAGGAAACAGCGTCCGAGTCCGAGGCTGGAGAAGCCTCCGGCGAATCGGCTCGTCCGGTTGGTTCGCAGACGTCGAAGAAGTCCGCAGCGAAGAAGTCATCCGCAAAGAGGACGCCGGCGGCGAAAGCTTCAACCAAGTCGTCAACGGACAAGGCGAAGCGGGGCACCGAGGACGAGCCGGTCGGTGTGCTGTCGGTGGTGATGCCTTGTTACAACGAGTTGCACACCGTCGCAGCGTGCGTCGACGCGGTGCTTGCCCGCCCCGAAGTCGGCGAGGTGCTGATCGTTGATGACGGGTCCACCGATGGCACTCGAGAGGTGCTCGCGGGGTTCAACGATCCCCGAGTTCGGGTCATCCTCCAGCCCGTCAACCAAGGGAAGGGAGCGGCGTTACGTCGCGGATTCGAAGAGGCCACACGCCCCTTCGTGATCGTGCAAGACGCCGATCTCGAGTACGACCCCAACGATTACCCGAGGGTGCTCGCGCCGCTGATCGATGGCCGGGCCGATGTCGTCTACGGGAGTCGGTTCGCCGGCGGAGACGCCCACCGAGTTCTCTTCTACTGGCATTCGCTCGGGAACAAGATCCTGACCCTCGCCTCCAATCTCTTCACCGATCTCAACCTCACCGATATGGAGACGTGCTACAAGGCGTTCCGACGAGCGGTGATCCAGTCGATCGTGATCGAGGAGGACCGTTTCGGCTTCGAACCGGAGATCACGGCGAAGGTCGCCGCGGCGAATTGGCGTGTCTTCGAGGTTGGTATCTCCTACAACGGCCGGACCTATGCCGATGGCAAGAAGATCGGCTGGCGTGATGGTGTGCGCGCCTTCTACTGCATTGTTCGGTACAGCCCGCTCGGCGAACGCCTGCGACGCTGACCGGCTTCGGGAGTCGCGGCGATGACGGTTACCGTCGAGGTGTGATCGCGCCGGTTGACTTCCCGTCCGCT
>Ga0255768_10002965_pt1 | contig 16960 bp, 17 predicted proteins | sample 071ome_33_FD_179983 | JGI IMG/M metagenome (GOLD analysis project Ga0255768, IMG submission 179983) | Coastal salt marsh microbial communities from the Groves Creek Marsh, Skidaway Island, Georgia - 071412AT metaG (version 2) | ecosystem: Environmental > Aquatic > Marine > Intertidal zone >...
CAAAATTCCGGGAAGTTTCTATCACCATCCCTAACATACGTTATCATTCTGGGCCGCAATGTATTGGGCGACTGGCCCTGCGTATACCCAGAACGACTGAATATAGCAAAGAATACCATTGCGTCAAACTGCTTTTTCTTAACTAAGAGTTTTATATGTCTGAAAATTCTAAGCGCAGCGTACATTTTGAAGAAGTGTGCTCAGAATATGCTGGTCAGCGACTGGATAACTTTTTATTGGCTCGAATAAAGGGTGCGCCTAAGTCATTGATTTATAGAATAATTCGCAAAGGAGAGGTGCGAGTTAATAAGGGTCGAACCAAGCCAGACTACAAGTTGAAGGCGGGGGATGTGGTTCGTATCCCGCCTGTTTCAGTTAAAGAGCAAGCGGAGGCGCCCAAGGTATCTCAAGCGCTGACAACTGTGATCGAGCAGGCCATCTTGTTTGAAGATGAGCATATGATGGCGGTCAATAAGCCAAAGGGGTTGGCCGTTCATGGTGGTAGTGGCATCAATTTAGGCCTTATAGAGGTATTGAGACAGCTAAGGCCCAAGGCAAAAAGATTAGAGCTGGTTCATCGTCTCGATAGAGATACATCGGGTGTGATCTTGGTGGCTAAAAAACGATCTGTTCTCGTAGCTTTCCATACGATGCTGCAGAAAAAGTCTGGTATGCAAAAGCGTTATCTCGCTTTGGTGTATGGAAATTGGCCAAAGCATTTAAAAGAAGTTAAAGCGCCCTTATTAAAGAACGAGCTGAAAAGTGGAGAGCGAGTGGTGAAAGTTGCGCAAGAGGGTAAGCCTTGTCACACGCGTTATGGCTTGGAACGTCGGTTTGAAGGGTACACCTTAGTGAACGCCGAACCGGTAACGGGTCGGACTCACCAGATTCGTGTGCATTGTCAATTTAGCGGACACTCGATTGTTGGGGATGATAAATACGCTACGGATGAGCAACTAAAGAGCTCAAAAGCGGCTGGGGCTAGGCGTTTATTTCTTCATGCTCATAGTCTGCGTTTTATTCATCCATCTACTGGTGAGAAAATGACTCTGACTGCGGAAGTGGATGAAGATTTTGAGTCCTTTGTTAGCTCTCTTGTTCCAATAAATTAGTGAGTAATGATTTTGAAATACGAAGCCATCATTTTTGATTGGGATGGAACATTGGCTGATTCAACTGCGCGCATCGTAGAGTCTATGCAGTTGGCAGCAAAAGATGCTGGTGTGGCTCAGCGCACCGACTTTGATATTCAGCAGATCATTGGTCTTGGACTAAAAGAGGCGATTCAAACATTGTGGCCCGAGAATGCTCACCAAGACGATGTGATCGAGCAAATACGAATGGGTTATAACCATCACTTTATTGCTGAAATTAGACCGGTTGTTGAGCTGTATGATTTTGCACATGAAATGCTAGAAAAATTAAACGTAGCGGGTCATCAGTTGGGTGTGGCTACGGGGAAAAGCCGATCTGGGCTTAATCGAGCCTTTAGAGAGTTAGGTGTTGGGCATTTGTTTCATGGCAGTCGCTGTGCTGATGAAACAAGAAGTAAGCCGCATCCACTTATGTTGAATGAATTGATGGAGGTCTTATCGGTTGCGCCAGAGGAAGTATTGATGGTGGGCGATACTCAGTTTGATATCGATATGGCGACAGCGGCAGGTGTAGATTCGGTTGCTATTACCCATGGTGCTCACAGTATCGATCGACTTAAGCGTAGCCGGCCTAATCATGTCGTGTCGGATTTAAGGGAATTATCGCGCTGGCTGAAGGTCAGTGTTTAAGTTAAAAATGTATTTAGAAATATTAATGATGGAGTGTTGCATTAGATGAGTCAGGATCCGGTAAATCGCCCAAGTAATGAAAAAGAATGGAAGCTCATTGAAAAGATGGTGATGAGTCTTAACTCCGAGCAAATCAAGTCTCGTCGTTGGGGCATTTTCTTTAAAGCGCTGACTTTTGTGTATTTATTTGTTGCTCTAGTGGTATTGATGCCGAGTCGTGGTGGCAATGACATTGCTGTGGATGGTGAATATACAGCCTTGGTTGAGGTGAAGGGCGTGATCGCGGCCGGTGAGGAGGCATCCGCCGATAATATTGTGACAGGATTGCGCAGGGCATTTGAAGAAGAAAGTGCAAAGGCGGTGGTGTTGCGAATCAATAGCCCAGGTGGAAGTCCGGTGCAGTCCGGATACGTCTATGACGAGATTAAGCGATTGCGTGAATTGCACCCAGAGAAAAAGGTGTATGCGGTTATTGCAGATCTAGGTGCATCTGGTGCTTATTACATTGCTGCGGCGGCAGATGAGATTTATGCAGATAAAGCCAGTTTGGTTGGTTCTATTGGCGTGGTTGGTTCAGGTTTTGGCTTTGTAGAGGCTATGGAGAAGCTGGGTATCGAGCGCCGTCAGTTTACCTCTGGGGAGCATAAGGGGTTCTTAGACCCTTTTCAGCCGGTCAATAAAGATGAAAAGGTGTTTTGGGAGGGGGTATTGGCGACCACCCATCAGCAGTTTATTGAGCAGGTGAAGAAAGGGCGTGGTGATAAGTTAGCCCAAGACGATAAGCTCTTCAGTGGTCTTGTGTGGACCGGTGAGCAGGCCTTAGGTCTTGGCTTGGTGGATGGCCTCGGCAGCTCTAGCTATGTAGCCCGTGAGCTGGTGGGCGCTGAAAAAATCGTCGATTTCACTCCTCAGCCGAGCCCGTTTGAAAGCCTGGTGGGTCGATTGGGTGCGAGCATGGGGCGTGGCTTTGCCTCTGCAGTCGGCCTGACAAGCAGCGGAATTGAGCTAAAATAGACCTAAAATGGCGCTTGAGCCCTGATTTTGCTACAAAAATAGCCAAATTGGCTTTGACATAGGCGGGGCTCATGAGTACCATTGCGCGCACTATGAACCAGGGTTTATTTCCAGTGCGGGTCGATCCGCTTAAAAGCGTTGAGCAAGAGGTCGAACTTCAAGGCTCAATTGCAGTGTCTAAGTTAGAGCGTCTACAAGACTATCTACAAGACGAAAGTGGTGAAGCTCAGGTTGAGATTAAATTTGGCCGCGACGAACAAGGTACGTCTTTGTTACGCGGTCTGTGTCAAGCCCAAGTACGCATGACATGTCAGCGCTGCATGAACCCGGTTGAGGTGGAACTCAACACTAGCTTTGAGCTCGGTGTCGTTTTTAGCGATGAGCAGGCTAAGCACTTACCGAAGCAATACGAACCCGTTATTGCTGAGCATGAGTCGCTGGAGCTGCTACCCGTAATCGAAGATGAGTTGATTCTAAGCTTGCCAATGTATGCCTATCACACAGCGTGTGAAGACAATGATTTGGTAGTAGAGGAAGCGGAAGAATCTTTACCGGTTGAAACAGAAGCGCCGAATAATCCGTTCAGTGTGCTTGAGCAATTAAAGAAATAGCAGGAGAGCCTCATGGCTGTTCAAAAGAGCAAAAAATCTCGTTCACGTCGCGGCATGCGTCGTTCTCACGATGCACTAACTACTCGTGCATTGTCTATCGATCCAACTACAGGTGAAACTCACGTACGTCACCACGTGACTGCTGATGGTTTCTACCGTGGTCGTAAAGTTGTTGAAGTAAACGGCTAATTATGGTCACCATTGCCATCGATGCAATGGGCGGGGACCACGGTCCCCGCGTGACTGTCCCCGCAGTCATTTCCTCTCTTGAAAAATTCCCCGATCTTCACATCCTTTTGTATGGCAATCGTGCCAAGCTTGATCCGTATCTAAACAAAGTCGCCGCGTCTTCTAGACTGAAGGTGGTTCACACTGAAGAATATGTCGCCAGTGGTGAGCGTACTTCGTCGGCCATCAGAAAGCGTCATTCCTCTATGCGGCTAGCGATTGACTCCGTTCGAGATCAAACAGCATCGGCGGTTGTGAGCGCTGGAAATACAGGTGCTTTGGTCGCAATCTCTCGATACATATTAAAAACCATGCTGGGTATTGATCGTCCTGCCTTGATTGGCCGGGTGCCCACTGTTCGAGGCTTCAGTGTTGTGCTGGATCTAGGGGCCAATGTCGAATGCGACTCTGAAAACCTGCATCAGTTTGCGTTGATGGGCAGTGCCTTTGCTAAAGCGCTTGGTTTGAATGCGAATCCAAGTGTTGCCTTGCTGAACATAGGCAGTGAGGAAATTAAAGGCAATGAAGAAATACGTTTGGCGAATGCGGTTTTAAAAGAGACTGAAACGGTAAATTACATCGGCTATGTAGAAGGTGATGATTTATACAAAGGTCTAGCGGATGTCATCGTGACAAACGGTTTTGCTGGCAATATTGCGTTAAAAGCAAGCGAAGGTCTGGTTAAGTATGTGTCTTTGGCGATAAAAGAGGCTTTTAAGAAAAACATGCTGACTAAAATGGTTGGCCTTATGGCGACGCCGATTTTAGATCGTCTGTATATGTCCTTTGAGCCCCACTTGAAGAATGGCGGTGTCTTGCTGGGTGTGCAGGGAGTTGTTGTAAAAAGCCACGGTAAATCGCAAGAAGCTGCGTTTTCCACTGCGATCGAAAGTGCTTACAAGCTTTCCAAAAATAAGTTAATGGATCAGATTACTGATTTATTAGAACAAGAAGTCATTTAGCTCTTAAAAGGCGATCTCGATCGTCCATTCCCTTCCTTTAAAAATTACAAAACAATACTCTTTGGCTCTTTGAAAGTCGTTCTTCGTTGCGGTACTCTTCGGAACCTTTTTTTAACATTACCTTGCAGAGAACCCTAAAATGTATAAGAACGCAGTGGTTTTTCCTGGCCAAGGCTCGCAGAGCGTTGGCATGATCGCCGATGTGGTGGAGCAGTTTTCCGAAGCAAAGCAGGCATTGGATATTGCCAATGATGTTTTGGGTTTCGATATTCAGAAAATGATTCTAACTGGCCCTGCTGAATCATTAAATAGTACCAACAATACACAACCGGCTTTAGTCGCAGTCGAGGTGGCTTTATGGCGTGCGCTTGAGGGTAAGATTTCGGCAGATGTGATGGCGGGGCATAGCCTTGGCGAGTATTCTGCATTAGTTTGTGCTGGTGCGCTAAGCTATGAAGACGCACTCAAGCTAGTGCGTCGTCGCGGTGAGCTAATGCAAATTGCTGTACCAGATGGCGTAGGGGCAATGGCCGCCATTTTGGGTATGGATGATCAAGTGGTTGAAGAAATCTGTGCAGGGCAAGCCCAGGGCCAGGTTGTTCAAGCCGCAAACTACAACAGCCCAGGTCAGTTAGTGATCGCTGGAAACAAAGAGGCGGTTGAAAGGGCAGTGGCAGCGTGTAAAGAACAGGGAGCACGACGAGCGATGTTGTTGCCGGTTAGTGGGCCTTTTCATAGTGCGTTAATGTCGCCAGCAGCTGATCAATTTGCAGAGTACTTGGCTGGATTTGAAGTGGCTGCGCCGAACGTTCCGGTTTTGCAGAATGCGAGCAATGAATTTGTGACGGACCCTGATCAAATTCGAGAGAATCTAGTGAAGCAGATCGCAAGCCCAGTAAGATGGACTCAAGCCGTGGCGCAACTAGCTGACAATGGTGTTGAGAATCTGGTAGAAGTAGGTCCTGGTAAAGTATTAACTGGACTAAATAAGCGAATCGCAAAGCAATTGACGTGTTCGAACATCAATGGGGTGTCCGACATAGAGGCGCTAGCTTAGTCCATCCATTGAGGTGTTTATGAGTAAGTCAATAGCGGTTGTGACCGGAGCGAGTCGAGGTATCGGGAAAGCCGTTGCATTAGAGTTAGCTGCTTCTGGTCATTATGTCGTTGGAACGGCTACGTCAGAATCTGGTGCTCTCGCCATTTCAGACTATTTGGGTGATCACGGTCAAGGCCTTGAGTTAAACGTGGCTGAGGCAGATAGTGTAACGAGTTTCGTCGAGCGCGTATCGGCCATTGGGGCGATATCTGTGTTGGTAAATAACGCGGGGATCACGAAAGACGGTTTAGCACTGCGAATGAAGGACGAGGATTGGCAATCTGTGATCGATACCAATCTGACGGGCTCATTTCGTCTGATTCGAGGGTTTCTGAAACCCATGATGAAGCAGCGCTTTGGCCGTGTCATTAATATCAGTTCGGTAGTTGGGTCTATGGGTAATCCTGGTCAGGCAAACTACTGTGCCAGTAAAGCTGGGGTTGAGGGAATGACACGCTCATTGGCTTACGAGTTGGGCAGTCGCAACATTACCGTGAATGCCGTTGCGCCAGGGTTTATCGCGACCGATATGACAGACGAGCTAACAGAAGATCAAAAAGCTGCCATGATGGCGAATATCCCCATGGGGCGCTACGGTGAACCAGAAGAAGTGGCGAAAGCGGTGGCATTTTTGGCGTCAGACGGAGCAGCCTATGTGACGGGTCAAGTACTCCATGTGAACGGTGGTCTTAACATGGGTTAGTGGGGTGAACAGGGGAAATCAGGCCAAAAACTGTGATTTGTTATCAATTTGCGACATTAGGCTTGATTTTGCCGGCAGTAATGGCAAAAATCCCCGTGCAACCCCGCCCTTATTTGTGGTTTACCCAAGAAAAAACAGGGGTATAATGTCCGCAATTTTTTGACAAGACAGTTAGGGCATCGGGCTCTAGATAATAAACAGGATAAATTATGAGCAGCATTGAAGAACGCGTAAAGAAGGTTGTTTGCGAACAACTAGGCGTTAAAGAAGACGAAGCTAAACCAACAGCACGTTTTGTTGAAGATCTAGGTGCAGACTCTTTAGACACAGTTGAATTGGTAATGGCGCTGGAAGAAGAGTTTGAAACTGAAATTCCAGACGAAGATGCTGAAAAGTTGACTACTGTTCAAGAAGCCATCGATTACATTTCAGATCACCTTTAATCTGATCTGAGAGAAGAAAGCCGCCCTTTTAGATGGCGGCTTTTTTGTTTGTGGTGATTTAAGGAGCGTATATGTCCAAGAGGCGGGTAGTTGTAACAGGGCTAGGGGCGATAACCCCACTAGGGAACGATGTGCTGTCCACTTGGTCTGCTTTGGTCGCTGGCCTAAGCGGTATTCGCCCCATCACACATTTTGATCCCTCTGCCTTAAACACCCAGTTTGCGGGCACCGTTCAGAATTTCTCTCTCGAAGGCGTTTTGCCACCCAAAGAAGCCAAAAAGATGGATGTGTTTATCCATTACGGCTTAGCGGCAGCGCAAGAAGCTATCTCTCACTCAGGCTTAATGGACGGACCGCTCGATTTGGATCGAGTCGGTTGTGCCCTAGGGTCGGGAATAGGGGGCTTAGGGACGATTGAACACAACAGTGGTGTGATGGCTAAGACTGGCCCTAGAAGGGTTAGCCCGTTCTATATACCGGCAGCGATTGTGAATATGATTTCAGGGCATGTGGCCATGAAGTACGGTTTCACAGGCCCAAATATTGCCATTTCAACTGCGTGCACCACGGGCACGCACAATATAGGGTATGGCGCTAGGACCATAGCCTATGGCGATGCGGATGTTATGGTGGTGGGTGGCGCAGAGGCTGCCTGTACACCCAGCGGAATGGCTGGTTTTTGCGCCGCCAGAGCCATGTCGACTCGAAATGAAGACCCTCAAGCGGCCTCTCGACCATGGGACAAAGACCGTGATGGCTTTGTGCTAGGAGATGGTGCTGGCGTGTTGATTCTAGAAGAGCTTGAGTTTGCCAAGGCCCGAGGCGCTAATATTTTGGCCGAAGTGGCGGGTTTTGGTATGAGTGATGATGCATTTCACATGACGAGCCCTCCAGAAAACGGTGAGGGGGCAGCAAAAGCCATGGCGAATGCACTCAAAGACGCTGCTCTTAATTCAGAACAAATTGGTTACGTTAACGCACATGGAACCTCCACGCCCGCAGGTGACGTTGCCGAAAGTATCGCCATCGAATCGACTCTTGGGTCTGAGGTTTGGGTGTCTTCAACAAAATCAATGACAGGGCATTTGTTGGGGGCGGCCGGAGCCATCGAGAGTATCTTCTCCATCTTAGCGCTAACAGAAAAAGTGGTACCGCCTACCATTAATTTGCAGCAGGTTGATGAAAACTGTCGTTTAGATTACGTACCTAATCAAGCGAGAGACTTTAGCGGCGATTTTGTTCTGAGTAATTCCTTTGGTTTTGGTGGGACCAATGGCAGTCTGATTTTTGCGAGATTCAAATAACCATGTGGGTGCTTAAAAACGGTCATGTTTTAGGTGAGTTAGACGGTTTAGATCGTGCCACTCAGTTTGGCGATGGTGTATTTGAAACCATGGCGTTGCTGAATGGGCAGATTCGCCACCTTGAAAGGCATATCATGCGTCTACAGACGTCCATGATGCGTCTTGATATTCCTGTGCAACCCCATTTTGAGTCCGAATTTAGGCAGTTTATCGAAGATATTGTCGCAGCCGCCTCAGCCTCAGATGGTGTGATAAAAGCCATGATATCGAGGGGGACATCAGCCAGAGGTTATGGCTATTCAGACGAGCTGGACGTCAATGTTTGGCTGACGTTAAGTGAATATCACGCATGGCCAGAGGCGTTATACGAGCATGGGGTCACGGTTGGATTGTCGTCTGTTCGATGTTCAATTAATTCTAATCTAGCAGGTTTGAAAACCCTTAATCGGCTAGAAAATGTAATGGCAAGACAAGGGGTAGACGCCCCGTATTTTGAAAAACTTATGTTGAATGATTTTGGTCATGTGATCGAAGGCACCATGACTAATCTCTTCTTTGAAGAAGAGGGTACTTTAGTTACCCCGAGATTAACGTTTTCTGGTATTGATGGTATTGCTCGAAACTGGGTGATTGATCATGCGGAAAAAAACGCTTGGCCAGTGACAGAAATAGATATTGAGGCGTCTAGCCTGGAGCGTTACTCTGCCGGTTTTGTATGCAATAGCCTTATGGGAATCGTGCCGATTAGGCATTTGGAAGATAAAGAATATACGATTGGGGTACGAACACGTGCTCTGATGCACGCTTGGAATATGGAGTGATCAATGAATAAACGCGTGGGTTTAATGTTTACCATGCTGGTGTTTTGGGTATTTGCGTTCGCGCTTTATGGCGTTTATCAATTAAGCCGTCCATTAAATATAGAGTCACCTATAGAAGTGTCTTACAAGAAAGGGCAGCCATTGTCTTCATTTTTTGTTGGATTAGAAAAACAGGGCGTATTGGTAGACAGTCGTTTTGTGATGTTGATTTCAAAGTTAACAGGTGATGCAAGACGGGCTAAGGCCGGTACCTATCAATTGACCCCTGAGATGGAAGCGCTCGATGTTCTTAAGTTGTTGGTAGCGGGTAAAACCATTCAATACAAGATCACATTGGTCGAAGGCTTTAATATTCGAGAAACGCTGAGTCGCCTAGCCGAGAACCCAAATTTAATTCAGGATTTGCCCAGCGATATTGATGAGCTAATGCCTTTTTTAGGTCTAGAAGGTCATCCTGAAGGGCGTTTTTATCCAGACACCTACCTCTTTGATAAGAACACGCGAGCGTCAGAAATTTTAGTCAGAGCTCAAGTAAAACTAGAGTCGGTCTTGGCACAAGAGTGGCAGAAGCGCGAAGAAGGCTTACCCTATAACAGCCCCTATGAAGCTTTAATTATGGCCTCCATTGTTGAAAAAGAAACGGCAGTGCCGGATGAGCGAGATCGAATAGCCGGAGTTTTTGTTCGACGTCTCAATAAAAATATGAGGCTAGAAACGGACCCGACCGTTATTTACGGACTGGGTGAACGTTACAAGGGAAATATTCGCCGAAGCCATTTAAGAGAAAAAACGGCCTATAACACATACAGAATGAAAGGGTTGCCGCCGACTCCGATTGCCATGGTGGGAAGAGAAGCCATTCATGCGGCGTTGCACCCTGCCGAAGGCGATGAACTCTTTTTTGTCGCCATGGGTGATGGTAGACATTATTTTTCGGCCACGCTCAAAGAACATAATGAGGCGGTGAGGGAGTATCAAATTCGCAGAAGAAATGAGGATTACCGTTCAACGCCGGAGCAAATAAAATGAGTCTCGGGAAGTTTATAACCGTTGAAGGTATCGAGGGTGTCGGAAAATCCACGAATATTGATTTCATTTGTGAGCGCTTAAAGCTTTTCGGTATTGAAACACTCGTCACCCGAGAGCCCGGTGGAACACCACTGGGTGAGTCATTAAGAAACCTATTGCTCCATGGTGATAGTGTGAATGACAAAGCGGAGTTGTTGATGATGTTTGCCTCTAGGGCGCAGCACATCGAAACGAAAATTAAGCCGGCATTAGCGCAAGGTATTTGGGTTATTTGTGATCGTTTTACGGATTCTACCTACGCCTATCAAGGGGGCGGACGTCAGCTGAATGGTGAATGGATCGAAGGGCTTGAATTATTGGTTCATGAGGCGTTTCAGCCTGATTTGACGGTGTTATTAGACGCCCCTGTCGAAGTAGGCCGAGCTAGGGCGGCCAAAAGAGGGGCGGCTGATCGGATTGAAGCGGAAGATTTAGTATTCTTTAATCGAGTTCGAGAGACCTTCTTACAGCGAGCCAGGTCATTCTCTCGATTTGCGGTAGTCGATGCGGCGATGCCTTTGGACGATGTTCAATCACAGTTGGGCGAGATCGTGGATCGCTTGGTAAATAGGGTCTAATACGATGAAAGTAGCATCCGCTTTACCATGGACTTCCGATGTTTGGGGGCGACTCACGCAGCAGGCACAGCAGGGGCGGTTAGGCCACGCTATTTTATTAGTGGGGCAAGAGGGCACGGGTAAGCGACTCTTACTGCGTGAGATGTCGCAGTTCCTACTGTGTGATGGCCAAGAGAAACCTTGCGGTCAATGTGCGCAGTGCTCTCTTTTTAATGCGGGTTCTCACCCTGATCTATTGATGGTTGAGCCTGAAGAAAAAGGTAAACAGATTAAAATTGAGCAAATTCGTCGCGTGACGGATTTCGTCAATACGACCCCGCAAAAATCAAAGCATAAAGTCGTACTGCTGGGACCAGCCGAGGCCATGAATATCAATGCGTCGAACGCCTTGTTAAAGAGTCTAGAGGAGCCCAGCAAGAATGTAACTCTATTACTCTACAGCCATCAACCAAGTAGCCTATTGGCTACGATTAAGAGCCGGTGCCAGCAAAGTGCGCTCTATCCACCTTCATGGCAGCAGGGTCTCGCATGGTTGCAGCAAAATTCTGAGGAGCCAGGTCTCGACAATCTTTTGCGTTTAGCAAAAGGCGCACCACTTAAAGCGCTGGATATGGTCGAGCAGGACATCCATGTTCAGTACATGCAGTTCTGCCAATCGTTGCGCGATTTGGCTAAAGGGGGGGCAGCATGGACAGAGGTTTTGGCGGTATGGAAAACCTGGGATCAACAGAATCTATTGCAGTGGTTTTATGAGCTTCTGTTGGATGCACAAAAGCAGCAAGCAGGGATGTCAGAACTGGCCATGCCTGACCTAGCCGATATGAGCAAAATGGTGGGGCAAAAAACGGCGTATGGTTCGTTACAGGGCTTGGTGAGCAAGGTGGTTGAGTCGCTTAAGGCCATTCGAAGCCAGTCTAACCCGAATCCACAATTATTAATTGAGACTCTGTTAATTGACTGGCTGGCCCTTATGGGGCAAGCTCGGGGTTAATCGAATCACGATAAGAATAAGGTACCAATATGCCTCCTAAGTTCGGTCCGGGTAACGGCATACTGTCATTAACCATTAAAGATAAAGCGGTCTTATACGCTGCTTATATGCCATTTATCAAGAATGGCGGCCTTTTTATTCCTACGAATAAGAATTACGCCATGGGTGATGAAGTATTCATGCTGCTAAACCTAATGGATGAGCCTGAAAAGATCCCAGTGGCGGGTAAGGTCATCTGGATCACCCCTAAAGGAGCGCAAGGCAATAAAGCGGCGGGTGTTGGGGTTCAGTTCGCTGAAGACAATGTTGCTAGAAATAAAATTGAAACCCACTTGGCAGGGGCTTTGACCTCAGACAGGCCAACCCACACGTTATAACCGTTGTTTACGGTCAATCCTCGTCTAGGCTTAAGATATAGCTTGAGCCTAGGTCTATGTATTCTAAATTCCCTTTAACTACGCTACTGATACTGCTGTGTTCAGGCGCTTTTGCTGAGGATGCCCTCCGTTCAGTGAATTTGCAGTTGAAGTGGGATCACCAGTTTCAGTTTGCGGGTTACTACGCAGCACAATGGAAAGGGTTCTATGCCGAAGAAGGCTTAGATGTGACCTTTACACCCAGGGTTAACCCCGACAAAAGCCTGAAGACCGTCCATATCGAACTAGCCGAGGGGCGGGCCGATTTCGCGATAGGGGGGCCAGATCTGCTTCAATATGTCGACGCTGGATATCCTTTTGTCCTACTTTCTAGTCTTTATCAACGCAGTCCGTTCAGCTTTGTTGTCCTTGATCAAAGCGACATATTCTCCGTAGCCGATCTTTACCAGTCTTGTATTGGAACGACTCATGATTTTGGTGAGATGGAGCTAAAGACGCTCTTTTTGAAAGAAGGATTTCAGCTTGAAGGGGTAAACTGGGGAGAGTTTAAATTTGGATTGGAGTCTTTAATCGACAATAGTTGCCCGGTGGTTATCACTTATGGGGTATCAGCTAAATGGGCGGCCAAGGAAAAAGACCTGAAGGTGCGCGAGCTGAAGTCTGAGCATTTTGGCATCCAATTTTACGGTGATGTTCTATATACCCGCGAATTGTTAGCAACGCAGGAACCTCAGTTTGTAGAGGCATTTCGTAAAGCCTCAATGAAGGGGTGGCAGTATGCATTAGATCATCCAAACGAAATCGCTCGTATGATCGATCAAAAGTTGAATCGCGTTTTTATTTACAAAGACAATTTTGAATACAACATACTCAGCGCCGATGAAATTCGAATATTGACCAATTATCCCATTACCCAGCTGGGGCACTCCAATTATGAACGATGGAAAAAGATTCAGAGTTATTTGTATGAAATTGGCGTGGTGGAAACACAGGATTTGAGTCCTAAATTTATCTTTGACTATGAGAAGCTTCAGCAGAACCAATTAAAAAGCTCAAAGCGTATTTTGTTGTACTTTAGTATCGTGTTAGTGGGGGTTATTTTAATTTTCGGGTTCCTAAGTTGGAGAAAACGAGGCCGTGAATCCCTATTGGTTTCTGAAAAGACCCAGCTACTAGAAACACAATCTCTGTTGAATACGATACTAAACTTAGTACCGATCAAGATCTATTGGAAAGATAAAGAGTCTAGGTTTATTGGGGGGAACCAGTCCTTCCTTGAAGATTGCCGGTTAAATAGTGTTGAAGAAATAAAAGGAAAAAAAGACAGCGATATGCCCTGGGCGAACTTGGCTGAGCTGTATCGAAAAGATGACCTAGACGTGATGAATGGGGGTGTCGGGCAGTTTTCAGGTGAAATAAAGTTCGAGTCGGCCCGTCGCGGCGTTCAATGGGTGAAATCACAGAAAATACCGTTAAAAGACAGTGGGGGGAATGTGATCGGTGTATTGGGAAGTTACCAACACATTACCGAATTTAAAGAAGCCCTTGCTGCGTCGAATCGGGAAAAACAAAAGTCTACGACATTAGCAAACCGACTGAAAAGTTTGATCGACTTTAGCCCGGATATGATTTTTTATAAGGACTATCTTGATACTGATGGATTATACGTGATCTGCAATGGTTACTTTGAAGAGTGGTTGGGCCTGACTGAAAGAGACATCATTGGAAAGAAAGATACCGATTTATTCTCAAAGGTGATGGCTGAACAGTTCAGGCAAGAAGATCTATCGATATTAAAGACCAAACAAACCTATCATAAAGAAATGTATTTGGCGTTTGCCAGTGGGCGCCAACGACTTTACGACTTTGTTAAGCTACCCGTGATTGGAAAAGACGGGCGTGTGGAAGGGGTGTTGGGTGTCGCAAGGGACATCACAGAAGAGCGCGAATCAAGAAATATCTACGATGCAGTATTTACCGTGTCTAAAGATGCCTACTTTGTTCTCGGAGTCGATGGTGCCATATCAAATTGCAATCAGGCCGCGGTTGATATGATTGGTGTTAGCACTAAGGCTGACCTGATTGGACTGAGATTAATAAGAGACTTTACTCCAGAAAGGCAAAGTGATGGGCGCTTGAGTGTCGATGTTGTAAAGCAGGCAAACCGGAACGTAAACGAAAGCGATGATGGTATTTCCCTTACACACAACTTTGAGCATAAGGATATTAATGGTCATCCTTTGTACGTGGATGTCTTTTTAGCCAGGTTGGGGGAGCCCGGTCATACTCCTATACTGGTTCAATGGCATGATGTTTCAGAATCAAAGTTTAAACAAGATCAGTTAGAGCAAGCGAGAAAGGGGGCAGAATCATTAGCGCAAGCGAAAGCATTATTCTTAGCCAACATGAGTCATGAGATTAGAACGCCTTTGAATGCCATTGTTGGCTTAAGCCAACTAGCTGTAAAGAGCACAGATCAAGATAAAATATCCAAATATATTTCGAATATACATGGTTCTTCGCATCATTTGTTACAAATAGTGAATGACATTCTGGACTATTCAAAACTCGAAGCGGATAAGGTTCAGTTGGAGCGCCTACCTGTTGATATTAAACACCTCGTTGATCAGATTGTTAAAATGTATCTAGAACAAGCCGAGGGTAAATCTTTGTCGTTGACCAGTAGCTGGACTGAGAATGTACCCGACCAGGTATTAGGAGATGCCACAAGAATAAAGCAAATACTGACGAACTTAGTCAGCAACGCGATTAAATTCACGGAAAATGGCTCTGTAGAGGTGTCTCTCGACACGGATGGGGAGTGGTTCGTGTTATCGGTAACCGATACCGGCGTGGGTATCGATCAAAGTAAGCTAGAGAATCTGTTCGACCCATTTACCCAAGAAGATATCTCTACGACACGGCAATACGGTGGAACCGGTTTAGGTTTGTCTATTTGCCATTCGCTAACCCAACTGATGGGGGGCGAAATTCAAGTCATTAGTCAAAAAACAAAGGGCACGACCTTTTCGGTTCGACTGCCCATGGTCGTAACAGATGCAGGTATCGCACCGAAACAAGACACGGTTCTTGCGCCAGACCTGTCCAATAAACGCATCTTAATTGCAGAAGATAATCCTTTAAATCAGATGGTGATTGAGGAGCTACTGTCGGAGACCCGCGCTCAGCTGGATATCGTAAATGATGGGCAAGCGGCTGTGGCTAGCATCGAAACCAAGGATTACGACCTAGTCCTAATGGATATACAAATGCCTGTGCTCGATGGCTTGTCAGCGGTTAAAAAAATACGAGAAATGGGATATGGTAACCTCATGGTGGTCGCACTGACCGCCAATAGCGGTGATGATGAAAAAAACAAAGCGTTAGGCGCAGGCATGAACGACTTTGTGACTAAGCCAGTGGATCAGGCGCAACTCTTTTCAAAATTGACCCATTGGCTTAACCCTCACCCTTAGCAGTCCCCTCAGACTTACCTTTATATTGATCTCGATAATCACCCGGTGTATTACCAAGCCATTTCTTAAAGCTACGATGAAAAGATCTTGGTTCACTAAAGCCTAAGCGTATAGCAATTTCTTGCACCGGAAGCTCGGTTTGCGTTAACAGCTCTTTCGCTTGCTCTAACCGAATTTCGTCTAACAACTGCTGATAGCTGCAATCGAATTGCTGAAGTTTTCGCTGAAATGTCCGTTCGGTGAGTCCTAGGCGTTTGGCTACCATCTCTTTTCTAGGCACCCCTTCTAACAGCAATCCTCTAATCACATTTTTTGTTTGCATGGGTAGTGGCTGTTTGTCGCTGATGTCTGCCATCAAAATATCGGCATGGTTCTCAAGCGTTTTTAACAGCTGCTCGTCAGGTTGACGCATGGGCAAGTTGAGAAGGTAGTCGTCGATAATCAAACAGTTATATGGTGCATTGAAACGGATGGGACACTTAAACATGGATTGGAATTGAAGCATGCTATGGGTATTTGGTTTATCGAACTCAAACCAGATTTGCCTAGGGTTGCCATCAGGTCGATCTACAAGAAAACGCGCGAAATTGATCCAAGAGCCTAGTACATTAGCAATCATATGAGGACGTACTTTTGGATCAGGGTAGTTACATATCCAACGCATTTCGGTATCGCCGTTGGCGAGGTGCTTAACTTCTGTGACCCCCATGTCACCTACTAATCGCTCGTAAAGTGGGGTTTTTTCCATGGCTTCACGCAAGCTTTTACAGTTCATCACCATGTAACCTAATACGCTGTAGGATCCCGCCTGAACATAGCGCGCACTTTTTAAACCAAAGCAAGGGTCATCGGTTCTTTCAATTAAATAAGCAATAATTTTCTGAAACTCTTCTCCACTGATGCGTTTCACATTATTGTGGAGGATGTCTTGGCTGGCGCCTGTTTCTGCCAAGACGTGTTCCGGCTGTAAGCCGTAATCGTTAGCCGCCTTTAAATACTGCAAAACGGCGGGTGAGGATGCGTAACCGAGCTGATTCATATTGTTTTTATTGTTATGACGTAATTTGAGTCACCATTGGCATTTTTGGTCAGTGTATCCAAACGAGCCAAGTTTAATATGGCCATCATAGCGATACAGGGCAACAGAGTCCATTTGTCTTGGTTAAAAAGTTTGAGATTGAGGAATTCGTATGCGACGTTGGAATGGTTGGGGTGATGATAGTTTTTCCATGGAAACCCCAATGGGGGGAATGGCTTACCTTGAGTCAAAAGTAACACCGGGCCCTAGATTAGAAGATGCTTCTTTAGACTTCGTATGCCAGCAAGTCCCAGAAACACGCCTGCCACAGCACCCGTTGATTGTAACAGCAAAGGAAGACAGAGTTCGCCACGCTCGAGGTCAGAGCCTACCGGATTGGTTGGCTATGCGTAGCGGTGATTTTGGTGTGTTTCCAGACGGCGTCGCGTATCCAGAGTCGACCGAGCAAGTCGAGGCGCTAAT
>Ga0255768_10002966_pt1 | contig 16959 bp, 16 predicted proteins | sample 071ome_33_FD_179983 | JGI IMG/M metagenome (GOLD analysis project Ga0255768, IMG submission 179983) | Coastal salt marsh microbial communities from the Groves Creek Marsh, Skidaway Island, Georgia - 071412AT metaG (version 2) | ecosystem: Environmental > Aquatic > Marine > Intertidal zone >...
CGATGCAGGCTGCGAAGAATGCGGAGGGCGATTTCGCCCCGGTTGGCAATGAGGACGCGCTGAATCATGGGCGGGCCTTACATCCGGAAGATGCCGAAGTCACTGCGCACCGCGAGGCTTTCTTGGCCGTGGCGGCAGACCGTGAGCGCGAGGCCGAGCACATCCCGGGTTTGGGCGGGATCAATCACCCCGTCGTCCCAGAGCCGCGCGCTCGCGTAGTAGGGGTGGCCTTCCGCGTCGTAGCGGGCCCGGATCCCATCCATGAAGGCGGCCTTATCCTTCGGATCCCACCCCTCCCCTCGGGCATCGAGGCCGCCCTGGCGCACCGTCGCCAGCACCTGGGCTGCCTGCTCGCCGCCCATCACCGAGATGCGGGCGTTGGGCCAGCTGAAGAGGAAGCGCGGACTGTAGGCCCGACCGCACATGGCATAGTTGCCCGCGCCGAAGGCGCCCCCGGTGATGACGGTCAGCTTGGGCACGGAGGCGCTGGCCACGGCGTTCACCATCTTTGCGCCATCCCGGGCAATGCCGCCGTGTTCGTAGCTCTTCCCCACCATGAAGCCCGTGACGTTTTGCAGGAATAGAAGGGGAATGTCCCGGCGGTCGCAGAGCTGGATGAAGTGGGCGCCCTTGCGCGCGCTTTCGGCGAAGAGGATGCCGTTGTTGGCAATCACGCCGACCCGATGTCCGTGGATGTGCCCCACGCCGCAGACCAGGGTTTCCGCATAGCGGGCCTTAAATTCATCAAACTCGGAGCCATCGAGAAGCCGAGCGAGGATCTCCCGCACATCGTAGGGGGTGCGCGTATCCGGGGGCAGCACGCCGTAGAGCTCCTCCGCCCCGTAGCGCGGGGGCACGGGCGCCTGCGCCGGGCGCGTATCCGGCCCCGGCGGTAACTGCGCCACAATGCGCCGTGCCTTCGCGAGGGCGTCCTCGTCGTTTTCCGCTAGGTGGTCCGCGACGCCCGAGAGGCGCGTGTGCACATCGCCCCCGCCAAGGGTCTCCGCGTCCACCTTTTCCCCCGTGGCCGCCTCCACCAGGGGCGGGCCGCCGAGGAAGATCGTTCCTTGATCCCGGACGATGATGGTTTCGTCGCACATGGCGGGGACGTAGGCGCCCCCCGCGGTGCAGGACCCCATGACCACAGCAATCTGCCCAATGCCCCGGGCGGACAGCTGGGCTTGGTTATAGAAGATGCGCCCGAAGTGGTCCCGGTCCGGGAAGACCTCCGCCTGCAGGGGCAGGAAGGCACCGCCAGAATCCACCAGGTAGACGCAGGGGAGGTGGTTTTCTAGCGCCACTTCCTGGGCCCGCAGGTGCTTCTTCACCGTGATGGGGTAGTAAGTGCCGCCCTTCACCGTGGCGTCGTTAGCGACAATCATGCAAAGGCGCCCAGACACCTGACCAATGCCCGTAATGAGGCCTCCGGCGGGGAGCGCATCTTCGTAAAGTTCGTGCCCGGCCAGGGCGCCAAGCTCGAGAAAGGCCGTGCCGGGGTCGAGGAGGCGCTCGACCCGGTCCCGGGGAAGGCGCTTCCCCCGGGCCTCGTGCCGTTCCCGGCTTCGGGCGTCGCCCCCAGCCCGAGCGCTTTGAAGAACGGTCCGCAGCGCCTCCGCTTCGGCCCTATGGTGGGCTTCGTAGCGCGCAAAGGCGTCCTGGCCCGGTCGGGCCTCGGCAGTGAGGATGGCCATGGCGGGTCTCCCTAGCGGGCTAGATGCCCGCGAGGGCGCACTCGAGGCCGTCGAACATGGCATCCAGCTCATCAACCTTCGTGATGAGCGGCGGGCACAGGGCAATGGTGTCTCCGGTCATGCGAATCACCACCCCCGCCTCCCAGGCCCGCTCAAAGACCCCGATGGCGCGAAGGCCTGCCCCTGCCGGGTCTGGCTCGAGGTCGAGGGCGCCCATGAGTCCGATATTGCGGATATCCGTGAGCGGCGCCTTATCGCGAAGGGCGTGGATGCGCGCTTCAAAGTGCGGCTCGAGGGCGCGGGCGTTCTCAAAGAGCCCTTCCTCCTCGTAGACATCGAGGGTCGCCAGGGCGGCCGCGGCGGCGATGGGATGGCCCGAATAGGTGTAGCCATGGGTGAGCTCCACCGCATTTTCCGGGCCCTGCATAAAGGCGTCGTAGATATCCTCACGGATTAGCACCGCCCCCATGGGGATCATGCCGCTGGTGATGCCCTTGGCGCAGCAAATCATGTCCGGCACCACGTCGAAGCGCTGGGCCCCAAAGTTTTCGCCGAGGCGGCCGAAGCCGGTAATGACCTCGTCGAAAATCAGCAGGATGCCGTGCTTCGTGCAGAGCTCGCGAAGACGCTGCAGATACCCGACAGGAGGGACGATGACCCCGGCGGAGCCGGCCACCGGCTCAACGATGACCGCGGCGACCGATTCGCCTCCGTGAAGCGCGATGCGCCGCTCGAGGGCATCGGCCAAATGGCCCCCCCACTGGGGCTGGCCCCGGGAGAAGGCCATGTGGTCTAGGTCATGGGTGTGGGGTAGGTGATCGACGCCGGGCAGAAGCATGGAATAGAGGCGACGATTGTTGCCAAGGCCGCCGACGCTCGTGCCGCCAAAGCCCGCCCCGTGATAGCCCTTCTCCCGGCCGATAAGATGGGTGCGCCCCGCGTCCCCGCGCATGCGATGCCAGGCTAGGGCGATTTTAAGCGCCGTGTCCGCGGCCTCCGAGCCCGAGTTCGTAAAGAAGATCTTATTGAGGGGGTCCGGGGAAAAGTCCGTGAGCCGGGTCGCCAGGCGAAAGGCCGTGGGGTGGCCGAGCGTGAACGCCATGGAGTAATCGAGGGTGGCGGCCTGCTTCTGCACCGCTTCCACAATTTTCGGATGGCAGTGGCCGGCGTTTGTGCACCAAAGGCCCGAGGCGAAATCGAAAAGCGTATCGCCCTTCGTCGTGAAATAGCGCACCCCTTCGGCCCGTTCGATCATCCGCGGGTTCTTTTTAAACCAGCGGTTGGCCGTGAAGGGCATCCAGTATTCATCGAGGGACAGCGGCTGTGCGGGCGAGGCGAAGGCTAGGCTCATGGTGGTGTCCTCCCATAACACCGGCGTTTGCCCCAAGCCTATGCTTCTCCGAGGGTGAGCTCAATGGCGCCCACCCCCGGGGGGAGGGTAGAGACGCTAGGGCAGTGTTTTCAGGACTTCCAGGACCTTCTCCGGGTGGGTTTCGGCCTTGGCCACCTTCTTCCAATGCTTTGCCACCTTCCCGTCCTTACCGACAATCACCGTGGAGCGGATTACGCCAACGGTCTTCTTTCCGTACATGTTCTTCTCGCCCCAGGCGCCGTACTTCTCCATGACCGTTTTGTCCGGGTCGCAGAGTAGGGTAAAGGGCAGGCTGTACTTGCTGATGAACTTCTCGTGGGATTCTCCATTGTCCGGAGAGACGCCCAGCACCACCGTGCCCGTGGCCTGGATTTCGCCCCAGAGGTCGCGGAAGCCGCAAGCTTCCTTGGTGCAGCCCGGGGTGTCGTCCTTCGGGTAAAAATAGATCACCACGTTCTGGCCTTTCAGGTCCTTGAGGGCGACCTTCTCGCCGTTTTGATCTTTCAGCGTAAACGCCGGGGGGGCCTTGCCTTCTTCGATCGCCATGGGAGCTCCTTGGCTGCTGGGGGAGGGGACGAGAGGAGTATAAGGATGGGGCTAGGCCCCTTGAAGCCCGTAGACCCGCTCGCATGGGGCGAGTACACTTCGCGACCCACGCGCCCGTAGCTCAGCTGGATAGAGCGCTGCCCTCCGGAGGCAGAGGTCAGAGGTTCGAATCCTCTCGGGCGCGCCATTTCGCACTTCCCCCTGCACACTAATTTTTGCGCCCCCGGGTCCGATCCTGCAGGCGCCGCCAGCTCGCCTGGGCCGTAGCCTTCCCGTCCGTCAGCTGCCAGATTTCCGGTTCCCCGAGGCGCGGGGTGGCGCCGTCCACACAGTCCGTGGCGTCGTAATTGCGCGTGCTTCGGAAAACTTCCTCGGCCGTGAAATTGATGGTGAGGCCCGTGATGGTGCAGCGATTCGTCGAGGGTCGGCTGGCGGCGATTTCCTGGTCGGACCAGCGCTGAATGTCGTAGCGCTCAAGCGTGCTGTCCAGGGTGCCCGCAGCGCCGGGGGTGTCGAAGGCTGGGGCCGCCCTAGCGGAGGCTGCAAAGCAGACGGCGATATCGCGGTAGCATTCCAGCGTGACGCTGTTTAAGGGCCCGGGCTCCCGTGCCCCGACCAGCCGCTGCCAGCTCCCCCGAACCTGTACCGTATCGGCCGCTGGCCGAAGGACGAAGCCCGTCGCTGGCTCCAGGGGCTTACCGGTCTCCAGCCAAAGGGCATCGAGGAGGGCGGAAAGATCTCCCACCGACGGGGCTCCGCCGAGCGCTAGCCCTTGGGCCCGGCGAAAGTCGTCGAGATCGAGGGCCCCGCCGTCGTAATCCAGGCGGAGCAAGGCGGCATCGATAAAGCGCGCGAGCTGCTCCGGTGCCGGGGGGCGCTCCGTGCGCAGGTAAGTCGCCCCGGGGAGATCCGCAATGCGCTCTGGATACTGCTCAAAGACCCGCAAGGCCTGATCCGCCGAAAGGCCCCCCAGGAAGAAGCGGAACTCTTCGACCGTGAGACTTTCGATGAGCCTCGGATCGAAAAGTCGCTGGAAATCGGCCTGCCGTTGACGCAGGAACCTCAAGCGCTCCACCAGGGCGAGGGTTTGCAGGGATAGGGTGCCGGTCTGCGGCGCCTTGAGTTCTCGCTCTAGGGCAACGACGGCCTGAGTGAGCTCGGGGCTCTCCGCGCCGTTTATGAGGCCGTTATAAAGATTGAGTTCCCGGAGCGCCGCCTGAACGGACCAGACGATCTCACCTTTCGAGGCCGCAGCGAAGGTGGGGCTCGTTATGCCCGCAAGGCAGAGCAGGATGCTGATGAGCAGGACTTTCACCGGGAACCTCCCTGTGCCGGGTGAAGGCTGACGCTACACCGCAGAATGGAGGCTGTCTAACGAGGGTGAGCGCCCCCAGGCTCAGGCGTGGCGGACCAGGCCGAGCTGCCGTACGGAGGCCACGAGCGCACCGCGACTATCCCAGAGGCCGCCGCTTTCTAGCATGCGGTCGCCTTGCTGATCCCTGCTGGAGAAGGCGCCAGCAATCCATCCCGGGGTGGGGTACCGGCGCAGTTCGACGTTGAGGGAAACGGTGGGTACCCAGCCCACGGCGCCGAGAAGGCCGAAGACCGATGGAGGAAAGGCATCGCAGAACAGGGCCAGCGCCTCTGGGTCCGGATCTGTACCGTCGCGAAAGCGAATCCAGCCGCTGATGGCGGCCTCGCCCGCTTGCCCCGGCGCGGCCTGGGCCGGGTTCAAGCGCACGTCGAGGCGTTCTGCGATAGGAAGAGTCACCCCTTGCCCCGCAGCTTCCCGGTATACGCAGGCCTCCGGATCCGGGAGGTCGGGTGCTTGGGGTTGGCGGTCCGCGGGCGCCGGGGCGTCGGTCGGCAGCGTGCCATAGGTCGCCAGCACCGCGAGGCGCGTCTTCCCCTCCTGCTCCAGCCGCACCTGCCCCGTGGCCAGCTGCTTGCCCACCTTCAGCACCTCAACGAAGCAGTCACAGGGCGCTGCGCCCTCGCCCGGTCGAAGGTAGTGCGCGGCGATGCTTACCGGATGAGGCTGAGGCAGTTCCGCGCCGAGGGCTTTGAGCGCCAGAGCTAGGAGATAGCCGCCATTCGGGTTTGCTCCGATGCTCCATTGGGGGGACACCTGGCTTACCCAGTGCCCCGGGGCGATCGGGGAAAGGGGGCGTTCTTCGTGAAAATGGCTCATCGGGGCTTCCCTCCTTATGGCGCGAAGAGCCTACGGCAGCGAGCGCCCCTTGCCTAGCGCGATGCCCTGCCGTAGGCGCAACGCAATAACGAACTAAAAAGAAGCGACCATTTGTCTCTTCATGGTGCATTGCTGGGAACTCTCCGCGGATCGCTTCGGTCTAGAAGGTGTCGTGCTTGGGAGCGCACGATCACTGAACGAACTTTGAGGAGAGACCATGGGTAATAAAGCGGTGGGGAATGGCCTGATTTTCGCCATAATTCTTTTAAGTTCATTAAGTTATGGAGAAGAGCGCCCTGGGTCAGCAAGGGACCTGGAGAAGGAGGTGGCGCGGCTAGAGCGTGCCCTGATCACCCACCCGAAGGAGGGGGCCGTGCAACGCTCCGCGCTTCGGCAGGCCCTGGAAACGGCTCGTGCAGATCTTGCGCAGGCTCGTGGAAAAGAAAAGCGCCCCGAATAGGGGCGCTTCGCTGTTGCTTAATGGTGCGCTTGGCGTCTAGAAGCCGCCGAGCTGATAGATCACTTCCACCATGGCAGTGAACTGCTTGTCTTCCGTGAGCGTGCCGTCGCCATCGGCGAAACCGAGGTTTGCCACTTCGTCGCTCTTATCAAAACGGCCTTCGGCCCGAATCATGAGCTCCGGCGTGAGTTTGTGATCCAGCGTGCCGGTGATGGTCCAGTACTCGAGGTCGTCGTCGGCGATCAGGAAGTCTTCCTCAGCCGTGACCCGCTCAACCCGCAGGGCGAAGCCCGTGGTATCGGAGAAGGCGTAGCGTCCGGCCGCCGCGATGCCCAGCGCGGAGCCGGTCTCTGCGAGGTCGTCACCGTCGGTGGCCAGGTAGTCAACGTTTAGCCAGGCCGAGAAGGCGTCGGAAATATCCCGGCTCACGAGGAGATCGTAAACGCCGAGCTGGCAATCCGCGCTCGGGGCGCACCCTTGGCTGTTGTCCTGACCGTAAATGGCGCTGACGCCCACGTAGGTGCCTTCGATATCCCAGGACAGCTGACCGGTCACAACCTTTTGTGAACTGTCGTCGTCAAAGGTGTCGCTGTAGAGATCGTTCACCACCCCAAAGGCGACGCCCGTGCCGCCGATAGTGGTGGAGGCAATTACGCCGCTGTGCGTAATGGGTTGAAGCCCGTACACCGCACCGCGGGTAATGTTGTAGTTAGCGTTGGTCTCGAGCACCTCCGCGCCCAGCAGCGTGGTGAGCCGCCCGGCCTTGATTTCTACCCCTTCGCCGATGGGGGCTAGGTAGCTCACCCAACCGGAGTAGATGAGCCCGGAGTCTTCGTTGCCACCCTGCTGCTCAGCAATCTTTCCGTAGGTGTAGTCGAGGTGGAAGCCGGCACGGCTGTCTTCCGTCGCGGCCTTATCAATGGAGAGCCACGCTTGGTCGAGGGAGAAGGTGTTGGCGTCGGGGTGTGAGAAGTAGCCCGTCCCAAGGTTCGCATCGCTGCTTTCCTTCAAACGGTGCATGTAGCTGCCAGCGGCCCAAGCCGAAACTTCCGTGCCCGCGAGCAAGCTGTCGAAGGGATTCTCTGCCGCCTGGCTGGCCACCGGGAGGGCGGCGATGAATGGGGCGCTCAGCGCGATGAGCGCTGCGTGGGGTTTCGGAAACATGTGCGTCATCCTTCTTAAGTTCGACGGGGGGTCGGGGGCCGGAGCCCGCATGCGCGCCTTGCGCAGCTGCGCTCAAGGGGCGTCGTAGGGGCTTTTGCAGATCCCATGCCAATTCGGTCCTTCCCCTGTCCTGAGCACCCCTTCCCCCCTTTCGTTTAAGCGCCTTGGAAGCGCGATGCCCGGAAATCGATCAATACCAAGAAGGCATGGGAAGGTCTGCGCTCTTTTGGTGCGATATTCCTATGAGCCCCACAAGCTCTGAAATCCAGGGGCTTTTCGGCGCCAGGATTTCTGCCGCTTTTTGGTGCGCAGCCTAGGAAAACGCGATTTTCCTGCGCAAGGCCGGGGCAAGGGGGGCGGCAAAGCGCGCTTGAGACTTCCTTTTTTGGGGTGGGCGCTAAAACGGCACGGTCTTTGCTGAAGCCCTCAGGAGCACCGCCAGCAAAGGTTTGGCGATGTGGTCTCTGTCCTGTCCCGGGCGCCTGGCGCGCCCTGCAGCGTGAGGAGCGCGTCATGAAATTAGTCACGGCCATCGTTAAGCCGTTTAAAAGCGAAGACGTCCGAGAAGCCCTCTCGGAGATCGGAATCCAGGGGATGACCGTTACGGAGGTTAAAGGCTTCGGTCGGCAAAAGGGCCATTCGGAGCTTTACCGGGGATCGGAGTACGTCGTCGATTTCCTTCCCAAGATTCGAATTGAAGTGGCCATCGACGACGGACAGCTCGATGCCGTGGTCGACGCCATTACCAAAACGGCAAATACGGGAAAGGTGGGTGACGGCAAGATTTTCGTCTCCACCCTTGATGAGGTGATTCGCATTCGGACCGGGGAAACCGGCGCGGATGCCGTTTAAATCGGGCCGGTTTTGGGCCGCCCTCTGGCTTAAAAGGACCTCGCAAGGAGGATTCACGTGGAAGCGTTAGTCGAAACCAACTATTCAATTGATACCTTTTATTTTCTCGTCATGGGCGCGCTGGTCATGTTTATGGCCCCGGGCTTTGCCATGCTCGAGGCGGGACTCGTTCGTGCGAAGAACACGGCGGAGATCCTGACCAAGAACGTGGCGCTTTTCGCCATCGCATGCATTATGTACCTCTTCTTTGGCTACGCCCTCATGTACGGCAACGTCACGGAAGGCGCCTGGATCCCGGGCTTCGGCATGGGAATCGGTGCGGAAAATACGGCGGCTGAGGTCCTGGCTTCCGGCGGGGAGACCTACTACTCCGCGCGCTCCGACTACTTCTTCCAAGTCGTTTTCGTGGCGACGGCCATGTCCATCGTCTCCGGGGCCGTGGCTGAGCGCATGAAGCTCTGGGCGTTCCTCGCGTTTGCCGTGGTCATGACCGGCTTCATCTACCCGATCCAGGGCTCCTGGAGCTGGGGCGGCGGTGCCCTCGCGGCGGCTGGCTTCTCCGACTTTGCGGGCTCCGGAATCGTGCACATGTGTGGTGCTGCAGCGGCACTGGCCGGCGTGCTCATGCTTGGGCCGAGGGCTGGAAAGTACGGCGAGGACGGCAGCTCCCGGGCCATCCCCGGGGCCAACATGCCGTTAGCAACGCTCGGTACCTTCATCCTTTGGTTCGGCTGGTTCGGCTTTAACGGCGGCTCGGAGCTCAAGCTCTCCAATGTCGATGAAGCCAACGCCGTAGCCCAGGTCTTCGTTAACACCAACCTTGCAGCCTGCGGCGGCGTGCTGGCCGCGCTTCTGACGGCTCGGGCGCTCTTTGGCAAGGCTGATCTCACCATGGCGCTCAATGGTGCCCTGGCCGGCCTCGTGTCCATCACCGCGGACCCGCTGAGCCCCAGCGCGGAGCTTTCCGTGCTCGTCGGCTTGATCGGTGGTGTGCTGGTGGTGTTCTCCATCGTGGGCCTCGATCGCCTCAAGATTGACGATCCCGTCGGTGCCATCTCCGTGCACGGCGTCGTCGGTATCTGGGGTCTCATGGCCGTTCTGCTTTCCAACGGCGATGCGTCTTTGGGCGGGCAGCTGTTCGGGATCGCGGCCATCTTCGGCTGGACCTTCCTGGCGAGCCTGGCGATCTGGGCCATTCTGAAGTTCACCATGGGCATCCGCGTTTCCCAGGAAGAAGAATACGAGGGTACGGACATCTCCGAGTGCGGCCTTGAGGCCTACCCGGAATTCACGAAGAGCTAAAGCCCCTTCGGGGTTTGCAAAGGCGGGCTTCGGCCCGCCTTTTTTTTGCCCAGATTTTTTCCCCAGCCTCGGGCTATGCTGGGGTTTTTGAGGAGGGCTTGGGATGATTCCACGCAAGGTTATGGGTGCCACCGTAGGGCTTGGACTTGGGCTTAGCCTGGGGCTTTCGGCGGCGGCCGCTCTCGCCGCGGGGGAGCCGGTCATCATGGTATCCGCCGGGGCCGCAGCGCCCCAGACGTCGCCTAGCGCGCCTCGGCAGGTGGAAATTCACCGGGAAATTCGCGCCCTTCCGGGCCCGGACGGCGTCCTTGCGGGGGAGGGCATGATGATCTTTGACGGTCCCTTCGCCGGGCCCCATCCCTTTGCCGCCGAGCCCCCGGCCTCTGCGCCGGAGTGTGTGCTTCGCTATCTCCGCCCGGGCCTCAGCGATTACCAGAGCGATCTGGTGGTGGCCGCCTGCGAAGCCTGGCTACCTCCCAAGGCGGAGTAGGGCGCTGGCGCTATGGGTTTTCTCGGGATCGCTCCTCTAGGGCCCTTAGGAGCGTCCGCGCCGTTTCCTCGCTCAGCGTGAAGGCTTCGAGGCAGGGGCGCGTGAGGCTCCCGTCGCAGTTGGGCGCGATGCGGATGGTACCTTGCTCCGTTACTTCGACGTGGTGGGAGAGGAAGCCCTGGGGGGAAAGGCCTTTTCCAGCTTGGAGGTAGGCGCGAAGGAGCGCCGCTAGGGCCGGTTGGTGCTCTTCGGGCCAGAACCATTCACGGGTTTCCGGAAGACCCCCGGCGCCGCTGAGGGCTTGGCGAAGGGCAAGCGTTGATCCCTCGAAGGTAAACGCCAACGCTGTCGGCGCTGCGGCCACAGCAAGGGCCCAGGGTAAAAAAATGCCCGTGGTAATGAGGCTCGGCCATGCGCGCTGAAAAGGTGCTATCGCACCGTTTCTTCGGTGAACTCGAATTGTTCGTTTTTGCAACATCTTCTTCGGGTTTTTTTGAAACGATCAGGTTATGGTCTAGCTTTGCCGGGGGGGATGGCGCAGCGCAAGCGCCTGAGGCAGGGAACCGATGAAAGTGCTCGTGGCGGACGGCGATCCGTCCCTTCGCGCTCACCTAAAGGCGGAGCTTTCCACGCTCCAGGGTTTCGATGTGGTGGGGGAGGCCTCTGATGGCCTCGAGCTTCTCCGCAAGGTAGAAGGTCGTAGCCCGCAAATTGTGCTCCTTGGGGCGCGCCTGCCCCGCATGACCGGCCTCGAGGCCTTGCTGCATCTTGGCCACCTTGATAATCACCCGGCGATTTACGTGCTCCTTGATGCCACGGATCCGCTGGCCTCCTGCCTAAGCCAGCATCCCGTGGCGCTTCTGCCGCGCCGGGCGACCAGCGAGCAGCTTCGCCAGCTGTTGCCCCAGGCTTGCCGGCCGCGGCGCGCGGACGTTGAGGCCCTTTGGGCCGATTTGGTGGCCGAAGGCTTCACGCGCACCCATATAAGCGCCCGGACCCGCCGGGGCCTCGTGCTCATTCCCCTGGAGGAGGTTCGTTACCTGCAGGCCGATCAAAAATACGTGACCGTGCGGGCCCCTGGCATTGAGGTGTTGATCGAGGATACGCTGGCAGCGTTGGAGGGAGAGTTCGGTCCGCGTTTTCGCCGCATCCACCGCAATGCCCTGGTGGCCGTGGCCTATTTGCAGGGATTGCAGCGCACGCCGCAGGGCTTTTACGAGGCGGTGCTGGCGGATATCGAAGAACCCCTACCCGTTTCGCGGCGCCAAGCGGGCGCCCTACGTCGATTTTTGAAGGCGCGCTGAGCCTCGGGGCCGCGCCCGGGGGAAAGCACTATGGCCCAGCGGCCCATCCGAATTGCCACCCGCGCATCGAAGCTCGCCCTTTGGCAGGCCCATTGGGTGCGGGACGCGCTGCTGGCCCGAGACCCCACCCTGGATATCACGCTGCTCGAAATGACGACCGAAGGGGACCGTTTTCTCGCGGCGCCGCTCGCGAAGGTGGGCGGTAAGGGGCTCTTCGTGAAGGAGCTTGAAACGGCCATGCTCGACGGCCGAGCGGATCTAGCGGTCCACTCCATGAAGGATGTCCCCGTGGCCTTTCCCGAAGGCCTTGGCCTCTCCGTTATCTGCGCCCGCGAAGATCCCAGCGATGCCTTCGTTGCCCGGGACGACGTGGCTGCGGAAACGCTCGAGGCGCTCCCCGCGGGGGCCCGGGTGGGCACGGCGAGCTTGCGCCGCGCAAGCCAGGTCATGGCGCTTCGTCCCGATCTGGTGACGGCGCCGGTGCGCGGCAACGTGCAAACCCGGCTCGCGAAGTTGGACAGCGGCGAATTCGACGCCATCGTGCTCGCCAGCGCGGGGCTATTGCGCTTAGAGCTCGGGGATCGCATCCGCTCGCGCCTACGCGCCCCGGAATTTCTCCCCGCCGGGGGGCAGGGCGCGGTGGGCATCGAGTGCCGAAGTGATGACGCGGAGCTTCAGGCGCTGCTCGCGCCCCTGGGCTGCGCTGTCACCACCGCCTGCGTGTCTGCGGAGCGCCGCGTGTCCGCGCGCCTCGGTGGGAATTGCTCCGTGCCCCTGGCGGCCTTCTGCGTTGAGGAGGGGGACGGCTACTGGCTTCAAGCTCTGGTCGCTGATCCCAGCGGCGCGCCGGTGCTTCGCGCCGAAGGGCGGGGCTCCGACCCCCTCGCTTTGGGTGATGAGGTGGCTAAGGCCCTTCTCGATGCCGGCGCCGGGCCGCTCCTTGAGGCGGTGCTCGCCGCCCAGCCCTGATGCTGCGCGTTCTGCTGGCCCGCGCCGATCGCTCCCTCCCGGAGGCTCAGCAGGCCCTGGAACAGCGGGGCTTTTCCGTGGTGCCAGCGCCCGTACTTACCCTTCACCCGGAGGCGGAAAGCGTCGCCGATCGGGCGGCGGCGCAGCGCCTTGATCAGTTCGATGCGGTTATCGTGATTTCGGAAGCGGCCGCCGAACTGGGCCTGAAGCGCCTCGAAGCCTTCTGGCCCCAGTGGCCTCTCCATCCTCGCTGGTATGCCGTGGGTACGCGCACGGCCCGAGCCCTGGAAGCTCGGGGCCTCACCGTGACCGTGGCGCTCCCTGAAAGCACGGAAGGCCTGCTCGCCCTTCCGGCTCTTGCGGAAGCCGGGGAAACGCTCTTGCTGAAGGGCACCGGGGGCCGTCCCCTTTTAGAAGAAACATTGAAAGGCCTGGGCCAAAAGGTCACCGTATTGTCCTTGTACACCCGCGCCCCGGCCCCCTGCGCCCTGCCGGCGCCGGAGGCCATCGATGCCGTGGTGGTTGGTAGCGGTGAGTGCTTGGACGCGCTGCTTGCGGCGGGGGGTGAGGTCTTTCGGGCAAAGGCCCTTTTAGCGCCCTCGGAACGAGTGGCTGAGCGGGCTCGGGCGCTGGGGTTCCTCCAGGTTCAAGCCGTGCCGAGCCTGGCCCCGGACCCGTTGGCAGACGCGCTAGCGCGACTGTCCAGGGTCCCTCGGGAGGGGGATAATGAAGGCACCGGGGTTGATGGGGAATTGAGGTGACGGAAACCGCGCAGGCGTTAAAGCCGCCGAAGGCTCGGGGAAGTGCGCTGAGCTGGCTGGCCTTCCTTCTCGCCCTAGGGGCCGCAGGCGGGGCGGCCTATCCCTTTTATCTAGCTCAGCAGGGCCAGTCTGAGGTCCAGAAGCTTGAGGCATCCCTCAGTGCCGAGCTTGGAGACCTTCGCCAGGAGACCCGGGCGCAGGCCCTGGCGCTTGCGGCGCAGGGCGATGCGCTGCGCGTGGCGGAGGATGCGCTCGCGGAGGCCAGAGCAGGTCAGCAAGCCCTGGCTGCCGAGCTCGCCGGCCTAGCCCAGCGTGGGGAAGCCGATGCGGGCAGCTTGGCGGCGGTCCGTCTTGCCGAGGTTCGCTATCTCAGCGCCGTCGCCACGCAGCGTCTTCGCCTCGAGCGGGACGTGCCGGGCTCGGTACGCCTTCTTGAGCGGGCCGATGCGGTGCTCGCGGAAGCCGACCAGGCCAGTGATATTTCCCTGCGCCGGGCCCTCGGCGCGGCTCTAAGCGCCCTTCGCAGCGCCCCGCGCATTGATACGGTGGGGCTCTACCTTGAAGTGGAGCAGCTCGCAGGGTTGACCGATCGCTTGCCCCTCGCCGCGCCCGTGTTTCGCGCCGAGGTGCCGAAGGTCGTGGAAGCGCCGGCCCCCGCGGGCCTCGGGGCTTGGCTTTGGGAGAAGCTCTCGGGCCTTTTCCGCTTGCGGCGGACGGAAGTGCCCAGCACCAGCCCCCTTCTTTCCGAGGGCGCCGCGCCCCTGCTTCAGCATGGCCTTCGCCTGACCCTAAGCCAGGCTCAGCTCGCCTTGCTTCGAGGCGATGGGGCGCTGTGGCGGGCGAGTCTCGAGGCGGCGGCGCAGCGCGTGGAGAAATATGGCCGCCCCTCCCGAGATCGCAGCCGCCTACTCGAACGGCTGGGGGCCCTTGCGGCTACGCCCGTTGCCGTGGAAGGGGAGGTGGTTAGGTCGGCGCAGGAGGCGCTGGAGGCCTTAAACGAAGCGCTTGAAGCGCGGCTGGGCACATGAGGCGTCGCCTGCTGGTTGCGGTGCTCGCGCTGGGCCTGGCCGCGGGCCTTGGGGTCCTCATGGTGCGGGACCCGGGCTATCTGGGCCTCGCTTATGGTGGCTGGTTATTTGAAAGCAGCCTCTGGCTGGGCCTGCTCGGGTTGGCTCTCCTGACTTTTGTGCTGAGTACCGTTGTGCGCTTCGTCGCGGGGCTGCTGGGCTTTTCCCGGGGGCTCCAGGGCTGGCGTGCGCGCCGGGCAGCGGCCCAGGCCCCAAGCCTGCTGCTACGTCGCCTGGAAGCGACGCTCGGGGGGGAGCGCGTTCCCGCGCCCCTCGCTGCGGAAGCGGCGCCAGCGCTACAAGCCCTTGATGCGCTGGTCGCGGGGCTCGGGGGTGAGTCCCTCGCCGATGAGCGCTTAAGCGCGGCGCCCCATGCTTCGGCTTGGCTGAAGGCTCTCGCCCCCACGGCCGACCCTAGAGAAGCCCTTGCAGCCCTTCGGACGTCCCCGGCCCTCCTTCGTACGCCCTGGGCCGAGCGCTGGGTGCCGACCCTGCTCGCCGCCGATCCCGAGCCCCTTCAGTCGCTTCAGGCCTTTTCAGCCCTAGGGTCTTCCGGAGAATCACTGGTGGCTGCGGCCTTTGACGCCTCCGATGGCGCATCCGAGCCCGCGCTCATGGAGGCCTTTGGCACCCTACCGAAGGCGGTGAAGCGCCGGGTTGCCGTGCAAGCTGCCTACGCCAAGGCCCTTCAGCGCGCCGGTGCGCACGCCGCGGCGGAATCGGTCCTTCGGGGCGCCTTGAAGCAGACTCAGGATGATCGCCTCCAGGCCGCCTTTGGGCAGCTCCGCAGCGCGGACCCGGCCAGTGCGCTCAAGGTGGCTCAGGGGTGGCTTCAGGGTCGCCGCGATGATCCCGTGGTGCTCCTGGCCGTGGGGCGCTTGGCCCTCGTGGCCGGCGCGCTGGAGGTTACGGCGCAAATGCTCGAGGCCAGCGAGGCGTTGGGCGCAGACAGCGGCGCAAGGGAGGCGCAGCTCGATCGTGAAGGGCTTCGGAGTCTGAAAGCGGATTGGTTGGCAGCGAAGGGCGAGCACGCCGCCGCGTTCACCGTGCTGCGCGGAGAAGGCTAGGGGGCGTCAGGCCAAGCCACGGTGCGCGGGGCATAGCTGAAGGCATCAGCCTGGCATTGGGCCTGGCGAAGGCCCGCGGGAAGGAGCCCTTCCACCGTGCCCCACACCATGCCCGGGCCACCCCCTAGGAGCACCTGCCAGTCGCTTAGGATCAGCTGCGCCCCCTCGATATCGCTGAGCACCGCATCGCTGACCCGTCCTTCCCTTAGGCCCGGCTCTTCGCTGGCCCCTGCCTCTGCGCAGCCCACCCAGCTAAAGCGCGGGTAGGCCTCGGCGAGTAAATTCAGCTCGTCCTTCAGGTAGATTCCTTCGCTGCTGAGCGCCCCCCAATAGAGTCGAAGGGGTGGGCCTTCCTGGCCCCCAAGGCGCAGCTGCGCCAGCACGACGCTTCTTAGCTGGGTAATGCCCGTGCCGCCGCCGAGAAGGAGGAGGGGTTGGGTGAGGGGCTCCGCGAAGGTGCACGTGCCATGGGGTAGATCGACCCCTAGGGGGCCGCCTTCTTCCAAAAGCTTGAGCAGGTAGGCGCTATCGCTATGCCCCGGCGTCGGCTGAAAGTGGAGCGTTAAGGCGGGAAGGTCCGCGGGATCGGAGGCTAGGGAGAGGGGCAGGCGCGCCTCTCCTGGCGCGCCTACGCAAACATACTGCCCTGGGGCCATGGGGGGCGCAGGGCCCCGGAGCCGGAGGGCGAGGCTGAGCACCCGATCCGGGAGCGTATCCACCGCCTCAAGATCCGCGAGGATCTCCATGGAGGACCGGTTAGCGGCCCTTCATGGACGAGAAGAACTCGTCGTTGGTTTTGAAGTCCTTCAGCTTATCGAGGAGGAACTCCGTTGCCGCGATGTCATCCATTTCGTGGAGGAGCTTGCGCAGAATCCAAATGCGCTGGAGCTCGTCTTCCGTGGTGAGGAGATCCTCGCGACGCGTGCCAGAACGGCGAATGTTGATGGCCGGGAAGACCCGCTTCTCAGCGATGCGCCGCTCGAGGTGCAGTTCCTGGTTACCCGTGCCCTTGAACTCTTCGTAGATGACTTCGTCCATCTTCGAGCCGGTCTCGATGAGTGCCGTCGCGATGATGGTGAGGCTGCCCCCCTCCTCGATATTCCGCGCGGCGCCGAAGAAGCGCTTCGGACGCTCGAGGGCGTGGGCATCCACCCCCCCGGTGAGGACCTTGCCGGAGGAGGGAACGATGGTGTTGTAAGCGCGGGCGAGGCGGGTGATGGAGTCGAGCAGGATCACCACGTCCTTCTTATGTTCAACCAGGCGCTTGGCCTTCTCGATGACCATTTCCGCCACCTGCACGTGCCGGGCCGGGGGTTCGTCAAAGGTGCTGGCGACCACTTCCCCGCGCACCGTGCGCTGCATTTCCGTCACCTCTTCCGGGCGCTCGTCGATGAGCAGCACGATCAGCATGGTTTCCGGATTGTTGTAGGCGATGGCCTGGGCGATGTTCTGCAGCATCAGGGTTTTCCCCGCCTTCGGCGGAGAAACAATCAGGCCCCGTTGCCCCTTCCCGATGGGCGCCACCAGATCCACGATGCGGGAGGCGAGGTCTTCCGTGCTGCCCGTGCCGCGTTCGAGGCGGAGTCGTTCCTGGGGAAAGAGGGGGGTGAGGTTCTCAAAGAGAATCTTGTGCTTTTTCGTGTTCGGTTCGCTGTAGTTGATCTCATCAACTTTGAGCAGCGCGAAGTAGCGCTCTCCGTCCTTCGGCGGACGAATCTTCCCT
>Ga0255768_10002968_pt1 | contig 16946 bp, 16 predicted proteins | sample 071ome_33_FD_179983 | JGI IMG/M metagenome (GOLD analysis project Ga0255768, IMG submission 179983) | Coastal salt marsh microbial communities from the Groves Creek Marsh, Skidaway Island, Georgia - 071412AT metaG (version 2) | ecosystem: Environmental > Aquatic > Marine > Intertidal zone >...
GGGTCAGAGCCATCATATCTTACGCTGATAGCGATTTTCATGGCGGCACAATTTATCGCGCTTGTAACTTTAAATATTGTGGGCTTACAGATGCTAAAAAAGACTTCTACTATTCAGACGGCACCAAACATTCAAGAGGCAAAACAAAAGGTGCTGAGGGAGAATGGCGTGACCGCTCCCGCAAGCACCGATATGTTATGATGTTTGATAAGAAACTAGATTTACTTTGGTGATGTGTTTCTAGTATTCTCAGTAGCAGCAAGTCTTCTGTTGATGTATTGAGAAGACTTTTCATACTGCATGATTCTTCTCAGGTCACCCAGATAGAGTTGTAAGTATTCTGGTTTGAGAATGTAAATCAAACGCTTATCATCATTCTTCCTTACTTCATACTCATAGTTGCTGATACCAGTGACTGGATTTAGGTTGGCTGACTTGTTTGCTGGATTAGGTATCGTAAAGTTAGAATCAACAACCTTACCCTTGGGAAGAATTAATCTTCCAGAAGAATCTTTTACTTCAGTTGTTTCATAAAAACGCACAGCATTCAGGTCATCACCATACTTGTTTTCTGCATAACGATATAAGTCATAGTCTGATAATGGCCATTGATCATGCACATTGATGATTCCAGCAGTCAGCATGACAACCCAATCTAAATCAGCAGAACCATAAAGTTGCTCTGCTATCGTATCAGGTCTCTCACCATAACCAATCTGATACTTATTGAAGAGAGTAAAGACATTCTGTAAGTCGTCGCGCAGTTTGACTCTTCTGAATAAGTTTTTAACTCTCACATACTCTGTAGAAGAGTTGCGAGTAGAAAGAGGTGACTGATAGAATAAGTCTGGTAATTCTCTGAAGTATGACATTAGAATCCAACTCCGATTTGTGCGTCTTTCTCAGTGTAGTCTTCTGCGTAGACCGGATTGAGTTCCTTGAAGGTTAAGTCCATTCTCATATGGGTTGGTGTGCCATCATAGAATGTTGAGTATGTATTCGACCCAGTGTATGTCAAGTTGACACTTGTTAGTGCCATTGGTAAGAAAGTATTCAAGAATGGGTGCTTGTTTGGACCCTTCATGTAAGTTAGATGGAAAACTCTAGGAGCGGAGATAAAGATTTGACCACTACCTCCAGACTTTCTGGCACTTGCTGCTATCTTCAAAGTGCGAATAATTTTCTTTACTTCTTCCGCTTCTTTTCTATCTCTTGGGAATAACTCAAAAGAGAATGGGAAAGACCTGATGTTTACACCTTCAAACAGCAACTCAAGGTTTGGATTAAACACTTGTCCAGTTGCTCTAGAAACAAGTTGAGTGCCACTAACATTTCCACCAAGAGCACCGACAGCAGTTCCAGAAAGAGCTGCTGTTATTGCTTTCTGTACTTGAGGGTCTCTAAGTGCATTAAGACCACTATTCTTTAGTGTCAAGAAAGATTCTATTGCACCCTCCAATCCTCGGTCAATTGTTGCTTGTGTTGCAGCAACACCGAATGCTTCAATAGGACTTAATCCAGAATCTCCCCAACTCAGTGAGGTTGTGTCTGAAAGTTGTTGTGGTATTGGTAGATATATTGTATTCTCTACTTTCTTCTGCTGTCTATTCTTTCTAGACCCAGTTTCTAAAGAAAAGTTTTGATTTATTGTATCTATTTTTATTTTCTTTTTTTTCTCTGAGTCGGATGGATCAATAATTTCTTTTTCTTTTCCTAATATTCCAGTTGTCTCATCAGAAAGATTTAAACCAGGAGCAACATATTCAGCAATCTCTATCCTCAAATAGTCAGTATTGTCCATCAACATCTCATAAGGATACCTTAAAGATGTTTTCTTAATATTAGTATCACTACGACCCCCAGTATCACGATTCTGAGCTCTTGAAGGAGGAGAACCAGGTCTTATTAGTTGAGATCTTTCTCTTGGACTTAGTACCATTAGAGCACTTTTTAGTTATTTAGACGGAAATTTGCAAAAGGTATCATTGATAAATCTTTTACTTCAGATGGATATACTTCATATAATCCACCAGCGACTTCTGCCCAAGTATAATTTCTTGGTTGTCTCCAGTGAAAGTTTTCTCCACGAAATCCCCACTGAAATACATTAGTCACTGCAACAAAAGGATTCTGGTCATACTCAATGTTAGGAGTTTTGGGATTGTAGACAAAGATGTAAATCTTTCCTACCTCTGGTAACTTAGACCCTTCAGTGAGTACTTCCATCAATTCCATCATGATATCATCAGGGTCTCTGGTCCCAATGACACTATCAGATATTTCACGAATACGATTACGATTAGTGTCAGTATCTGTAGGTCTGGTTGCCATTACTTGATACCTAATTCTTTCTCTGTGAAGACCCTAAACTCATAACCTCTATCAAGACACCATTCTTTTGCTGCTTCCCATTTTGCCTGGTTTCTAGCATACTCATAAGCCTCACGAATGTAACCTTGAGTTTGTCTCTTTGGTTTTGGTGGAGGTGTGGTTTGCCTCAAAGGTTTTACTTCAATCAAGGAAGATTTAATCCTTCCATCAGTATCTCTATACTTGATAAAGAAGTCTGGGAAATATCTATGAATTCTATTATCTATTGGTGAGCGATAAGGAATACAGAATTCTTCTGATTGCCACTCTAATATATTCTCATTCAGGTCACAATATCTCATAAACTTACGCTCCCAGAGAGAGCGGTAAATGATATTGGTTGGGTCACCTTTGTATTTCTTTGGGTTGGAAGGTTGGTATTTACCTTTATATGCCATCTAAATACTTAATAATATAAGACTCGTATAAGGTATTTAGAGTGGTAAGACCCCGTAAAATATCTGATTTCAAACCAACGCTAACCAATTTAGCGCAAACATCACACTACCAGTTGATATTTGCTGGACTTCCTACACCACTGAGACAGCACCTGAATGTGCGTGGAGTTGGATATAGATTTATTACTGAAACCTCTGGTCTTCTTTGTTATAATGCAGTGCTTCCTGGAAGTAGACTGGCAACTGCTGACATTGTTGGTAACTTCATGGGCGTCTCTGAGAAGATGGCACATAGTAGGTTGTTTACTCAGATTCAACTAGAATTCTATGTTGACAAAGAGTATAAGACTCTGAAGTTTTTAGACCACTGGATGGAATTTATTGGTAATGGTTCTGGTCAAAGACAAAGTGGTCCTGGATATTACTATCGAATGGAATATCCAAGTGATTACAAAGCAACACAGTCTAAGATTATCAAGTTTGACAGAGACTATAAGGAAGAGATAGAATATACTTTCTATGGAATGTTTCCTATTGACTTGTCTTCGACAACTGTCAAATATGAAAGCTCTGAGGTATTGAAGGCAACTGCTACCTTCAGTTTCGACAGATACATTGCTGGTAAGTTTGATAGTTACTCACTTCGTAGAGGTGTTGATAATAATAAACAGACTGGTAATCAGGACAAAAACGCAAAGAGCGGTGCCGATGAGGCATTTGCTCAAAATAGACAAACATTATTAGAAGAAAGAGTAGATGAAAGATTTGTGAATCCTGATAGTTTCCTCAATAGACAAAGAGATTTTGGAACTACAGAGCAGGGAGGTCCTACAATAACATAATAAATAGTCACATCTGAAATCTTTGGGTCGTTATGCCTTTACCAAAAATATCTACGCCAACATATGAGTTGGAATTGCCTTCGACTGGAAAGAAAGTTAAGTATAGACCATTTCTAGTCAAGGAAGAAAAAATCCTTATCATCGCTATGGAAAGTGAAGATGAGAAGCAGATTACAAATGCAATCAAGGAAGTTATCTCTAGTTGCATTATCACTCGTGGTGTTAAGGTAGACCAACTGTCTACATTTGATATTGAGTATCTCTTCCTCAATATCAGAGGCAAGTCTGTTGGTGAAGAAGTAGAAGTTATGGTGACCTGCCCTGATGATGGGGAGACACAAGTCCCAACTGTGATTAGTCTGGACGAGATTAAAGTGCAGAAGGGTAAGAATCACAGTAGAGATATCAAACTCGATGATGAGTTGGTGCTCCGTATGAAGTATCCATCTATTGATGAATTTATCAAGAATAATTTCAGTGGTCAAGAGATTACTGTTGACAACACTTTTGATTTGATTTCTTCTTGTGTTGAGCAGGTATATTCTGAAGAAGAATCCTGGTCTGCTGCTGACTGCACAAAGAAAGAGTTGAAGCAGTTTCTTGAGCAGTTGAGCTCTAAACAATTCAAAGAGATTGAGACTTTCTTCGAGACGATGCCTAAGTTGTCACATACAGTTACTGTAACTAATCCAAAGACTGGTGTTGAGAGTGATATCGTCTTGGAGGGTCTGACTGCTTTTTTCGGGTGAGTATGGCTCATGAGGATCTTGAGTCATACTTTAAAGTGAATTTTGCCTTGATGCAACACCATAAATACTCTTTGACAGAACTTGAAAATATGATACCTTGGGAAAGAGAAGTTTATCTTACTCTGCTCCAACAATTCATTGAAGAAGAGAATTTAAAACAGAGGCAAGCAGAACTAAATGGCTGAGCCAATAAGAGGCAGAATATCACCATATACCTTTTTAGGTCGCACTCCGCAAGAGAGAGTCAGACAGACAGACAATGCGGATACTACCGTTGCGCTTAGACAGAATCAACTTGCCCTCTTAAATGTAAATAATTCTCTGACTAGAATTGCAGAGCAAGTCAGTGTCTTATCAGTATCACTTCAAAGTATTACTGCACAGATTAAAGAGACATCTGTAATTGATAATCTGAGAGAGCAGCAGAAAGCAAGACAAGAAAAGATATTGGCAGAAAGACAGATAAGAGAAGGAAAAGAAAGTCAAGTTGAGACAAAGATACAAGCAGCACTTACAGCACCGCTCCAGAAGATAGGAGCAAAAGCACAAGGCACTCTGTTTAATCTTGGTCGTTTCTTCAACATTCTGTTGGGAGGATTCTTACTCAATAGAATACTGAAGTCTGTATCAGATTTGTCTGAGAATGGACAACTGAGTCTCAAGAATCTTGGTGACAAAATTGTCAAAGACCTTGCAATTGTTGGTGGTATATTCCTTGGTATTAATGGTGGATTTGGTGTAGTAGCATCCACACTACTCAGAGTAACAGGTCTGATTACAAGACTTGCTACTAGAAACATTATCATGAGACCCATCACTGCGATGTTGGGTGTGATTAAGGGAGTATTTGGAAAATTTGCTTCTGCAATAGGTGCTATTACATTACCTAATATTGGAAGAGCTGTCACAGGAGCAGCAGGTCCAATGGTACAACAGGCAGCACCTATAGCTGCTGGTGCTGGTGCAATGATGCAACAGGGTCAACAAAGACCAGCAGCTGCTCCAAGAGGTGGTGGAAGATCACCAGGCGTCCCTGCACCAAGAATTGCTGCACCACTTGCAGCGATTATTAACTTTTTCACTGGAGGTAGTCTTGGAGAATCATTGACTGCTGGTGCATTGGCATTAGCACCAAGATTACTTGGATTGACTGGTCCATATGGTCTTGCTGCTAGTATTGGACTGCCATTCTTAGCAAACATGGCATATCAGCAGATACAACCTACTGCTGAGAGTTTTGTACCTCAACTTGGATTGACAAAAGATACATTATTCCAGTCTCTGACACAGAGTGCTAAGAATAATGCTAAACCAAGTGTTAATGTAGTAAACCTTGATGGTGGCACTGAAGGCACTCAGCAGGACATTCCAGCAGTATTGGGTGAGTCCACTTACTTACCACCAATTACAAGCTCAAATCCAGATAATTTCTACTTGATGTATTCACAGATACAATACAATGTGGTAGGATAGTATGGCAAATTCTACGCTAGCATTAGGGTCATCTCTCAATCTGAGAAGAATCAATAAATCTGTATCATCTCTCAGTGAGAGTGTAAGAAGAGCACAGACTTCTTCTGCATCAATATCGAAGTCATTGCTAGAAAGTAATAGAGATAAGAGAAAGTCATTATCACTTGCATCTACCTTATTTCGTAGAAGAAGGGAGGCAACACTGAGAAGAGAGAAAGAAGATATTATTGAGGCAGGAAGTATTGTTGGAGCAGTCAAGAGAACTGGCAAAGTTGTAATGAATAGCACCAAAGGATTCTTGGGTAGAATCCTTGACTATTTGGGGACTGTCCTTATTGGTTGGGCAGTATTAAATCTTCCAAAGATTATAAAACTTGCTGAAGATTTAACCAAGAGAATGCAGAAGTATTTTGGAATACTTCAAGACTTTGTTGGTGGAGTTTCTAACTTCTTCATCGGACTACCTGATAAGTTTGGTGAAATATTCAATAGCATCTCAACATTTAATTTTGGAAATACAAAAGAATTCTTTGATAATACTCTAGATAAGTTACAATCTTCTTTCCGCAGATTACAGAATAGTGTCAATCAATTTGTAAGAAGATTTACTAGAATTGATACTCCTGAAAAATTGATGGAGTATTTTGACCTGGATATGAAAATGTTTGACATACCTGGGTTGGACAAATTTAAAGAGATGCTTGGAGTTGAGGATGATGATGATGATGGTGGTGGTGGAGGAGATGCCCCAAGTAGTCAACTTCCTGGAAGTGGTGGTACAAAGTATCCAAAACTTGCGGCTCTCATTTCTAGTGGTGAAGGTGGATTAAACTCTGTCAATAGAGGAAATGCTGGAGATACTCCTGGTGGAGCAAAATCCATCTTTGGGAAGAATCTGACAGAAATGACAGTTGGTGAGGTGATGGAAGCACAAAGACAAGATAAAGTCTTTGCTGTAGGAATGTATCAGTTTATTCCTGTAACTTTGAGAGGGGCAGTAAACTATACCAAAATACCACTGAATACTTTATTTGATGCAAATACACAAAATAGATTGTTTGATTATCTCATAGATGTAAAGAGACCAGAAATTGGTGCTTACATAAACGGAAAGTCTAATGATAGAAGGACAGCATTGCAACAATTAGCAAGAGAGTTTGCTGCTGTTGGATTGGAATATCCAGAGGCTGGTAGAGTAAGAGGTCAGTCTAGATACGCTGGTATAGGTCAAAATGCTGCTAGTATTTCGCCAGTAAAAGCAGGTAATACTCTTGATAGTATGAGAACCTCTAGGTCATCTCAGAGTAGTCAGCAAACACCACCAGCAGCACAAAAGGTATCATTCAATCCAGCAACTCGACCCAATGCTTCTAGAGCAACTACATTGCTTGCATCTGCTCCAGAAATGCCAACGAATTTGTTAGTCTTAAATACAACAAAGACAAAGATTGTAGAGAGAAAATCACCTCCATCACAGCAAGGAAGTTTTAACATGCCTGTTGCTATGGTAAATAATACACACGAAAAAATGCAATTTACTGCACTAGCATAAATGTCAGCAAGAGACTCTGCCGAATATCAAGAGATTATACTCGAATCTAATAATGGGTTGAAAACAGTAGACCTAAGGTTGGGTGTTGTTGCGTTTAGATATTATGAGGATTTGTTTTCACCAACGATTACTGCAAAGATGATTGTGGTAAACACTGGTGGAGCAGTCCCTGGTAGTGATGATAAGTATGAATCAATCTATAGTGGTCTCCCTATCAGAGGTGGTGAAAGACTATCAATCAAAGTGAAGCCAAATGGGGACAATCCTCTACTAGATTTTGCTTCCAAAGCAGAAGATTACTTCTATGTTTCTAGTGTAAACAATATCATTCGTGAAGGGCAGAGAGAATTGTTTGCTCTAGATTTGGTTTCTAGGGAGGCAATCACGAATGAGACGACAAGAATTCATGAGAAATTTCCACGGGATTCTAGAATCAGTGACTCAGTAGTCAAGATTGGAGAAGATTATCTAAAGACTGATATTGATGCAGATACAACTCAGAATCAGTATGGATTCTATGGTAATCTGAAGAGACCTTTTAATCTTCTGGTGTGGTTAGCATCAAAGGCAGTTCCTGTTGATGGACTTGCAGGATTCTTCTTCTACCAGACAAAGAGTGGATTCAAGTTTAAGTCAGTTGATAATTTGATTTCTGCTGGTGTCAATAATCCAAAGTCAACATATACTTACTATGAAGCACCAAAGAGTCCACTAGAAAACGACGACTTCAAGATACTTAACTACTCTATTGAGAGAAATAATGACCTTCTGAAGAAACTGAGACTTGGCACATATTCTAGTTTCTTTGCTGAGTTTAATCCTGCCACTGGTGAATTCACACTTCCACAGAATGGTAAGTTTAATCTGAATGACTACACTAACAAGACAAAGAATCTTGGCACTGATGCAGAGATTCCAAAAGTTGTGAATGATTCTGGTATTACTCTTGCAGATATGCCAAGCAGAATTATTGCATCTGTTGCTAACATTGGCACTGTTGATACTGGTGCTGGGTCAATATTCCCAAATGGGTCTGGTCTTCTGTATCAAAGACAAGCACTCATGAGATACAACTTACTGTTTATGCAACAGTTGTCCATGACAATTCCTGTCAATACAAACCTTGAAGTTGGTGATGTCATTAAGTGCAACTTCCCAAGAGTTTCTGCGACTAAAGAATATGACCGTGAGCAAAGTGGTCTATATATGATTAAGGAACTGTGTCATAGTTTTGATGGGACGCAATCCCTCACTTCTATGAAGTTGATAAGAGATACTTACGGAGAATTCGGTAACGCCTAAGATATGGAAGATTTTCTTTTAAAAAATAATTTCATTGGTAAAGACGGATTTGTCTGGTGGGTAGGACAAATCGCAACTGAAGGCTCCTGGATTAACAACACCAAAGAAGCTGGATGGGGTAACAGATATAAAGTCCGCATCATGGGTTATCACCCATATAGCACAGCACAGTTGAGTGATGAGAATCTTCCCTGGGCACTGGTAATGCTGCCACCTGGAGTTGGTACTGGCAGTGCAGGTGTTTCTAAGTCTATCAAGTTTCAGCAAGGTGATGTTGTAGTTGGATTTTTCCTTGATGGCGATGATGGTCAAGTGCCTGTCATCATGGGGTCATTTGGTAATACAACATATAAAGCAGATAGAGGTGATGATGCATCGCCATTTGGTGTATTCTCTGGATATGGTGAGAGTTTCAAAAAAGCACCTGATTATGTAATTAAAAACAATGAGACTAATCAATCAACAGCAGACTCACAACCATCCCCACGCAATCTTCCGCCAAGAGTAGTATCATCAACAGATAATAAATCGACATATACCAGCACTGACGGTATAAAGATTCCTCTACCTTGTGGTGAGGATGATGAAGAAAACAAAGGGTCTAAAGGCACAATCAATAAGATAAAGAATGCTATTCAAGGATTCATTGATTTTCTTCAGAATGCGAAAGCAATGTTTGATGAGAAGACTGAATATTATAGAGATTGGATTAAGCAAGAGATTGACACCAGAGCAGAGCAAATCCAGAAGATGGCAGCAGGTCTTGTTGCTGGAATGGTATCATCAACTTTTGAGAGACTGATACCTATATTGTCAAAAGGTCTGGACATGCTCTACATGTCAGTATTCAATAAGGTTCTTGCTGCTACTGGTAACTTCTTTGCTGCTGCCCTTGCTGGCGAAGCAGCACAATTGTCAATGGTCAAACCCATCAAAGTATTACATGACCTTCTTGAGTGTATTGTTAATCAGGTAGTAGAGAAACTACTATCTCCAATCAAGGATATTCTGAAGTCTGTTGCTGATAATGTTTTAAACTTCGCTGATTGTGTTGCTGACCAGACAGTTGGAGCAGTGCTCAATGGTATAGTCGGATTCGTAACAGAAGGATTGTTACCAGCACTCAATGGTATCTCTAAGATACTTCAATTCTTCGAGAACTTCAGTCTTGAGAATCTGATGAGAAATGGTATTGATGCACTACTTGGACTCATCGGTCTTCGTAGTTGTGCTAAACCACCACAGAAAAACAAGTATGGTGCATGTAAATATATGCTTGGTTATGGTCCTGTAAAACAGGATGAGCCAGACCTTGAAGGAATTGTCAAAAACTCAAATGTAGCAAAGGCAGCTTCTGTAGCAGCACAAGTATCTGGATTCCCATTAGATGGTGTCCAAGATATTGTGGGTGCATACAGTGTATTCAGTGACACTATTAGTGACCCAGCATCTGAATTCCTTGGTGATGTTGATTCTTGCTTTGCTGGTATTCCTACACTCTGTGGTCCACCAAAAATCAACATCTTCGGTGGTGGAGGAGAAGGTGGTGCGGCAACAGCACTCATGGGTCTTATAACTGGTGAAGGTAATAGTAAGACTGGTAGTGTTATCAGCGTCCAAGTCACCAACCCTGGAAACAACTATACATTCCCACCATTCGTTGAAGTCGTTGATGATTGTGGTCAAGGATATGGTTGTGTAGCAAGAGCAACAGTCAAGAATGGTAAGATTGATACAATTTATGTCGTATCTGAAGGTGAAAACTATCCAGTTGATGATGAAATTCCTTACATTGTTGATAGTGTATCAATCATCGACCCAGGGTCTGGTTATGAAGAAGATGACATCATCACTGACAATCTTGGTAATGAGTATAAGGCAGAAGTATTCCTTGGGTCTATCGTTAAAGTCACTCCAATAAATAGCAAAGATATAACTGATATTCCTGTAATTTCAGTTAAAACTGCTACAGGATCTGGAGCATTATTATCAGCAAATCTGGGACCAAGAAGAGAGTTCCAGGGTGAGGTCCAACAAGTTATTGACTGTATAACCTAATGGCAGAAAGACCCGCTGAAAAACAAGATTGGTTTGCTAGATTTGTAGAATCTTACGGACCCAACTTTAGAATTGACATCAATAATCCTCAAATGGGTATTGGTGGAGAAGATGTCTATCGTTTGTATGGTGTCACTGATGACCATAAGAAGACTTCTATTGGTCTAGATAAGTCTGGCAAACTGAAAATAAACAGTGATGTTTCTATTGAAATGATTGCTGGTGAGAAGGGTAGTGATAAGGGTGAAGATATTCTAATTCACAGTAGACGTGGTAATGTCACTATCACTGCCGATAGAAATGGCACGATAAAGGTGATGGGTGCTCATGTTACCATTGAGTCCACTGGTGACATGGACATTAAGGCGGCAAACGAACTTAATGTCAAAGCACATAAACTAAACTTGAATGTGAATGGTGCTGAGGCGCAAGGAATGTCTGGTAATTTAATCCCACTTGAAAAGCAATTTATTGCCAGAGTATTTGATGGAATTACTATTGGTGGTGTTGGTCTTGATGTTATTGCTGGCACATTAGGTCTCTTTGCTAGGTAAAAAATGGCAGTAACTGTAAACAGTCAAGAGAATTGGTTTAACGAAGATTCTAAATTCTTCAAAAACATTAATGTTGGTGGTAAGATAACTGCTACTGACACTGTACCTGGTATCAATGCAATATCAGAAGGTATCTTAGCAACCAGTAAGAATAGAATCTTTGTATCCACTGCTGGTGATGATACAAATGGTGGTCTTAGTGCTGATGACCCAGTTAGAACTATCAATAAAGCGGCTGAGATTGCTAGGACTAAGTTTGCTGCAACGGACAAGAAGACTATCTATGTCTCTTCTGGAGAATATACTGAGCAGATTCCGATTATTCTCCCAAGATTCTGTGCAGTTGTTGGAGATACATTAAGGACCGTCATCATTAGACCTGGAATTGCAGATGTAGATTTCTTCAAGGTCAATGAAGGTGCAATGTTGATGAATCTTGTCTTCAAAGACAATGACGCTGGAGATTTTACCTTTAGATATGGTGTAGTTTTTGATGACACAAATGGAAAACTAGTTCTTAATCAGTCACCATATATTCTAAACTGCTCTGTTATCTCAACCAGAGGTCGCGGTACAAATGCATACTCTCTTGTCACTGATGTATGGACAAAGGGTGCAAGTCAGACACCAAGAGGTTGTCTTGCCTATGTTGATGGAAATGCGGTAGATTCTATCTCTAGTGGTGATACGACTGGTGGAAACCTTGAGTCAATGGTTTTCGCACTGCTGTCTATCATTACTCCTGGTATTGGTATTCATATTGACAACTCTGCCTATGCACAGATTGTTAACGTCTTTGGTATCTTTAATACGGATAACATCCTCTGCGAGAATGGTGGATATGCATCAGTCACCAACTCTGCAACCAACTTTGGTATCAATGCACTGAGAGCAGTAGGATTCTCATCAATACCTAAAACATATTCTCAGGATGTTGGTATTGTCACATTCTCCTGTGCCAGTGCTGTTGGTGTAGGAAGCACAAACCAAATTACTATTGCTGGTGCAGCAACTTCTATTGCAGCATCACAATCTATTGTCAGTATTGTTGATGATGGTAGTGGTGATGGTCTTGCCAAACCAAAAGTCAATAACCTTCTGAAATTTGGTTATGGTGATGGTGAAACAAACTTCACACACTCTAGCACAGAATTCCAAATCAGGAAGGTATCTGATAAGAGGACAATCACTTATGATAGTGAGAGTAGGACTGCATATGATGTTGCTATATCACCAAGACTAGATCAGCATTTCAATGCTACTTATGATGAGTATGCAGACTTTACAGACTTAAGTGTAAGGCAGGCTAGACCTTCTGTTGTCAACTCATCTTCTCACACTTGGGAGTATGCTGGTGCTGGCACAGACTATGATGCTCTACCTAAGAATGGTGGCACTACCAGAGAAACAAACGAGCAGGTAGAGGAAAACTTTGGTCAGGTTTATACTTCAGGTACTAATGAGGTAGGTGACTTTAAGGTAGGTAAGTTTGTTGTCCTGAGAAATACAACAGGTGAGGTAGAATTTATTACACCACTACCCATTGCTCAGATTGATAGGATTACATTTACATCTGGCAATACAAACCTTACAATCACTGGTGTAGATAATGATACTGACTTAGGTGGAAGTAGTCCATCTGATGACTTCCTTGTCACACAAAGAGCTGCCAACCTCTTTGTAAAGGATGCTACTGCTACATTTACTAATAAAACCTTTGACCTGACTGATAACACTCTGACGGGCACATTGTCAGAATTTAATAGTGCATTATCTGGAGATGATTTCGTATCTCTGACTGGTTCTGAAACTCTTACAAACAAATCACTAAGTGGTAGCAGTAATACATTTACCAACATTCCAAACAACGCATTAGTAAACAACACAATCTCTGGTGTTTCTCTTGGTAGCACATTCCCAACCTTAACTCTAGGAGTAAGTGGAAGCGGATTATCTGGAAGTGCAACTTACAATGGCACTAGTGCATCTACCTTTACTGTAACAAGTAATGCAACTGCTGCAAGTGGCACCAATACTATTATGCTTAGGGATGGTAATGGTAATGTTGGTATTAACTCAATCAATGCAAATAGACTAGACCTTAGTGGTGCTTTAAGGGATACGAATGGAAACTCTGGTACAGCAAATCAACTGTTAGCGTCAACAGGATCTAATTCTGTAAATTGGATTGATGGTGCCACTGCTTCTGTAGGATCTGCTACTTCAGTTTCTATTACATCAGAAAGTGTAAATGAAACTAGATTTATTACTTTCTCTCAGGATAGTTCTGGGGAAGATAATCTTCGTGTTGATACAGACTTAACTTATAATCCCAGCACTAATACACTGTCTGCTGGCACTTTTACTGGTGCTTTATCTGGCACTGCAACAAACGCAACGAATATTAATGTCTCTGACGAATCATCAGACACTTCTTGCAATGTTGTATTTACTACTGCTGCAACTGGAAATCTTCCAGCAAAAACTGGTAGCAATCTAACATTTAACTCAAGTAATGGCAGATTGACTGCAACATCATTTAGTGGTAATGGGTCTAATCTCAATACATTAAATGCATCAGAGCTCGACTCTGGTACAGTCAATGTCAATCGACTTGGTAGTAGTGGCACAAGAAATAGCACTACATTCTTAAGAGGTGATAATAGTTGGGCAGTTGTTGATACAACTGTATCGGTCAATCAATCAAGTTATGGCGGCACCAATCCAATCACCACTTCTGGAAGTGATATAACTATTGGTACAGCAAGTAATGCTTATGGGAGAAGAACATTCTCAACTTCTCAACCATCTGGTGGAAACGATGGCGATGTCTGGTACGTAATTTCTTGTTAATCTATGCAAACATCATTTGTTAGAAGTGGTAGTAGCTGGTGCTCTGTTGACCAAGTATTTGTCAGAGACAATGGTTCTTGGTGTGAAGCAACAGAAGTCTATGTTAAGCACAATGGATCTTGGTGTCTAGTCCATAGCGTAGAAGATGCTGGTGGTGCTTCTGTGGGCACAAGTTCTGGTGGAGACACTGTATGGGAGTTTTCTGGATCTGATACATTCACACTATCAAGTCCAAAGAGCACAAGATTTGTTGTCTGTGCTGGTGGAGGAAACTCCAGTAATGATGGTGGCGGCGGAGGAGGAGGTGTCAGTGTCGGTGACTCCTTTACTCTTCCAGCTGGCACATATACAGTTACTGTTGGTGGTGCTAACGGAAACTCAAGTTTGGTCCATTCTGATGGCACTACAGTTAACATAACTGCCAGCCGTGGTAATTCTGCTGGTTGTGGTGGTTTTGGTTGTGGCGGAGCATCATCTGGTGGTGGATTTAACTTTATAACAAACTCTTCTCTTGGCGGAAGAGGAGGTGGTGGAGGGTCACACTCTACACACAGTACTGCTGCTGGAGGTGGTGGAGGTGGTGCCACAGGTAATGGTGGTGGAGGAAGTCGTGGAGGTGGTCAGTGTATTGGTAATAGTTGTGGTCATGGTCATGCTAACGGCGGAAATGGTGGATCTGGATTCACTATTGACGTAAGAGCTTCTGGTAGTACAACCTTTGGCGGTGGAGGTAGAGGAGGTGCTGGTGCTTCTCCTAACTGTGGTCACTGTAATATCAATGCTAGTTGTGGAAGTCCTGGTGGAGGATTCTTCGGTCGTGGAGGCGGCGGAGGAGGAGAAGGTGGTCGTGGATGTGGCGGAGATCCTGCAAAACCAGGACTGGTTGCCATTAGATTTGTCTAGTGATATAATAGACAAAAATGTAATAGAATGAGAACGTTTGACCTCTTCCCGACACCAGTTACTCATGTACCAAATGTTATAACAAAACCATTCTTAAAGAAACTTAGAGGGATAATTAAAGAAGCAAAGAGTGTCACTAACAATCAATCGAAAGACTTATATCACACAAATACAAATAAAGTATTCGAAGATTTAGATGACATAAGAGAATTAAAAAAGATTCTTTTACCTCATGTCGAAGACTTTGGTGAAGTATTATTCTCTGATAAGTTAGATTGGGGATTTGCTGGTATATGGGGAAATATTATGAAGAAGGATGGATATCAGTATCTCCATAACCATTGCAACTCTTTCATATCTGGAGTTTTGTATATTGATATTCCAGATACTTGTTATCCAACTAGATTCTGGAGACCAGAACCAGCAAACTTTTTTCACTTTATGCATGTAAATAGTGATAATAGTAATCAATATAATAATGCTTACATAAATTTTGATAGTGTTGAGAGTGGAGATTTGATTCTCTTTCCAAGTTACTTACATCATGATGTGCCAATGAATGAAAGTGATGAGGATAGAATCTCGATTGCATTTAACTGCCTTCCTTCACACATTAGTGTTGGTTTTTACGAAGTAGATTTTAAGGTAAAAGGATTATGAGTATTCAGGAAACAGATTATGCTGTTGTAAGTGAAGAGACAAATGTTGTTGATAACATCATTGTCCTAAAGAGTGGGTCAAGATATCAACCTCCTGCAGGATTCTTTCTTGTAGACATCACCAGAGACACTGGAATGGCTCACATTGGACTGAGATACATTGACTCAAAGTTTGAGCAGCCAACTTTAACTATCGCCCTCCTTGAGCATGATAATGAAGAAGATGACTTTGCAGTTGTAGTTACAAGACAAGTCCATTACTATGATGTTGGATATCGAGTAACAATTAGAGATGTGATGTTGAATGTTGACCAAGATGGATTCAACTTTGTTTATATTCCATTCCCAGACGGTGATTATGATATAATTTCTGTAGAGAATGAGTTTGCATTTACCATTGCTTTGAATGGCGCTCAGTTGCCAGTATGTAAGTATTTTGAGAAAGGAACTTGTGATGTCACAATACAATGATAGTTGGAATGTTTTGCCGACTTTCAGCACACCACTAGCAAATACAATACTCAACAACCTAGATACTCAAGAAGTTATTGAGTGTCTGGATGAATATAAGTTTGCAACTATTCCTTCTGCTGAGTATAGCTCATCAGAAAACTCAATGATGTCAACATCCAGATGTGTGTTGGATGATTTCCCTACATTGAAAGAGCAACTTGTAGAAGTTTCGGGTGATTATATTTCAAATATTCTCTTGTATGATACTCAAGTACGGATTACCACTTCCTGGTTTACAAAACTAGAGCAAGGTGGTTACTCACACTTGCATAATCATACTAACTCTTGGTTTAGTGGTATATTCTACTTTGATGATTATGATGATGAATCTGGAGGAATTGAGTTTTCTACATTCCAGTCTGGTTTTGAAGTGATGACAAAAGATAGTAATGTCTATAACTCTACTAACTGGGGATTCACTCCAACAAAAAATATGCTTCTGCTGTTTCCCAGTAAACTAATACATAGGATTATGCCACATAAATCATCTAAAACTAGATATTCATTGGCATTCAATATGGTGCCAGCAGGTGTGATTGGTAACGGGGACTCACTATTAGATATGTCTGTCGGTGGTAACGAAAGATATTACAGGGTCTAAACCCCTTGACACCAGACCCAATCCACCCTATAATACTCAGGTAATCAACGGAAGCACCCAATGGGCACCGCACAAGAAAGCGTCCTCGGCATCGTCATTGATGTCTGCACTCGCTCCTT
>Ga0255768_10002980_pt1 | contig 16918 bp, 14 predicted proteins | sample 071ome_33_FD_179983 | JGI IMG/M metagenome (GOLD analysis project Ga0255768, IMG submission 179983) | Coastal salt marsh microbial communities from the Groves Creek Marsh, Skidaway Island, Georgia - 071412AT metaG (version 2) | ecosystem: Environmental > Aquatic > Marine > Intertidal zone >...
TTCAAGTGTGTTGCGTTCTACTGTGGCCTGACGTGCCGACATGTGTGCCTCCGCTGTGACAATATTAATCAGCTCGATTCCTTCAGGAATCAAATTAACAATCGCTATTCTTTAAATGGGCGCTTATTATAACGGCTTTCTGGGAGCACTGCATTGTTAACATTGTCAGATGCAAACAATGCCCAAAGCGTCCCAGATCGACTAAGCTAAAATAAACGCTGAGCAACAAAGAACCACCAGTAAGAGAACGTCAAAGTGCCTGTTATTTTAAGAAAAGTAACCACCCCTGAAGGTCAGGATCACATCGATCTGACTAAAACCTTTAGTGAGCTGAAAGAACTTATTATCTCAGACAACAATCACAATGGTGATAACACCAATCATCTCGAAGATTACGAAACGAGCTCTGTGATTGAAAATAGCGCCGAAGTCGTTGAGCAGTTACTGCAAAGTTACAATGAACCTGAATCTCGCTGGATCGCCAGTGCCTTTTTCAATGACCGTATCATTGGCGCAATGACGGTGGAAGAATCTACCGGCCAGTTAAAGTTAAGTAATTTCACGGTGCGACAAGTAACCCGTGATCGTGGCGTGGGTCACAGGCTGATTGATCTGACGCTGGCCGAAGCAGCAGGTAAAGCCGTTTTACTCGAATTGACTCGCGATCAAAACGTGCGAATGAAAAACTGGTTAAATCAATACAGTGCGGAATTCGTGTCGAACACGCCTTCCACCAGCTTGTATAAAATCGTTCCAAGTGAGCACGAAGATTAAGCCTCAGACTCAGAAAATATCGATGCAAAATAATTCTCACATCCGAAATTATCGCTTTGGTCGAATCACCATTTTCGTAGTTATTGCGGCTTGTCTTTATGCCCTCAACGAAAAACCAGAGCTGCTCAATCTAAAAGAGCTATCCACGGAATACCAGGATCAACTGGCCGCCAAGATGGACAAGCTATCTCTTCAGTATTTCATCGATACCAGTATTGAGGGTGAATGCACCCTGGTCATCATGCAGGACGGAGAGCCTCAGGCGCTGACTCAATACGAAGAAACCAGTGACCTGGCATGTAAGCGACTGCTTCCTTACATAAAACCACCAAGCTCCAAACCTCAAACCAATATGCTCAACCAGGAACTTTTGGACATTCCTACGGAAGGTTAAATGTCATCCACGGAGTTACACACAGATCATCTCGTTATTGGCGCTGGCGTTATCGGCCTCGCCATTGCCAAGAGGCTGTCTGACTCAGGGAAAGAATGTTTCGTGGTTGAAAAGAATGGGGCCTTTGGAGAAGAAACCAGCAGTCGCAACAGTGAAGTAATTCATGCTGGAATCTATTACCCTCAAAACTCTCTAAAAGCCAAATTGTGCATTGAAGGAAAAACCGCACTTTACCAGTATTGCCAAAGCAGAAACCTCCCGCACCAACAACTGGGCAAGCTGATTGTCGCAACCAGCAAAGATGAAGAATCTCAGCTGGATCTCATTGAACAGAAAGCCATTAATAATGGCGTTACCGATCTAAACTGGCTCAATCACCAACAACTTAAAACCATCGAGCCCAATGTAAAATCAACCGCAGCCCTGTTATCCCCCTCCACCGGCATAGTAGATGTTCATCAGTATATGCTCTCTCTGGTCGGTGATATTGAAGATGCCGGTAATCCGATTGTTTATTACGCTGACGTCCATCAAATCGAGCAAACATCTTCAGGTTGGAAAGTTCGTTTATTCAACCAAGGAGAAGAGCTGAGCATTCACTGTCGCTGGCTCATTAATGCGGCAGGCTTACACGCTAACAAACTAGCTGCGATGTATCAGACTGACACACCCAAGCTTCATTTTTGTCGTGGCTTGTATTTCAGCTATTCAGGGAAAAACCTGTTCAAGCATCTTATTTACCCTGTTCCTGAGAAAAACACAGTAGGCCTGGGCATTCACGCCACCCTAGATCTTGCAGGACAAGTAAAGTTTGGCCCTGACACTCACTATCTGGATTCGATTGATTACAGTTTCCCTGAAGGTTCCGCCCTGTTAGAAACCAGGCAACGATGGGCTAAAGCCATCCAGAGCTATTATCCTGACATCGAGATTGAACGATTAACGCCGAGTTATGCGGGTATCCGACCCAAGCTGAGCGGAGCAAAGGGAGCTGCTAAGGATTTCGTCATCGAAGGACCAAATCAACATGATCTCGATAACCTGATTCACTTGTTGGGTATTGAGTCACCCGGATTAACATCGTCTCTTGCAATCGCAAAATATGTTGAGACACTAATTAATGAATCTGATCATTAGCCTGTTCCTGACCAGAAGAGATCCATCATGAATCAACAAAAAAACCAAGCATGGCAAACATGGTTAGCCTTTCATAAACAGGTTCTTGTTGATTTCTTTCGAGACAATTGTTTGCAGGTTGCAGCAGCCCTGACCTTCACCACCCTATTCGCGGTTGTACCTGTCAGCTTTGTATTATTTACCGTGATCAAATCCATTCCTGCTTTAGCTGAAGTAAATGAGCTACTGCAAAATCTGATCTTTGAACATTTTGTCCCATCTTCAGGTTCAGAGGTCATCTCTTACCTCCAACAGTTTGCATCTCAATCATCCAAACTGACCTTTGTTGGCATTTTGATTCTAGTCATCACTGCCATTCTGCTATTACGAACCATTGAACAGAGCATTAATCAGATCTGGGGCATAGACCAAGGCCGCAAGGGCATGATCAGTTTCTTAATGTATTGGGCCATCATCAGCCTTGGGCCTATTCTGTTAGCCAGTGGATTATTGATTTCTTCCTGGTTGTTATCGTCCAGTTTTATTTCTGACACTTTAGACCTTACCTATCTTAGCAGTTCGATCTACAACATCATGCCCTGGGCCCTAACAACACTAGCATTCAGCTTATTGTATATCGTTGTACCCAACTGCTATGTTCCATGGAAAGCCGGAGTAATGGGCGCGCTGGTAGCGGCCAGCTTATTTGAGGCCGCTAAATTCGGATTCACCTGGTTCGTTGCCAACTTGTCCTCCTACCAGCTTATCTACGGCGCATTTGCTGCCATTCCACTATTCTTACTATGGGTCCATATCTCATGGCTGATTACATTGCTTGGTGTGGAGATTGTGAAGAATCTGGTTGCATGGCAATCCATCCAGCATGCATCGAAAGAATCCATTTTCTTCCAGGCATTAAGAATCCTGAACTTCCTTTGGCGCGCACATACAGAAGGAAGATCCACCAGCCCGGAAAGTTTAGGGCAATTCCTGAGCAATATGGGGTGCGATCACTGGAGCGAAGTCCGAGCCTTCCTTATTCAGGAAAACCTGATCGCCATTGATCATCGAGGTGACTTCCTAATAGCCCGCGATTTTCAAAGAGTACAGCTTTCAGAGCTTATGAACAAAGCACCGTGGACCATTGAGCAGTGGAGCCAATACCTCGAAGAGCACACAAATGAAGCTTGGCAAGCCAATCTGGAGACTCAGTGGAAAACCATAGAAAGTGCTATCGATACGCACTTCCCTGAAAACTTACAACAAGTCCTGAGCCAATTATCGCGATCTGAAATGACACAACAAACGACTGACAGAACAGACAAAGAAGATCAACCAAATAGCATCCAATCACTTAACGGGAAGGATCATTGATTACCTTATCAACAAGTTCCTGATAGCGGCCAGAAGCTTTGAGCTGCTTAATGCCCTTATCAAACACTTCCGACATATGCTTACCCTGAAAATGTTGCCGACTAAAAAATACACGCATAGATTCTTGCATCAAGGGTTTTGCATGAAAGGTCAGTAATGCCTGCTTTTCTTTAGGGAAATGCTCTTTAATGATATGCCATCCAGCCTGTTCATTGGCAGGTACAATATCCAAGCGACCAGCTGCTAACATCAGAAACATCTGATGCTCGGAAGACACCAAGTTAACCTCCAGACCGTGATTCTTTAGACGGGTCACATGAGAGTAGCCAACTACACCGCCGATTCTTAAATTTTTCAAATCCGTATACGCTTGCCAGTCAAAGGGTCGGTCTTTTTTATAGAAGAAAACTTCATTAGCCTCCGTTATGGATTGTTCAGAGATAAAGAAATTTTGGTCGTCCTTCCGATCTTTATCTATAAACCAGGGAAAAGTCGCTACGCTCTCGCCGAGCCTAACCTTCTCATAACTGCGCTTCCATGGATAATAATTGAACTCAACGTCATAGCCCTGTGAAACAAAGATCTCCTCAACAATCGACTCTAGATAAGCCGTTGTCTTTTTAGAGGTATAAGGCGGCCACTCACCAATCGAAAAATTCACGGGTGTTGTGTTAGATTCAGCCTTTACTAGGAGACTAAACACACTAATAAGAATCACAGTGACCAGTTTTCTTACTGTAGTTTGCATCACATAAATTGCCTTTATTGTCCTTAACTTCCTACGTTCCATAACCAAACATCACATCTTAAAGCAACTTTCAATCCCACCTAGTTTCTACTAATACCTGAAAGCAACTAATTACATTCAGCTTAGCTCTCCCTCAATAAATCGTCTAAAAAATAGGCTGTCTATTTATACCCAGAAAGAGCGCCATTTGGCGCTCTGACAGGACTAAAATTTAAAGAGAATTCAATTAGTCATTTAAAGTCTGATAAACCAAGGAAGACACTGAACGATCTTCAGAATCCGAGATAAACCGGAAACGTCCTGTTTCACGCCAGAACTGCCACCAAGGCACTGACGTTTTCTCTGTAGCAAAGTCCACACGCAAGCCTGCATCAAACCCGTTATAAACATACGTCACCGGGCCTGTCGCTTCATCACGAATCACCTGACCATGATCGGCTTTGTTCGACATCAAGATCGGGTAATGGTTATACATCAAGCCATCCGGGCCATTAACCGAGGTTAACTTGCCGGTAAAAGAGACCGAGTTCGCACAACTGTCGATGGCTTCTGGCGCAGAAGCACCACAAGAGGAATGCGCAGGAACCGTTGCATCATCAGAACCTGAAATAAGAGGCTTAATTAACGCGTTTCCACCATTGCCTGCAAAACGCAGTCTAGGAATATCGTTTGGCGTTAACGCCAGGTTACGTGCCGCTGACACATTCAAATCCTGAACCACACCCAAATCAGAAATATCCGACTGGGATAAATCTAACCCGAATGCACCACTGACCGCTTGCTTGATCCAATCAGGAATACTGGCATTGCTCGCTACATTTACTGCTAAACTAGCCAACTCAGTCCCACCACCTGCGCCAGCAAAGTCTAATACCGCAATGATTTCCAATGGTTCAAGCCCAGCATTCATCATCCAGACTTCCTGATTCTCCAGGAAGTAACGCAAGACCAGATCGCCGGTACTGTGAGTCACGATCACACAGCCATTTGAACAAGTGCCCTGCATGGACAACTGCTTTGCCTGCTCAAATAATTGTTCTGAAATTCGACCTTCAACACGCTCTGCACTGCTCCACCCCAAGCGTGCTTCCGCGCGATTCTGCCAGAACTCCGGAATTAACTGACGGTTGTAAACCTCTTCATCTGACGGCTTATTTTTCAGATCATTAAACTGAAAACCAGGCACCAGAATCACATTGTGACCTGCAAGTTGTGCTTGTGCCGAAACAGACGCCCCCATAGCCGCAGCCAAAGAAACGGCTGATGCTAACGCCTTAACTGTTTTTGGTAATTTCATAGTTCATCCTATCGTTATTTTTATCTTTGATGATTCGTCTTCATAAACCCGTATTTGGTCCCCTAAAATTGCCTTCTAGAGCGGGTTTGAAGACATTTTTTGTAAAAACTCCAAACGTTTTTGAGTTAACTCGTCTTGATACTCCTCCCTGCTGTATGAATCCAAATCAAAGCCGGACACCTCATATTGCTCGGCATTTGTGTGACCAAACGCGGATGTCTGCCCCGGTGTTTCCGGAGACTTAATGACACTAAAATCTTTAAGAACATAAGGGCCGGCACTGCCAGAATGACGCAGCACCGAAGCATCTACATTGAATTGACCAGAGGTATTCAGGCTGGATAAACGAAACGAAGCGTTGAGATGACTGATCGGTTCTTCGGAGGATTTATCGAATAAGTTAGCGCGTACCCGATAAAGACCGTCTTCCTCCACATCGAACTCAAGAGGAATCACCAAATCACTCCCATCCACGAAACTCTCCTCCAGACCAACAAGCGTCGCTACGCTATCGCTGAGTAAAAAAGTGGCTGAAATTGCAGCGGGTTCTGTCTGTTCAAAACTCAATTGAGCATTAATCAGAACATCACCATCAAATAGTTTTTCAAGTTGTGAAATTTTCACCGCTCCTTTAAACCATTGTTCACCTGCCTCTGCTTCAACTTTGGAAAGCACCGCATTTACAACGTTTTCTCCAGAGGCCTTCACATTAGATAGCGCGACTTGAACCCCCATGACTTTCTCACTCTCGCCATACACTTTCACGAGAACTGCCAACGGTTCTTCACGGGTAGTTTGAAAGTGATCAAGCACTATTTCAGCAGAAAGAGAGTCCATTCCAGCCAGAGGCATACTGTGCGGAACAAAAGGACGAGGGTTTAATTGTGCCCAGTCATGTGGAGTCAAAGGTTTTGAATAAGAAGGAAATTGAATGTCTCTTTGGTACTGCTCTGACACTTGTTTAAACTGATAACGCACCCCTTCATCCATAAAAAGAGCCACATCATTCGCAGGTACTGCAACTTTCTTTGAAGTTTCTAACGAGTTCTCCGAAAGATCCCAATAAACAGCTTGATCCTCAACTGATCGCTTTAGATCCATTTGCCCCAAAGATAACAGAGGAATGTCATCGTCACTTTTTGACAAGAAGTGCGTGACACAACCGACCAAAACAAAACTCAGCGCCACGACTACCACTTTCGATCTGGTTGCCATCTTCCCACCCACTTCATTGTTGTATTGTTTAACAATGACAATAAATACTTTCAACCGCCCCCGTAAGAACAAAGATGGGTCAAATTAGGTTAAAACAGGGGTAAAATAGCCCGACAACAGATTTGGCAAGTAAACACCGATGGCACAAGAGACTCCCTTTAATCAAACCGTACTGCATTGGTACGAGGACCATGGTCGTAAAGATCTTCCCTGGCAGAACCCGATTTCACCTTATCGAGTCTGGATCTCTGAAGTGATGCTTCAGCAAACCCAGGTCAAGACGGTTGTTCCCTATTTTGAACGCTTTATGGAAACCTTTCCGACCGTTCACGACTTGGCCGCTGCACCGCAAGATCAGGTGCTTAATCTTTGGACTGGCCTCGGTTATTACGCCCGAGCAAGAAATCTGCATAAAGCAGCTCAAATTGTTTCTGAAACCTATAAAGGTACCTTTCCTGAAAGCGTTGAACAGTTAAATGAACTGCCGGGTATTGGGCGCTCAACGGCAGGCGCGATTGCATCAATTTCAATGAACATCCCAGCGCCTATTATGGATGGCAACGTAAAACGGGTACTTACCCGGTTCCATGCGATAGAAGGCTGGCCTGGCACGTCAAAGGTCGAAAAGCAGCTCTGGGAAATTGCCGAAAACAATACGCCGCCAACACGCACAGGTCATTACACACAGGCCATGATGGATTTAGGCGCTACACTTTGTACTCGCTCAAAACCTGCTTGCGGTGTGTGCCCTTTGCAACCCGAATGTAAAGCCTATGAATTAGGTACACCAACGGCATTTCCTCACTCCAAACCTAAAAAGGAAAAGCCGGTTAAAAGCGCCCGCTTACTGATGATTCTCAATCAAGACAATGAGCTACTGCTGGAACAAAGACCTCAAACCGGCATATGGGGCGGTTTGTATTGCGTCCCCGAAGAAGATAAAACCACCCTACCTGATTTCATCATCAAAGAAGAATGGCCCGCTTTTCGTCATACCTTCAGTCACTATCACTTGGATATCCAGCCGTTGCTTTGCCAGTTGACTGAGAAAGAATCAGGAATAATGGAACAGGATCGTCAGCTTTGGTATAACATGCAGCACGAACTCACCGTGGGAACGGCTGCACCTATGATCACGCTAATTGATGCCTTAAAGCGTCACTTAGCCATTTAAAGAATGCAGATAAGCTCCTCAGATTAAAAAGAGAAAAACTCATGTCACGAAATGTACTTTGCAGAAAATACAAAGAAGAATTACCAGGCTTAGTGGTTCCCCCTATGCCTGGAGCGAAAGGACAAGAGATCTTTGATACCGTTTCCCAAAAAGCATGGCAGGAATGGCAAAGTCATCAAACCATGCTGATTAATGAAAAGCACCTGAACTTGCTGAATCCCGAACACAGAAGATTTCTTCAGGATGAAATGGATAAGTTTCTGGACAATGCCGACTTTGAACAAGTTGAGGGCTACGTGCCGGTGAAAGACGCCGGATCAGAATAACCTTAACTGAACAGTTGAAGTTGTTTGGTGGCAAAGAGCAAGATTCAGCCAACTCTGTTTAGACTTTGATCAGATTGAGTTTTTTTCTTCAAAAAGCACATTTTTTCTCCTAATAGAGTTGACACACATACGAAATCCTAGTTTAATGCGCACCACTTAGCCCAGATAGCTCAGTCGGTAGAGCAGAGGATTGAAAATCCTCGTGTCGGTGGTTCGATTCCGCCTCTGGGCACCACTTTATTTCTAAATAAAGCGTTGAAGCCTCGTCGATAGAACGGGGCTTTTTCAATTTATAGCAGTGCTTACTTCTAGCATTGACCTTTTGCCCAGATAGCTCAGTCGGTAGAGCAGAGGATTGAAAATCCTCGTGTCGGTGGTTCGATTCCGCCTCTGGGCACCACTACTTCTATTTTATTGAAAATCCTCGTGTCGGTGTTGCTGCACAACGCGATCAATTCCGCCTCTGGGCACCACTTCTTCTCAGCCCCCAATACGACAACAAGTCCATCATTACCTTAGTGTTTTAAGAGAAACTAGTGATCTTAAAAGTCGACTGCTGTACTCTATACCTCTAGTGAATGCACTACCCCCTTTTCATACTAAAATGATAACGAGTTAAGAATTATGTCAGCTGTTAAACACGGATTTCTGTTTCTGTCTTTCGCCTTACTCACTGCATGCGCCATCACAGGAGTGAAAACGGATTCATTCAATGAAGAGGCGTTTGAACAAGCCAAGACCTTTGTCTGGAAATCAGCCCCCATCCCAAAAACAAACAAACAAACTCATGCCCAATATGACATTGATCAGAAAATGAGATCATCGATCAATAAGGTAATGATTGATAAGGGATACACACTTTCAACTTCTGACACTGCAGATCTTTACGTTGATTACGATTACAAGCTAGAACCTACCATTGTGGCAGAACAGCCTGACGTATCTGAAGCATCGATTAGCTATTCAAGAGATACCGGCTTAACTAAAAGCCGCGCAGATGAAGGCACTCAAACCGTTACCCTGAAAGCGGTGTTTTCAATTAACTTCTTTGATCAAACCAAAAAAGAGAAAGCGCTGACCGTATTTACTCGATCAAAAGATCTTGAGCACGAATCTCAAGCAGATAAGTTTGGAATTATTGACCGCTTGATTCATCGCGTAAAAATGGTTGTTCCTTCAAAGTAAGGCATCATCTCAGTGCCTGTTGGTCAAAACCACAGGCACATCTCTGATCAGAACAACTCTACTTCGTCGTCACTAAAACCCGCATCCTGGGATAGAACCTCTGAAGCCACTTCTTTCATTCGACCACTACGTTTCGCGGTACTAAATTCGCGTTCATTCACAACGAAATTCGATAACATACCGCCTAAACGATCGCACAGATTAGCTAAATCTTCCGACGATACGGCCTGCATTTTGGTGTTTTCCAATGCGTCCGAATTAAGCGTCATTAGCGTTTCGACAGAGACATGGGTTTCGGATGAGAAAGCCTTTTGCTGATCCAGCGCTGTTCGAATCTTACTGGCGTTGGCATTAACGCGATCGACGACACCCGTAATTTTATACAAATCATCACGGGACTGAGACGTCAGCTCCACGGCATCATTGGTCATCCGTTGACCTTTACCCATACTGGTCACCACTTGCTGAGTGATATCCTGAATCAACTCAATCATGTCTTTCACTTCAACCGTTGACGCATAAGTACGCTCGGCCAGTCCTCGAACTTCATCCGCCACAACGGCAAAGCCACGACCTGCTTCGCCTGCACGAGCCGCCTCAATAGCAGCATTCAATGCTAACAAGTTGGTTTGTTCTGCAATGGAATTAATCACATCCAGAATGGCAACAATGCCTTCACCATGTTCTTTTAATTGAGCAATCTGATTGCCTGCATCATCCATCACACCAGACAACTGCTCAATGCTTTGCACACTTTGATCGACCGAACCCTGAGCGTCTTTCGCCAACGACTGCCCACTTAACAAGTCGTCCATAATATTGGCTACGTCATCACCCACCTGTTCATTCACTTCAAGCAACTGAGTGACGACGCCCTGAATCTCTTTACCGTTTTCAGTTTGTATCATGGTTTTCTGGGCAAGATTACTGTAAGTCTCACGCAACTCCTGAGACATCGGAATCAATCGCACCACTGACTGGGTTATGTCAGCAACCAGCTCATCCGCTTTAACTACCTTTTTATTGGAAGAACGAATCAAGGGCTGAAAAATAGAAGAAACAGAAGATTCATCAAGGGTTTGTGTAAAATCAAATAACCCCGTACTCGATCCAGAGCCATGTAAACGATTGAGCGCTGGAACAGAATCAAGCAACTGAACTTTTAACCACCACCAGGTCAGCCCCGTGGCAACCACAATACCTAGCACAACCCAAGCCCAGTGAAGCCCCAGCAACACAGACACCAAGCAGAGCGCGCCCCAAACAATCACCAGAGGCACCAAAAGCGTAGTCAGTAACGCCTGTTTCATAAACCAAACCTTTTCAGTCAATTGAATAAGTTATCGCTACTTTAAAGCAAGTCTTTAGCGTACCAATGAAAAATCACACAATTATCAAAAGAAATAGCACATCTTTTTCTAAATTTAAGTTTAGTATTCCCCTTCCCTCCCCTATAGTTAGTTACAAAATTGGAAGGATTTCACCATGTTACGAGGCATCAAATGAAACTTACTACCTTTCCTACACTAGGAATTTTACTCAGCGTCTTTCTGCTTTCAGGTTGTGAACAGGAAGCCCCTCAAAAAGAAGAAGTTATTCGACCTGCAAAACTACTCATGCTCGGTGAACCGAACAGCCAGGCCATCAGAAATTTTCCTGCTGAAGCAGAAGCAAGCGATCAGTCGTTATTAGCATTTCGTGTACCAGGTCAATTAATTCAATTCCCAATCAAGGCAGGGCAACTTGTTCAACAAGGCGATCTACTGGCGCAACTGGATCCAACGGATTACCAATTACAGGTCGATGACCGCCAGGCAAAGTATGATTTAGCCAAAGTTGAATACAATCGTTTTAAAAAAATGCTGGAAAAGAAATTGATAGCGGTTTCTACGGTTGACCAGAAAAAAGCGCAATATCTTTCCGCAAAATCAGCACTGGATCTAGCCAATCAAGATTTAGCTTATACCAAATTAAATGCACCCTATAGTGGCATAGTCTCTAAAACCTTAGTTGAAAATCATGAGAACATTCAGGCCAAGCAGGTCGTGGTTCACATGCAATCAGGCAATGTAATTACCATTCGTTTTCAAATGCCCGAATCGTTAATTCCACATTTAAGACGTGGAGCCGCAGTCAACTATCAACCTGCCGTGACGTTTGATGCATTACCAAGCAAAACTTATCTCGCAAACTACAAAGAGCACAGCACCGAAGCAGACCCTGTGACTCTAAGTTACGAAGTAAAATTGGAAATGGCAGCACCTGCAGATTTCACCATTCTTCCAGGCATGACAGCGAATGTAGCTATAGATATGAATATAGTCTCCACCGCCGTGACTCCAGATTATCAAATCCCAGCCAGTGCAGTATTCTCTGGCGACCAACAGGATGCAGATAGCACTGTTAGAAACGTTTGGAAGATTAACCCAGAAAACAGCACTGCACACCTCGCTGAAATTCAGGTTGGACAGCTGACCGGCTCAGGGATTGAAGTATTTGGCGGTTTATCCCAGGGGGACATCATTGTTACCGCCGGAGTAAGTAATATCCGTGAAGGTATGAAAGTGAGAGCCTGGGAAAGGGAAAGAGGTCTATAAATGAACACAGCAGGTTATTTTATTAAAAATACCGTCACCAGTTGGCTAGTGACTTTAATTCTACTTATTGGCGGTATTATCTCCTTTCAAGAACTGGGTCGTTTAGAGGATCCTGAGTTTACTATTAAAGACGCCGTAGTTGTTACCAAGTACCCAGGAGCTTCACCACAGCAAGTTGAAGAAGAAGTTACTTATCTGCTAGAGAATGCAATTCAACAACTGTCCTATGTAAAAGAAATCACTTCGATTTCTACACCTGGTTTGTCGCAAATTACGGTATCCATTAAGAATAATTACGACTCAAATGCGTTACCTCAAATCTGGGATGAATTACGTCGTAAAGTAGGTGATGTCAGCACCAGACTCCCGCCAGGCGTTCAAAAACCACTGGTAAATGATGACTTCGGTGATGTTTACGGCATCATGATGAACATTACTGGTGAAGGATACAGTCAACGGGAATTAAGCAGTTATGTGGACTTCCTGAAGCGAGAACTTGTACTTGTACCCGGCGTAGGCAAGGTTTCTGTTGCAGGCGAACAAAGAGAAAAAGTTTTTATTAACATCGATAAAAACAAAATGGCCTCTCTTGGTATCTCCTTTCAGCGCATCTACAACCTGATTGGTAACCAGAATACCGTATCCAATGCTGGCATGATTCACGTAGGTCAGGAAAGTATTCGTTTACACCCTACCGGTGAGTTTGAAACCGTTGAGCAGCTTGAAAACTTGCTCATCAGTGAGCAAGGCGCCAAGAACCTTATCTATCTCGGCGACATTGCCGATGTGGAACGCGGTTACGATGAAATCCCCACTAACCTCATACGCTTCAACGGTAAACCTGCAATTAATGTCGCAGTTTCCTTTGCATCCGGCGTTAACGTAGTCGACGTAGGCGGAGCCATTCGAGCCCGCTTAGCAGAACTAGAGAAATACCAACCTATTGGGGTAAGTATCGAAAATATGTACTTTCAGCCGGATGAAGTATCCGGTTCCATCAAGAACTTTGTTTGGAACCTGATTGCTGCCGTCCTGATTGTAATCGTCGTCCTACTCTTCTTTATGGGCGTAAAGAGCGGTCTTTTGATTGGTTCGGTACTATTCCTAACTGTTCTAGGCACTTTCATTTTCATGCAGATGATGGTCATTGATCTGCAACGTATCTCGTTGGGTGCATTGATTATTGCTTTGGGTATGTTGGTTGATAACGCCATCGTTGTAACCGAAGGTATACTGATCGGCCGTCAAAAAGGCCAATCCACATTGAAGGCAGCCCAAGGCATTGTAAAGCAAACCATCTGGCCTCTATTGGGTGCAACCATCATCGCCATTCTGGCCTTTGCACCTATCGGGACCTCTGACGATTCTACTGGTGAATTCTGCCAGACCTTGTTCTATGTATTAATGATTTCCTTGTTCCTGAGCTGGGTCACTGCAATCACCATTACCCCCTTCCTGGCTGATATTCTTTTCAAGAAAGATGCCGTCGGCGGTCAAACTGATGAGCAGAGCGATCCTTATCAAGGGGCCTTCTTTAATTTTTATAAAGGTCTACTGGATTTCTCAATGAAACACCGCGCGCCTACAGTGATTGGCTTGGTCATCGCATTAGGTGCTTCTATATACGGCTTTGGTAACATTAAGCAGGCTTTTTTTCCGCCCTCAACAACGCCTATATTCCTGATCGATTACTGGAAGCCTCAAGGCACTGACATTCGAGACACTCATTACGATATACAACAGGTAGAACAGTACGTCCTTGAGAAGCCGTTCGTTAAGCATGTCACTTCTACAGTAGGTAAAGGCGCCCAACGCTTCATTCTCACCTATTCACCGGAAAAGCAATACAGTAACTATGGACAATTACTTATTCGCACTGAGACTCTGGAAGATATTCCGCCGTTTATTGAAGATCTGATCGGCTATTTCGATACCAACTACCCAGATGCCAAGATTAAATTCAAACGCATTATGTTGGGGCCTTCTGACGACGCAAAAATCGAAGCTCGACTCACAGGGCCTGATCCGGATGTTTTGCGTAAACTGGCCATCAAGGTTGAGGATGTGATGCTGCAAGATCCAGGCGCAAGCTACATCCGCCATGATTGGCGTAATCGTTCTAAGGTCATCCGCCCAGAGTTCTCAGAAGCCCGCGCTCGAAAACTCGGCATTAACAAGACTGAACTGGATCAAATGTTGTTAATGAGCTTTGTCGGTGCGCCTATTGGTCTATACCGCGATGGTACCGATCTTCTGCCTATTGAAGTACGCCTACCGGATCATCAGCGACAGACCATCGATAGCCTGCCAAACCTTCAGATCTGGAGCCCTACCGGCAATAACTATGTACCAATTTCCCAAGTGGTTTCCGAATTCAAAACGGAGTGGGAAGATCAGGTAATTCACCGAAGGGATAGAAAGCGTACTCTCACAGTGCAAGCGGACCCAGACATCCTTGGCGATGAAACGGCAGCTCAGGTCTTCAACCGCATTCGACCAAAAATTGAAGCGATTGAGTTACCACCCGGTTACGAGTTGAGTTGGGGCGGTGAATACGAAAGCTCTGGCGATGCTAAAGCCGCTCTGTTTGGAGCACTTCCTCTCGGCTATCTTTTGATGTTCATCGTAACCATATTGCTGTTTAACGCCGTTAAAACACCGGTAGTGATCTGGGCATGTGTTCCTTTGGCAATCATCGGTATCGTCGTTGGCTTCCTTGTCACGGGTAAAGCCTTTGGATTTATGGCACTGCTCGGTATGTTGAGTTTGTCTGGTATGATCGTGAAAAACGGCATTGTACTAGTAGACCAGATCAATACGGAACTGGCTGATGGTACCGAGCCTTATAAAGCCGTGTTCATGTCAGCAGTCAGCCGTGTTCGACCTGTGAGCATGGCCGCTATTACAACCATGCTCGGCATGATACCACTGCTCTTTGATGCTTTCTTTGAAAGTATGGCGGTGGTGATTATCTTTGGCTTGGGCTTTGCGACAGTATTAACCCTAATCGTAATTCCTGTTCTCTACACCTTGTTTTATAAAGTCTCCTATAGACCATTAAAAGACTTGGGATAGGACGGAAATACGAATGACTAAAGGATCGAAAAAGGCTTGGCTTGCCCTTATCTGGACAGTAGGTTTATCTTTTGCCTGTTATAACTTCATTCATGAATTCTATGATTTTCAAAAGATAAAGCAGGTCGCTTCAGATGACTTAAATACAAGCATGGAAGCCTTTTCGGTCATTAGTCAAAAGAAGTCTCGAAGCCTGCTTCAACGCATGGAAGTCAATAACAAACTATTGGCGCAGCACCCTGATATTGTCCACCTAATCAATCAGGGAAATCAGATTAATAACGATCAACTTGCTCAATTCCAAAAGACACTGGCAATTAGTAAGAGTCGAATCTCTCTGATTACGGATAAAGAAGGCCGTATACTGTATGCACCAAAGCATTACCTCAATCTCCTTCAGAGTAACTCTATAGCAGATAAACAACTGTTTATCAGAACTCAAGAAGAGTCCTTTACCTGGGATATTTATTTTCAAATAACCGAAGACCATCCCAAAATATTATCCAGCACCCTTGTACTAAATGAGCAACAAAAAACAATAGGACAGGTCATTATTGAAAATGACGTTCAATGGATCCCTTTACTGCAAATTGAAAAGACCAAGCTTCTGATCGTCAACGACTACTACCAGGTTGGTTTTTACTATGAATCCGAGGACTACAAGAAAGTTCGACTTAATCCTCAACACACACTTATATTTAGCGACACTCAGTCAAAACCGCTTACGCGATTAGAAGAGTTTCAAGAAGACACCCTTCTGAGCATTGAAGAGAAGCAAGCTCTAGGCATCAATTATTACCAGGTAGATGGAGCATTCAGCGGCAATGCGCTTATGAGCAGAGCCTATCTTTCAGAAGGTTGGAGCATTGTTTTTCTTGTGCCCATCGGAGATGAATTAGATCAACTCAATGACGAAATATTTGAGCTCATCCAAAACATATTGATTATTCTAGTCATCTGTTGTGTTCTCCACAGATTTATCACTTACCACTTCAGAATCGTTAGCCTGACCTTTACTGATGAACTCACCGGGCTGCACAATCGACAACACTATAAAGAATTTATTCCTCCTCTAACTAAGCTGCATGATCGAGATAAAATTAGTCACTTTGGGCTTCTGGTCATCGACATAGACCACTTCAAATCGGTCAATGATACCTATGGTCACCCGATAGGAGATCTCGTACTTAAAGAACTCGCCACCCACCTAACAACAACCTGTAGAGAAACTGATCATATTTATCGCTTTGGCGGTGAAGAGTTTTTGATCATTACCGAAGGCGATGACCTAGAACAGCTCATAGCCTTTGCCAATCGCTTAAGAGAATCCGTCACTGGCATTAAGGAAATAAAAACGAAAATCCCGGACGGAATAACAATTTCGGTGGGTGTAGCACTTAGGAATAAAGAAGAAGACCTGAAGGATCTGTTTAAACGAACGGATGATCTGCTCTACGCGGCCAAACAAAACGGTCGAAACCGGGTAGAGTTTTAAACACTAAAAAGGCCACTACCCGAGACTGTGTGAAAACAGTTTCCTAATAGGGCAAAATAACCGCGACACAGTTCGCGGTTATTTTTTATGAGATACAAGCAAGGCCAACCCAGGCACCAAACTTCTCTTCTTCCACCAAGTATTGAAG
>Ga0255768_10002982_pt1 | contig 16914 bp, 16 predicted proteins | sample 071ome_33_FD_179983 | JGI IMG/M metagenome (GOLD analysis project Ga0255768, IMG submission 179983) | Coastal salt marsh microbial communities from the Groves Creek Marsh, Skidaway Island, Georgia - 071412AT metaG (version 2) | ecosystem: Environmental > Aquatic > Marine > Intertidal zone >...
GGGTAAATTAACAATAAATGAACGTGAAATTCCAATGGAAGCGGTTATGCAAGGGCTTGCAGCTCAGTTAGCAGAACAATAAGCGTTACCTATACAGTCTGAAGAAACGCTCCTTCAGGCTGTATGCTTCATAAGCCCCTACCCTCGATTGAAAGCTCTCTTCCCTATAGAAACGACCCAAAAAAAGAGTCTTAACGACTCTTTTCATAAAACGAACAATTGATAGTCAGAGTATTAATCAACTCAAACTAGGCTCAACTGGTTCCTTATCTTGAACAGCAGATTTCTTTAGAAACAGCTCAACAGGAAGAAAGGCAAATGGAATGATCGAGGCTAGAAAAATACCTAACCAAACAATCACTGACCACTGCTGTTTCTGCGCAACGACCAATGAAAATACAAGGTAGACCATAAACAACACGCCATGGGTCATACCCAACGGAAAAACAAACTCCCGGCTTATGAAGCCAAGAGTTACGCTTAAAATAATCAGGTAAGAAAGTCCCTCTAACAGACTCACTAAGCGAAATGCTTTAATCATTAACTTCTCTACTTTTACTCAACCGTTACTGATTTCGCCAGGTTACGAGGCTGATCTACATCCGTACCTTTCAATACAGCAACATGGTAAGACAATAACTGCAGTGGAATAGTGAACACAATCGGTTCAAGGATCGAATGCATTTCATTCAAAGTAATCGTATGGTCATCAGAGTAGTGACCCACCGTCTTATCATCAGCCACTACAAACAATTGACCACCACGGGCACGAACTTCTTCTAGGTTAGAACGCAGCTTATCTAATAGCTCATTGTTTGGCGCAACGGTAACGACAGGCATATCCGCATCGACAAGCGCCAATGGGCCATGTTTCAGTTCCCCAGCCGGATACGCTTCTGCATGAATATAAGAGATTTCTTTAAGTTTTAAAGCGCCTTCCAATGCCACCGGATACATAATACCGCGGCCTAGGAACAAGGAATTGTGCTTATCGGCAAATTGCTCTGATACCGTTTGAATGGCTTCATCCAATGCTAAAGCATCTGTCAGCAAATCTGGCAATTTGTGAAGTTGACGAATGATCTCTGCTTCTGCCGTTTCGGCCAATCCATTACGACGGGCTAATGCAACAGTAATCAGCAACAAAGAAACCAGCTGAGTAGTAAATGCTTTCGTCGACGCCACACCAATTTCTGGTCCAGCATTGGTTAAAATGCACAAGTCAGATTCACGAACCAATGAACTGCCCGGTACATTACATACCACAAGGCTCCCCATCAGATTGCGTTTCTTCGCTTCCTTTAAAGCAGCCAAGGTATCAGCCGTTTCTCCCGATTGAGAAATAGTGATGAACAAGGTGCCATCAACCAACACCGTTTTGCGATAACGATATTCACTGGCCACTTCGATGTTACACGGAATACCCGCTAATTCTTCAATCCAATACTTGGCAACCAGACCAGAATGGTAACTGGTTCCACAAGCTACAATCTGAACCGCTTTAGTTTGATCAAACAACTCAGCCGCTTTTGGACCAAATGCTTGTTCTAACAATTTATCCTGACTAATACGGCCTTCTAACGTGTGCTTAACCACTTCAGGTTGTTCGTAGATTTCTTTCAGCATGTAGTGGCGGTATTCACCTTTACTGGCTGCATCCATACCGTGTTCAAACTGGGTAACCGGATACTCTACGGCTTCGCCATTCGCGTTATAAACGTCCACGCCTTCAATAGTTAATTCAGCTACATCGCCATCTTCCAGATAGATAAATCGGTCTGTCACCTGTAAAAGCGCCAATGCATCGGACGCAATAAAGTTTTCGCCAGAACCAATACCAATAACCAGAGGGCTACCCAAACGTGCACAAATCAAACGTTGCGGATTGGACAACTCAACTACACCCAGTGCATAAGCACCTTCCAGCTGATTAACTGCCGTCTGAACGGCCTTAAGCAAATCATCATCCGTTTTCAGAAGACTATGTAATAGGTGAGCAATGACTTCAGTATCTGTATCCGAAGTAAACTCATACCCTTTTGACTTAAGATCGGCGCGAATTATCTCGTAGTTTTCAATAATGCCATTATGAACAATGGCTAGGTTTGGACCATTCTCAGAAAAAGAAATGTGTGGATGTGCGTTGCGTTCTGTCGGTTTACCATGCGTTGCCCAACGAGTGTGAGCAATGCCAAGCTTACCATCCAGAGCATTCTGATTCACAAGTGGTTCCGCTGCAGCTTCCAGATCGGCCACTTTACCCGCTGCACGAACACGAGTAATTTGATCGCCATGATGCAATGCAATACCAGCACTATCATAGCCACGATACTCAAGACGTTTTAAGCCTTCAATTAGGATGTCCTTGACCGGACGCAGAGCGATTGCTCCTACGATTCCACACATACTTTTATTCCTAAATAATTCTGTTACGACTTTTTAGTCGGACGAGTCCATGTCGATAGATTTTTCTGACGCCCACGTGCCACGGCTAATTCACCTTCGCCTACGTCTTTGGTAATGACTGATCCAGCGCCAGTAGTGCCCTCTTTGCCCACTTTCACCGGTGCAACCAAACAGGTATTTGAACCAATGAACACGTCATCAGCTATTTCCGTTTTAAACTTGTTCACACCGTCATAGTTACAGGTAATAGTACCCGCACCAATGTTAACGCCAGAACCAACCTCGGCGTCGCCTACATATGAGAGGTGGTTAACTTTACTGCCTTCACCAATATTGGCTTTCTTGGTTTCAACAAAATTACCAATCTTTGCCTTGTTGGCTAATTTTGTTCCAGGACGCAAACGCGCAAAGGGCCCAATATCACATGACTCACCTACCTCTGATTCATCGATCATGGTATTCGCTTTAATGTGTGTGCCTTTGCGGATGATCGAGTCTTTGATGATGCAGTTTGCTTCGATCTGAACGTTATCTTCGATGACAACCTTACCTTCTAGAATCACATTCACATCAATGGTTACGTCTCTACCGCATGTGATATCACCACGGATATCCAAACGCGCAGGATCCATTAAGGTCGCACCATTAATAAGTAATTCTTCAGCCTGTACTTGTTGGTAGATACGCTCTAGAGCAGCCAACTGAATACGGCTATTCACGCCTTCAACTTCCCAGGCATAATCCGGTTGAGTGGCAGACACGACCTTGCCTTCATTAACCGCCATCTCAACCAAATCGGTCAAATAATATTCTTGCTGAGCGTTATCGTTTGAAAGATTGGGCAACCATTTTGCCAATAGCTCAGTCTTCACGGCCATTATGCCAGTATTAATTTCGGTGATTTTATGTTGTTCTGGTGTAGCGTCTTTATGTTCGACAATCGCCTGGACAGAGCCATTTTCAGAACGAACAATGCGGCCATAACCCGTTGGATCTTGCATATCTAAGGTTAATAAAACCAAATCTTTATCGGCTACTTCTGACATCAATTTCACTAATGTCTCGCGACGCGTTAGAGGCACATCACCATATAGAATCAACGTTACACCTGATTGGCCTTCTAAACCTGGTAAGGCCTGAATCACAGCATGACCGGTACCTAACTGCTCTTCTTGCATATACCAACGTAAGTCATCCCCCACCAGAGTGTCTTTCACCGTTTCAGCACCATGACCAATAACAACATGCAAAGCAGCTTTCGATGCATCGGCTTGATCCAGTGATTGCGCAGTATTAATCACACGCTGTGCCATAGGTAAACCGGCTATTGGATGGACAACTTTAGGTAAGGCAGATTTCATCCGGCTTCCCTGGCCGGCAGCAAGAACAACGACATTAAGAGTCATAAGAAATAGATCCAATCTATTGAACTAAAGAAGAGAAATAATTATTGGCGAATATTATACATACTTGGCTGTAGAGCGCACGGTTCAAGGGTCTCAGACTACAAAAAGCTGCTTTTCTCTACAAGCAAAAAAAAAGGCGGCCTAAGCCACCTTTTTCTGCGTCTGCTCGGTACTAGTGACCAGCGCCAACCTTCTTACGAAGTTCAGCAATGGTACGTAGCATACCGGTCGCTTCCGCTAGTTTCGTCGCAGCAACTGAGTACTCGAAGTCATCAGCACGGTTACCAAGCTCTACTTGAGCCTGAGAACGTGCTGCTTCAGCAGCTTCTTGATCCAGATCTTCACCACGTACGGCTGTATCAGCCATTACGCTTACAAGATTTGGTTGTACTTCCATGAAGCCACCTGATACGAAAAAGACTTCTTCTTCGCCGTTCTGTTTGATTACTCGAACAGGACCAGGCTTTAACTCAGTAAGCAAAGGGGTGTGACCCGGGGTTACACCCAGATCACCCAATTTACCGGCTGCAACTACCATTTCCACCAAACCACCGAAGATAGTTTCTTCGGCGCTGACGATATCGCAGTGTACGGTGATAGCCATGTTAGTTGCCTCTTTTACCGGTTAACTTAGATAGTCTTTGCTTTTTCAACAGCTTCTTCGATTGCGCCTACCATGTAGAATGCCTGCTCTGGCATGTCATCGTAGTCACCAGCCAAGATACCTTTAAAGCCACTGATAGTGTCTTTAAGAGATACGTATTTACCAGGAGCACCAGTAAATACTTCAGCAACGAAGAACGGTTGAGATAGGAAACGCTGGATCTTACGAGCACGAGATACAGTTTGCTTATCTTCTTCAGATAGCTCATCCATACCCAAGATCGCGATGATGTCTTTAAGTTCTTTATAACGCTGAAGAACTGTCTGAACGCCACGAGCGATGTCATAGTGCTCCTGACCAACTACTAGAGGATCCAACTGACGAGAAGTTGAGTCTAGTGGGTCGATCGCAGGATAAATACCAAGCTCAGCAATTTGACGAGAAAGTACAACTGTCGCGTCCAAGTGAGCAAAGGTTGTAGCTGGAGACGGGTCAGTCAAGTCATCCGCAGGTACGTATACAGCCTGGATAGAAGTAATAGAACCTTCTTTCGTAGATGTAATACGCTCCTGAAGTACACCCATTTCCTCTGCTAGTGTAGGCTGATAACCTACCGCAGAAGGCATACGACCTAGAAGTGCTGATACCTCAGTACCTGCAAGCGTGTAACGATAGATGTTGTCAACGAACAATAGTACGTCACGACCTTCGTCACGGAACTTCTCAGCCATAGTTAGACCAGTCAAAGCAACACGTAGACGGTTACCTGGTGGCTCATTCATCTGACCGTATACCAACGCAACCTTATCGATTACGTTAGAGTCAGTCATTTCGTGGTAGAAGTCGTTACCCTCACGAGTACGCTCACCAACACCAGCAAATACTGAATAACCTGAGTGCTCGATCGCGATGTTACGGATCAGCTCCATCATGTTTACAGTTTTACCTACACCAGCACCACCGAATAGACCAACTTTACCACCCTTAGCGAATGGGCAAACAAGGTCGATTACTTTAATACCAGTTTCTAGCAATTCATTTGAAGCTGATTGCTCTTCATAAGAAGGTGCTTTACGGTGGATCGCAGCACGAGACTGTTCACCGATTGGACCTTTCTCATCGATTGGGTCACCAAGAACGTCCATGATACGACCTAGGGTTTCAACACCCACAGGTACTTCAATTGGAGCTCCAGTGTTTTCAACTGCAAGACCACGTGATAGACCTTCTGTTGAACCCATTGCAATGGTACGAACGATACCGTCGCCCAATTGCTGCTGAACTTCAAGCGTAGTTTCTTTGCCTACAACTTTCAGCGCGTCGTACACTCTAGGTACGTTGTCACGTGGGAATTCCACGTCAATGACGGCGCCGATAATCTGTACGATACATCCGCTCATATTGGTTCCTCATTAACCAAATATATTCGTTTACAATCGCCAAGCGTTTATGATCAATGGATCATTAAACCGCTGCTGCGCCACCCACAATTTCTGAAAGCTCTTGGGTAATCGCTGCCTGACGTGCTTTGTTATAAAGAAGCTCAAGCTCCTTAATAAACTGACCTGCGTTGTCGGTTGCGTTTTTCATTGACATCATACGAGCAGCTTGTTCACTCGCATTATTCTCAACAACAGCCTGGTACACCTGAGACTCAACAAAACGCTGAAGCAACTTCTCTAGAAGTTCTTTTGCTCCAGGCTCATAAATGTAGTCCCAGTTGTGAGCACGTTCAGTCTCTTCTTCTGCCTTCGGCAAAGGAAGCAACTGAGAAGTCGTTGGCTTCTGAGTCATGCTGTTCACAAATGTGTTATATGACACATAAAGACGATCGATCTCACCTGCTGCGTATGCATCTAGCATAACTTTCACAGCACCAACCAATTGCTCTACCGATGGGGTATCACCTAGTTGGTTAACAGAGCCTTCAATCTTCATGTCCAAGCCACGGAAGAAACTCTGAGCTTTTGTACCAATAGTACACAGGCTCACTTCCGCACCTTGATCAACCCACTGTTTCATTTCGTTAGTAACGTTACGAAACAGGTTTGAGTTTAAGCCACCACACAATCCGCGATCAGAACTGACAATAATATAGCCAACTCGCTTGACCTCACGCTCTTCCATAAAAGCGTGCTTATACTCAGGACTGGATTCCGCAACGTGACCGATCACTAGACGCATACGGTCAGCGAAAGGACGGCTAGATGCCATTCTGTCCTGAGCTTTACGCATTTTACTAGTCGCTACCATCTGCATAGCGTTAGTAATTTTCTGCGTGCTCTTAACACTACCTATTTGCGTGCGAATCTCTTTTCCGATTGCCATGATGTCACTGCCTTTAAACGTTGATTCAGGCTACTTCTGGATAACTTTTAGCCCACCACATCAGTGGTGAGCCTAAAGATTACCAAGTTTGAGTAGCTTTGAACTTCTCGATAGCTTCTTTCAGACCAGCAGCGATATCTTTGTCGTAATCGCCTTTTTCATTGATCTTAGCCATCAAAGTTGCGTGTTCTGCATTTGCGTAGCTCAATAGAGCTGCTTCGAATGCTACAACTTGGTTTACTTCAACGTCTTCGAGGAAGCCCTCGTTGGCAGCGAATAGGCTTAGAGCCATTTCCGCAACGCTTAGTGGAGCATATTGCTTCTGCTTCATAAGCTCAGTAACACGCTGACCGTGCTCTAGCTGCTTACGAGTTGCTTCGTCAAGGTCAGATGCGAACTGAGCAAACGCTGCCAATTCACGATACTGAGCCAATGCTAGACGAACACCACCACCTAACTTCTTAATCGCTTTAGTCTGTGCCGCACCACCTACACGTGATACAGAAAGACCAGCGTTAATTGCCGGACGGATACCAGAGTTAAACAAGTTAGTCTCTAGGAAGATCTGACCGTCAGTAATAGAAATTACGTTAGTAGGTACGAACGCAGATACGTCACCACCTTGGGTTTCAATGATCGGCAACGCCGTCAAAGAACCTGTTTGTCCTTTCACTTCACCGTTAGTGAACTTCTCAACGTAGTCAGCGTTAACACGAGACGCACGCTCAAGTAGACGAGAGTGAAGATAGAAAACGTCACCAGGGTAAGCTTCACGGCCTGGTGGACGACGTAGTAGTAGAGAGATCTGACGATATGCCCAAGCTTGCTTGGTCAAGTCATCATATACAATCAAACCGTCTTCACCGCGGTCACGGAAGTATTCACCCATTGCACAACCAGCATATGGAGCAAGGAACTGCATAGATGCCGGATCAGATGCAGAAGCTACAACGATGATGGTGTGATCCATTGCACCGTGCTCTTCAAGCTTACGTACAACGTTAGCGATAGAAGATTGCTTCTGACCTACTGCAACGTAGATACATTTAACGCCAGTACCTTTCTGGTTGATAATCGAGTCGATCGCAATCGCTGTCTTACCAGTCTGACGGTCACCAATGATCAACTCACGCTGACCACGACCTACAGGTACCATAGCATCAATTGATTTAAGACCTGTTTGAACAGGCTCATCAACTGACTGACGTGCAATAACACCAGGAGCTACTTTCTCTACTGCTGCCATTGTTGGATTTTCAATTGGACCTTTACCGTCCAGTGGGTTACCTAGTGCGTCAACAACGCGACCTAGTAGACCTTCACCTGTTGGTACTTCAAGAATACGGCCAGTACATTTTGCTTTCTGACCTTCTTGTAGACCTAGGTAGTCACCCAATACGATTGCACCTACAGAATCACGCTCCAAGTTAAGAGCCATACCGTAGACACCACCGTCAAACTCAATCATTTCGCCGTACATCACGTCCGCTAGGCCGTGGATACGTACGATACCGTCAGATACACTGACGATTGTGCCCTCATTACGGGCTTCAGAAGAAACATCCAAACTTTCGATGCGCTTCTTGATAATATCGCTGATCTCTGATGGATTCAGTTGCTGCATGCTTTTATCCTCAATGCTCAAAGGCAACTTAGGAATTGATTGCTTCGGCCAACTTCTTGAGTCGTCCAGCCACTGAGCCGTCAATCACCATGTCTCCTGAACGAATGACAACACCGCCAATCAATGAATTGTCAGTTTCAGTTGAAACCTTAATTTCACGATTGAACTTCTGGCTTAATGCTTGAGCCAGTTTTTGTTGTTCATCACTTGCCAGGTCAAACGCAGAAGTAATATCTACGTCGATAGACTGTTCTTGTTCGGCTTTATACTGTTCAAACAAAGTTGAAATCACTGGCAACAATGCCAGACGGTCATTGGCAGAAAGTACTGAGAAAAAGTTCTTCGCACCTTCTGTCACAGAATCACCGCATACTTCGATAATCAACTGTGCTTTTTGATCGGCAGTCAATTGCGGAGCAGATACGAATTCTGCTGCTTGTTCATCCGCAAGTACCTGAGCGGCAACGCCCAAGTTTGATGACCACTGATCAAGTTGGCTGTTCTCAAGAGCAAACTTAAAAGCTGCTTTTGCGTACGGCCGCGCGAGTGTGGTTAATTCAGCCATTGATCAACCTCTGCTTAAAGCTCCGACGCAAGTTTGTCGAGCAGCTCTTTATGTGCATTTTCATCAACTGTGCGCTCAAGAATTTGTGCTGCACCCGCTACTGCTAGTGCTGCAACTTGTGAACGTAGTGCTTCTTTAGCACGGTTCACTTCCTGCTCTACTTCAGCTTGAGCACCCGCTTTGATGCGGTCGCCTTCTGCATGAGCAGCTTCTTTTGCTTCGTCAATGATTTGATTTGCACGCTTGTTGGCTTGCTCGATTAGTTGTGCAGCTTCTTCTTTGCCTTCACGTAACTGTTGCTTAGCTTTTTCTTGAGCTAGCTCCAGATCACGCTCAGCGCGATTTGCTGCGTCCAAACCATCAGCAATTTTCTTGCGGCGCTCTTCTAGAGCTGCCATCAATGGTGGCCATACGAACTTCATACAGAACCACACAAAAACTGCAAACGCGATAGTTTGGCCAATCAGTGTCAAGTTAATGTTCACGCCAACACCCCTAATACAGTGAATTTATTTTCGGTAACCTTGATTTCTGGTAAACCAAAAATAATTAAGCTACTGCGAAGATTAGGTACATTGCGATACCTACACCGATCATTGGAACAGCATCCAATAGACCAGCCATTAGGAACATTTTACCTTGAAGCATTGGAGCCAATTCTGGCTGACGAGCAGTGCTCTCAAGTAGACGACCACCTAGTAGAGCGAAACCAATCGCTGTACCAAGAGCACCCAAACCGATCAGAATTGCCGCTGCGATATAGATCATACCTGCGTCCATTGTATATCTCCTAAAAATTTAAGGTTGGTTAATTAAAAGTTTAAAGGTATTAATGGTCTTCACACGCCTGGCTCAAATACACCACGGTAAGAACCATGAAGATGTAAGCCTGAAGTGTAATTACCAAAATATGGAAAATTGCCCAGCCAAGTTGTAAGACGCCACCAAGTGCACCCATAACCCATCCAGCACTAAACAGTAAAGCGATCAGGATGAAGATCATTTCACCGGCGTACATGTTTCCGAATAGTCGAAGACCAAGAGAAACAGGCTTAGCAACTAGGTTAATTGTCTCTAGCATGAAGTTCACCGGAATCATCGCTGGATGATTGAACGGGTGAAGCGTCAATTCTTTAGTGAAACCACCAAAGCCTTTGATCTTAATGCTATAGAAAATAATAAGTAGGAAGATCGCAAAGCCCATACCGATAGTAACGTTAGGATCGGTAGTAGGTACGATTTTCATGTATTCGATGCCTGAGATGTAGCTTGCGTATGGAATCCAGTCTACTGGTACCAAATCCATCAAGTTCATCAGGAATACCCAGACAAAAATAGTCAGGGAAAGTGGAGCAATTAAAGCACTGCGACCGTGGAACGAACTTTTTACTGTATCTTCGATGAACTCAAAGATCATTTCGACAAAGTTCTGGAAGCCAGTAGGAACATCCGAATTGGCTGCTTTAGCCACTTTACGGAAAAGGAAAAGGAACAACACGCCTAGGGCAATTGACCAGAACATGGAGTCCACGTGGATTGCCCAAAAGCCCATATCAGCAGCTTCTTGAGCTGAACTAGCAAATCCCCAACTACCATCTTCCTTTTGACCATAGGTCAAGTTTTGCAAGTGGTGTCGGATATACTCGGTTGGTGTACCTGCAGCCATATCTTCTCTCGACAGTTAAAAGTTAATAGTTATAAAAATCTTACAAATAATGGAGCGCAGATATTCATCAACATTGCTGCTCCAAAGGCAGTAAACACGGCTACAACATCGGCTTGCGGAAATGACTTAAATAATGCCGCAAATAATAAAGCCGAAAGGCACATTTTCCATGTTTCGCCTTTATAGAAAGCGCTTACTGTATGTGCCATTCTGCTAGCACCCACAAATTGCCAAGCCTTTCTAATAAAATACGCATTCGGAATCGTATAAATCAGTCCACCGCATAATGCAGACAATGCTGCGTTTTCGTGTTTTAAAGTCAAAAATAAACCTGCCAACAAGCAGGTTACTGCAACTTGTAGTAAGACAATTCGAAATACTTTGGGTGTAGGAATGGTTGAATGCATACCGCTAAATTTACCTACAACATATTTCAGGTTTCTTACTCAAATACACGAAAACTTTGCGTCGATTCCGGTACCCCTGATTTTGGGTTCGCAAAGTATATTGATATTGCTATGTGGGTTCAACAACTGTGGGAAAAAATGTAGCAGAATTTTGTATATTTTCTGTACAACCACAAGATATAGTGACTAAACGGTCGTTTAGCCCACTACTTTTGGAGAGGAGAAAGAAAAAAAGTTAAGTAATTACGGAAAGTAACTACTTCAAATGGCTAAGAATTCCATCAAGTTCATCCAAATTTGAATAACTGATGGTCAATTTGCCTTTGCCTTTGTCGCTGTGACTGATTTTTACCGGAGAGCCCAAACGTTTTGCCAGCGTTTCTTCCAGTCGACTGATATCAGGATCAACGCGTTTGGTTTTTTCCGGTTTTACCAGCTCACCTGATAACACTTTTTTCACCAGTGCTTCCGTTTGGCGAACGGTCAATGAATCGGCCACCACTTTTCTGGCCATTTCAATTTGCTGCTGAGCTTCCAAAGAAAGTAATGCTCGAGCGTGTCCCATATCGAGATCACCTCTCTCCAACAAAGTTTTCACTTCATTTTCAAGGTTCATCAATCGAAGTAGGTTGGTCACTGCTGTTCTTGATTTACCGACGGCTTCAGCCACTTCTTGCTGAGTCAGCTCAAATTCTTCCTGCAAACGAGAAAGAGCGCGAGCTTCTTCAATAGGGTTTAAATTTTCACGCTGGATATTTTCGATAAGCGCCATAGCAATGGCAGCTTCATCAGCAACTTCACGGATGATAGCAGGGACTTTATCCAGACCAGCCAGTTGTGCCGCTCTCCAGCGACGTTCTCCGGCAATAATCTCATAACGATTCGCTTTTATCGGACGAATCACGATTGGCTGCATAACGCCTTGTGCTTTGATGGACGCAGAAAGCTCTTCAAGAGAATCAGGATCAATATCGATGCGAGGTTGATATTTACCACGTTGTACAAATTCAACAGGAACTTCAGTTAGGGTGCCATCCTGAGATTGATTGCTTACTGAATCTTCAGTAGCTACTGATGCTTTTGGCGATGCATCGCCTAATAGCGCACTTAATCCCTTACCCAAACCTCTTTTTTTCGTTGCCATTGCTTGTACTTACACCTTTAACTTTCTAAATCCATGGTCGGCGATAGTCTCTTCGAGACTGCATCATCAATGATTACGCCGGAACCAAAGCCTCACGTTCTTTCTTTACTTTACGATTAATTTCGCCGGCCAATGCCAAATAAGCCTTTGCGCCTTTTGACTGCTTATCGTACATGATCACAGGTAAACCATGACTTGGCGCTTCTGCCAGGCGAACATTTCTCGGAATCACGGTGGTATAAACCTTATCACCAAAATATTCCGTCAATTGTTCGGATACATCTCGCGTTAGACTGCTGCGAGGATCAAACATGGTGCGAATAATACCTTCTACCTTAAGAGCAGGATTCACACGTTCAGTAATCTGTTGAACCGTACTCATCAAAGCACTTAACCCTTCCAATGCGTAATACTCACACTGCATTGGAATGATCACTCCGCTGGCTGCGGTCAATGCGTTAACCGTCAACATGTTCAGAGACGGTGGGCAATCAATCAAAATGTAATCGTATAATTCACGAACATCGTTCAAGGTATTTCTTAAACGAAGCTCTTTGAAATCGGTATCAAGTAATTCTACCTCAGCTGCGGTTAAGTCACCGTTGGCTGGAATCAAATCATAACCGGCAGGCGTTTGTTTTTTGATAATGTCATAGATATGCGCATTACCCACCAACAAGTCATAAACTGAAAGGTCCAGATCATGTTTATCAATACCACTGCCCATAGTGGCATTGCCTTGTGGATCCAAATCAATAACCAGTACTTTTCGCTTAGTTGCAGTCAATGACGCACCCAAGTTCACGCAGGTAGTCGTTTTACCTACTCCACCTTTCTGGTTTGTTACTGCAATGATTTTTGCCACAGTCAGATTCCTTACTTGAAGTTCTTATTGCATTTAAGCGCTTAGGCTTTGCCAAGAACAGCATTCTCTATGCCAAGCTATGGTCCAAATAGGTTAAACCGTTAATTCTGTTCAGATTTAAGAACAATTAGATGACGCTCAGCATCGAGATTAGGGACATCTAAAGGGATAATTTGCTCTACTTTGGCCCATTCTGGCAAGTCAGCAATTTCATCTTCAGGAACGACTCCCTTCATCGCCACATATCGACCATCCTCGGCCAGCGTTTCTCGAGCCAGTGTAACCATATCTGTTAAGGAAGCAAAGGCTCTTGAAGTGACGATTCGGAATCTTTTATCAGTTTTCTGATCACTGACGGCCTGTTCAACCCGACCATGAATCACTGTGACATTATCCAACTTCAGAGAAGTCTTTGCCTGAGTTAAGAAACGTGTCTTTTTACCATTACTATCAAGCAAGGTAATGTCCAGCTCAGGTCGGGTAATTGCTAATGGAATACCAGGTAAACCAGGACCCGTGCCCACATCCAGCAACGGACTGTCATTGATATGAGGAACAATCGCCAAACTATCCAGCAAATGTTTGACCACCATTTCTTCAGGATCACGGATGGCCGTCAGGTTATATGCCTTATTCCATTTCAGCAGCAAATCGATGTAATCCGCTAACTTTGCAACTTGCTCCTGAGTTAAATTCAAAGCAAGACGTTCAATGCCCTGCTCTAACTTTTGTAATAACTGTACTTCCAAAAGACCAATCCTTACGCTGACTTTTTAACGACTAAATCTCGTTTTTTTAGATACACCAACAACAGTGAAATTGCCGCAGGCGTCACGCCTGAAATACGAGAAGCCTGAGCCAGAGTGGCAGGTCGAACGTCCTGAAGCTTCAACTTGATTTCATTCGACAAACCAGAGATGCCTTCGTAATCAAAATCTTCAGGCAATTTGGTGTTTTCATTTTTACGAAGACGCTCAATTTCTTCTTGCTGACGAGCAATATAGCCTTCGTACTTAATCTGGATCTCTACCTGTTCAGCAACTTGTTGATCATCCGTCACCGGTTCGCCTTTAAGATCGGCTGCATCGGCATAAGTCACTTCAGGTCGTTTGACCAAATCCAGCAACGAGTATTCACGCGCTATAGGATTTTTTAGCTTAGGATTAATACGCTCTGCTTCCGGCGTATTAGGCAATACCCAAGTAGAAGCCAAACGCTGGTTTTCTTTTTCAATGTTTTCACGTTTTTCAGAGAATACAGCCCAACGGTGGTCATCTACCAAACCAATTTCACGACCTGCTTCTGTCAGGCGAATATCGGCATTATCTTCACGAAGCACCAAACGATATTCCGCACGGCTGGTAAACATACGGTACGGTTCTTTGGTTCCTAACGTAATCAAGTCATCAACCAATACACCAATGTAGGCTTGATCTCGGCGAGGACTCCAGGCGTCTTTATCCTGAGCACGCAACGCCGCGTTAGCACCGGCCAACAAACCTTGAGCAGCCGCTTCTTCATAACCGGTTGTACCATTGATCTGACCTGCGAAGAACAAGCCATTAATGTGCTTGGTTTCTAATGATGATTTCAGATCCTGAGGATTGAAATAATCATACTCAATGGCGTAACCAGGACGGACAATATGAGCATTCTCAAAACCGGCAATGGAATGGATCATTTGAATCTGGACATCAAACGGCAAACTGGTGGAAATTCCGTTTGGATACAATTCGTTCGTTGTAAGTCCTTCAGGCTCAACAAAGATCTGGTGTTTATCACGCTCAGCAAAACGCACGACCTTATCTTCAATAGAAGGGCAATAACGTGGTCCTACTCCTTCAATGACACCCGCATACATTGGCGAACGATCCAAACCGCTGCGAATGATGTCATGGGTTTTTTCATTGGTGTAGGTACTGTAACAGCAAATTTGCTCTGGATGTTGATCTACAGAGCCAAGATAAGACATCACAGGCGTCGGGTTATCGCCCCATTGTTCAGTCATCACCGAGAAATCCACAGTACGGCGATCAATACGCGCAGGGGTACCGGTTTTTAAACGATCAACACGGAAAGGTAATTCTCGTAAACGCTTGGCAAGTGCAATCGATGGCGCATCACCAGCACGTCCACCAGGATGATTATCCAAACCAATATGGATAACACCACCAAGAAAGGTACCTGCAGTTAGTACTACGGACGGAGCAAAGAATCGAACGCCCATGTTCGTAACCACACCTTCAACGGTATCACCATTAACAATCAAATCATCTACCGATTGTTGGAAGATCTGAAGGTTTTCTTGATTCTCCAGAATTGAACGAATCGCTGCTTTATACAGTTGGCGGTCTGCCTGAGCTCGTGTCGCTCGAACAGCCGGTCCTTTTCGGGAATTCAATACCCGAAACTGAATTCCACCCAAATCCGTTGCAGTGGCCATTGCACCACCTAATGCATCTACTTCCTTAACTAGGTGGCTTTTACCAATACCACCAATAGCTGGATTGCAGGACATCTGTCCTAGCGTTTCTACATTATGGGTTAACAAAAGTGTTTTACTGCCCATACGAGCAGCTGCCAATGCAGCTTCAGTACCTGCATGACCACCACCGACAACAATGACATCAAAACGTTCTGGAAAATCCACTTAGCCTACCTCAGAAGATTTTGGGAGATGAAAGACCGACTTATTTAGTCAGAATAGATCTAAAAAAGAGCGCGCATTATATATGCAAGGTTAATAAATAACCAATTCATTTCAGCTGAAACTTTTATTTAATCTATAAGCTTTCTATATCTCTTATATATAAGTGTTTATGTATTAATTGTTTTTTAGTTGATATTTGTTATTTATAGAGAAGCCATTTTCTGTGTATAAGTATACTAACTAACTGAAATATATATTAAATATCGACTTAATATCTGGTCGTATAAGCCACATATAAGGTATTCATAAGTACTGTATAGTTAGTTGAACAACTCATGGCTTATGCACACCAGGCAGTTTTCCACATTTCATACCTTGTTTTGTGAATAACTTGTACGATGGATTGCAAAGAAGTTTTTCACATCAGGGATTTTTTACCAATTTTGACTTTTTGTTGTGGATATTAGCTTATGTATAACTTATTTAACTTTAAAATAATTGTCTAACCTATTGATAAATAATAAGTATATTGATTAATAAAAATGTGGATAAAAGTATGAATAAGTTATCTAAGTGACTTATTTCCATAAAAAAAGCCATACTGCTCAAGTTTAAGTTGTTGAGCAGTATGGCTTATTGATTATCTAAATGGGCGTTGATTCGTTATTTACCGATGCAGAAGCTACTGAAAATGCGGCCTAACAGGTCATCAGGGGTAAATTCACCGGTAATTTCAGATAAGTGATTTTGTGCATCTTTCAGGTCTTCCGCGAGCAATTCACCTGCGCCCATCATAAGCAGTTGATCAAGTCCCTTCTCCAAAGCCATTTCAGCACGATCTAGAGCATCTAAATGTCTTCGACGAGCGATAAAGCCGCCTTCTGTGGTGGACTGGAAACCCATGCTGTCTTTCAGGTGTTCTCTTAGCAGGTTGATACCTTGCTGTTCTTTGGCGGATAAGCGAATAAGTGTCTGATTTTGATGGTTAGTCAGTAATTCAGCCGTTTCATTGGATTGATCAATCTTGTTTCGAATGATGGAAATAGGAATTTGCTTCGGCAGCTGATGAACCAGCTCAGGCCAGATTTCTTCTGGATCATCTGATTTCGTTTCAGTTGCGTCTATCATCAATAGAATACGGTCGGCTTTTTCAATCTCCTGCCAGGCGCGTTGAATGCCGATTTGTTCTACTTCATCCGGGCTTTCACGAAGACCTGCTGTATCAATAATATGTAGAGGCATACCGTCG
>Ga0255768_10002992_pt1 | contig 16881 bp, 30 predicted proteins | sample 071ome_33_FD_179983 | JGI IMG/M metagenome (GOLD analysis project Ga0255768, IMG submission 179983) | Coastal salt marsh microbial communities from the Groves Creek Marsh, Skidaway Island, Georgia - 071412AT metaG (version 2) | ecosystem: Environmental > Aquatic > Marine > Intertidal zone >...
AGAACAGTCACAGAGTTGACTTGTTTACCATTCAATACAGCTACAGCTTCTTTCTTCATCTGATCATACACTTGCCTTTGTTCTTTCGATAAAGATATGTTTCTTTTGATATACACTTTGTCAGGTAAATCTAAACAATCCTGTTTCAATACTCTATATGAAAAAGGTTTTAATGTGTCAGATAACTCATCGAGATGTCTAAACTTATGTACAACTTGTATAGATCGTCCTGATACATGCATGGTTTTCATCTCTGCATATCTATTTCTAAAACTATAGTACGATGCAAAGTCCAACAATCTTGGGTCCAAAAACTCACATTGTGAATATAGGTCTAATGGATTCTTTGTTACGGGAGATCCTGTCATAATTCTTTTGTATTTAGCAAGTTGAGACAAAGACAATATATTCTTCGTTCTTTTTGCTTTTGGGTTTTTTATTGTAGTAGACTCATCAATAGCTATCATTGATTTATGTGATCTAAGATATTTAGCTGCAAACATTCTACCCTTGTCTGTACTAAACGCTTCCACATTCATTACAAGAATATGTAGTTCATGACCTGTTTTAAACAGTTGATCTAATTTATCTTGTTGTTTTTTATTTATATTTGCTTGCCACAATACCGTCACATTTTCTATGTGTTCTGGTAAATGGTTTGGCAACTCTTGATTGTACCAAGTACCAACCACACCTTTAGGTGCAATAATTAATGCACCATCTACTCTACCTTTGTCGTAAAGCATTGATAAATTATCTATTAGTACTTTTGTTTTGCCAGTACCCATTTCCATAAAGTATGCGAAGTTATCTCTGTTCCACGACTTTTCCAAAGCAGTCAACTGATGCGCATACGGCTTCATTTTAAATTTATAATTCATAACTTTCTATTGACATATTTATAGGATTATAATAAAAAGTCAAGCATGAAAGAAAAAGAAAGTATGGATTACAAAGATATAAAAATATCTAAACCTACTGTTTATGTTGTGCAAGAAATTGCAGGCACAAGAGAAGGCCGTCCTAAATTTAATATTATGGGTGCAGCAGAATATGGTAAGTTAAAATTTTTATTGGATGAAAGATCACAAATGATTTTTTCACCTGGTCCACTTATTTTTAAATTAAAAAACTTAGTAAAAGATTTCAAACCAACGGACTACTTGTTATTAACAGGAGATCCTGCTATAATAGGTGTTGTCTGCAGTTTGGTATCAGATATAACAAATGGCAGATACAATCTCTTGAAGTGGGATAGACAAGAGAAAAGATACTATCCAATAGAGATTGATTTGTACGGAACAGGAGCAAAGAATGACGATTGATTTTGAAAAAGATCAGACAGAAGTGTTGGATAGAACAACCAATATTAATAAACTTGCAGATAAAATAAAAGAAATGCAAGCCGTCCAGAAAGCAATAGAACTGGATGAAGAACAAATCAAACAAAAGAAAAAACATTTAGAACATATATCAGGTGAAGTGATACCTACGATGTTATCTGAAATGGGTTTATCTTATCTAAAACTACAAGATGGTTCATCTGTAGAAGTAAAAACAAATTACAGCGCAACAATAACTCAAGCCAAAAAAGAGGAAGCGTTTAAATGGCTTCGTGAGAATGGGCTAGGCGATATAATCAAAAATGAGATATCCGTATCGTTTGGTCGTAACGAGGACAACAAGGCGGCTGATTATGCCGAACTTGCAAAGGGTCAAGGTCTCGAACCTCAGCAAAAACTGAAGGTCGAGCCTATGACTCTAAAAGCGTTAGTCCGTGAACGTATCGAGGCAGGTAAAGAAATGCCAACGGAACTTTTCAATGTATTCATTGGAAATAAAACAACAATAAAGAGGAAACAATAAACATGAGTGAAGTAACAAAGAAAAAAGAAAATGCAGTAGCTGCAGTTAATTTTGAAGCTGATGCAGGCCAAGGCTTAAACATGACGCAAGAAGATCTTGCGTTACCGTTTTTAAAAGTCTTGGGTCAATTATCCCCTGAGTGTAACAAGAGGGACGCTAAACATGTCGAGGGGGCAGAACCTGGCATGATTATAAATACCGTGACAAACGAGATTTATGATGGCGTGAAGGGGATAGATGTCGTGCCAGTGCACTACAAAAGACAGCACATCGAATGGCAAGACAGAGGTGAGAGTCAAGGTGCTCCAGTAAAAATATATGAAGCTGGAGATGATTTACCGTCAACTACAAGAGACAAGTTTAATAAAGATAGATTAGCAAATGGTAACTATCTTGAAAACACAGCTAGTCACTTCGTGGTTATACTTGGTGATAATCCAACAACAGCATTGATATCTATGAAAGCTACTCAATTAAAAGTGAGTAGAAAGTGGAACTCAATGATGATGGGTTTAAAGATGCAAGGTAAAAACGGTATGTTCACACCGCCAACATATAGCCACATTTATAAGCTAAAAACTGTGCAACAGTCTAACGACAAAGGCACATGGTTTGGTTGGGATGTGTCTAGAGTTGGACCTATTAGTGATCCGGGTATTTACAAAATAGCCAAAGACTTTGGAGCAAATGTTTCAAAGGGTGAGGTAAAAGTAAAACACGGAGAGCAAGAATCCAAATCCGATTCACCGTACTAAAGACTTCCATTGGAAGATAGGAGCCGGGGATGGGAGACTGGATCCGGCTCCGCAAAATAATTATGGAAAGATTTAGACAGATATTTACAGGTTTAGAGCGAGCGCATGGTTGTACCTATGTAGACAAGAAGGGTGCCGATGGACTCAAAGTCAAAGGCAAGTCATTTGTCAAAACAGAAATTGTAACAGATAAACATTGGGAAGATCATTTAAATGGTATTGAACCTAGTCTTGGTATCATACCTATCAATGAAAACAACGAATGTAAATGGGGATGTATAGACATAGATGTGTATGCAGAATTTAATCACAAGAAATTAATTAACAAAATAAAATCTATGGACTTACCACTGATGGTGTTCAATTCTAAATCAGGTGGCGCACATGTATTTTTATTTACAAAAGATTTTGTACCTGCAAAATTAATGAGAGATAGATTAATGTCTATTAGTGCTGTGTTAGGTTACGGTGGTGCTGAAGTTTTTCCAAAACAGATCGAATTAAAATCCAAAGATGATACAGGAAATTTTCTTAACTTACCATACTTTAATCATAAAAATACTGTAAGATACTGCTTCAATTCTTCAGGTGAAGCTGTTACACTTCCTGATTTTTTACAAAACGTTGTAGAGATAACTCCAGAACAATTACAAAACTTAGTTATTAAAAGACCATCTTCTGAATACGATGATGGACCACCTTGTCTAGAATCTTTGACAAGAGAGAAACTAGACGATGGTAGAGACAGAGTTATGTTTCAGTTTAGAGTATACGCTAAAAAGAAATGGCCAGAGTCATGGGCAGATAAGCTAGATGAATTTAATTACAAACACTTTATAAATCCATACAGACACGACGAGATAACAAAATTTAGAAAAGATAATAAAGACTATGGTTTTAAATGCACAGAGGAACCTATGTGTAATCACTGTGATAAACAATTATGTAAGACTAGAAAGTTTGGTATCGGGACTCAAGCTTTGTTTCCACCTTTGAAAGATCTACAAGTTGTAAAGACAGAGCCACCAATATACAGACTCAACGTAGATGGTGAAAGAATAGAACTGAAAGCAGAAGAACTACAAGAACAAAGACTATTCATACGAGCATGTATGAATCAGATCTATACAAAGCCACCAAAGATAAAACCAAAAGACTTTGATGAGATGATAAATCTTTTGATGACAAACAAAGAAGAAGTAGAAGCTCCAGCTGGATCTAGTATGATTGAACAACTTAAACAACACGTAGAAAACTATTGTTTAGGTAGAGCAACATCAGGTGCAACAAGAGAAGATCTAGAAGCAGGTAACGTTTGGAATAACAAAGGACACCATCACTTTGTGTTTAGTAATTTCTTTTATCAGTTTTTAGCAAGACACAAGTGGGCAGAGAAACCTCAGTTTACTTTGTACGTGTTGAGAGAACATTGTGGTTATGATACAGACTACAGAGTGTCACTACCAAAGAAAAAGATAAGTGTGATTAGATTACCAGAGTTTGAGAAAGAAGGATTTAAACCGAAAGATAGAGTCTTCAAACAGGAGGATGCGTTTTGAAAACTATTGTCTTGGGTCCACCTGGTACTGGTAAGACCACCACTTTACTTAATGAAGTTGACAAATATTTAAAACAAACTGATCCTGATAAGATTGGTTATTTTTCTTTTACACAAAAAGCTGCATACGAAGCAAGAGACAGGGCTATGTCTAAATTTAATTTTAGTGAGAAAGATCTACCATATTTTAGAACACTACATTCACTAGCGTTTAGAAGACTTGGTATACGTAAAGATGAAGTCATGCAACGTAGACACTACGAAGACCTAGGTAAGAAAGCAAATCTAATTGTAGATTATCACGAGTATGATAACGAACACACAGGACTATTTACAACTAAAAGTGATATATTACGTATTATACAATTAGCTAAACTACGTGGTATCACACCAGAAGAACAGTTTAATAAACAAGAACATACACAGTTAGTAGATATCAAAACACTAAAACAGTTTGCACACGATTTAGAACAGTACAAGAAAGATTATAACTTAATTGATTTTACAGACATGATTATAGAATTTGTTAAGTCAGATAGATCTCCACGATTTGATGTAGTTTTTATAGATGAAGCACAAGACTTATCTAGATCACAATGGGCTATGGCAAAATCTATATGGAACAAGACACAAGATACATTTATTGCAGGTGATGATGATCAAGCTATATTTAGATGGGCAGGCGCAGACGTAGATAGTTTTATAGCACAGACGGGAAAGATTGTGCAGCTGACACAGTCATACCGAATACCGCAGGTTGTTCACGATGTTGCAACAAAGATAGTAAACAGAATACAACATAGATTACCAAAAGAGTGGAGACCAAAAACGCAAAAAGGTTTAATTTCATATTATGATGAGTTTAAACAAATTAACATGAAAAAAGGTAATTGGCTAGTGCTAGCTAGAACTAGATTTATGTTAAACGAATTAGAAGAACAACTGTATTCACAGGGGTTGTATTACGAAAACAAATATAAAACAAACAAAGAACAAGATCTGTACAAGGCTGTAACAGATTGGGAAAATGTGCGTAAAGGTGTGAGTATTAATTACGATCAGGTAGAGCGAATAGCGTCTTACATGTCACAAAACCATTTTGAAAAACAAGCTTTGAAGTACATGAACAAAGATGCAAACTATGACATGGCTGGACTGAAAGAACGAACATGGTTGAAGACAGACAAAATTTGGTACGAAGCTTTTGACAATGCTCCTAGTAGGAGTATAAGATACATTAGAAGGATGAGAGAAAACGGTGAGAAATTAAATTCAGCTCCAAGAATATCATTGTCTACAATACATGGAGTGAAAGGTGGTGAGCAGGATAACGTAGTTCTCCTGACAGACCTATCAAGAAACACGCAAGTCAACTACGAAAAAAATCCTGACGATGAAAATAGATTGTTCTATGTTGGTGCAACCAGAGCGAAGAATCATTTACATATTGTCAGACCAAAAGATACTTATAAAGGATATAAAATATGACAGATATAAATATGTTTGATAAAGCGAAACCACAGAATAAACAGATAGGTGGATCCCATTATATGTATTTTAACATACAGCCATATGAGTTTATTTCAAAAAATAATCTCTCATTTTTTCAGGGCTGTGTTGTGAAGTACGTTTGTAGGTACATGCATAAGAACGGTGTAGAGGATCTTGATAAGATTATACACTATTGTGAATTAGAAAAGAAAAAATTAGAGGACACAGAAAAATGAAAATAACATTTAAACCACAAACAGAGTGGTTACCACCACAAGATTTTCCTGATCTATCAAAATATGATGAGATCGCAATCGACTTAGAAACAAAAGATCCAAACCTAAATGACAGAATGGGTTCTGGCTCTGTTGTAGGTGTTGGTGACGTGGTAGGTATATCCCTGGCAACAAGTGATTGGTGTGCATATTATCCTATCGCACATGAAGGCGGTGGTAACATGGATCGTAAAATGGTTCTTAAATGGTTTCAAGATCAGATGAGATCGCTCTCTACAAAAGTATTTCACAATGCAATGTATGATGTGTGTTGGTTGAGAAGTTTAGGCATACATGTACACGGTAAGATTGTAGATACAATGATAGCTGCATCTTTGGTTGATGAGAATAGATTTAGATACGATTTAAATAACTGTGGTAGAGATTTTGTAGGTAGAGGTAAAGATGAAACAGCATTATACGAAGCTGCAAAGTCTTGGGGTGTAGATCCAAAAGCAGAAATGTACAAACTACCAGCCATGTACGTTGGAGCTTACGCGGAGCGTGACGCTCAACTCACACTGGAGTTGTGGCAAGAATTAAAAAAAGAAATAGTACATCAAGATATAGAAAATATATTTGAAATGGAAACTAAACTGTTTCCTGTGTTGGTTGACATGAGATTTTTGGGTGTACGTGTAGATGTAGACAGAGCAGCCACAGAAAAACAAAAAATGGTTGAAGAAGAAAAAAGATTATTGGATGGTGTATATTCTGAAACAGGACAAGAGGTACAGATCTGGGCAGCAAGATCTATTGCAAAAGTATTTGATAAGTTAAAACTACCCTATGATAGAACAGCAAAGACACAAGCGCCTAGTTTTACTAAAAACTTTCTAGCTAATCACCCACACAAGATTGTGCAAGCTATTGCGAAAGCAAGAGAGATCAACAAAGCACACACAACATTCTTAGATACAATATTAAAATACTCTGGCAAAGGAAGAATACATGCAGAGATAAACCAACTACGTGGTGACAGTGGTGGTACGGTTACAGGTAGATTTAGTATGAATAATCCAAACTTACAGCAGATACCTGCAAGGAACAAGGATCTCGGACCACGGATAAGAAGTTTATTTATACCTGAAGAGACCTGTAAATGGGGCTGCTTTGACTACAACCAACAAGAACCAAGACTTGTAGTTCACTACGCAGCATTACAAGGTTTCTTTTCTGTAGAAGATGTCGTTGATGCATACAAGCAAGGTGATGCAGACTTTCATAAGATTGTAGCAGATATGGCCGGCATACCTAGAACACAAGCAAAGACAATTAACTTGGGTCTTTTCTATGGCATGGGTAAAAACAAATTACAAGCAGAGCTGGGTGTAAACAAATTACAAGCTGATGAATTGTTTAAACAATATCATACAAAGGTGCCTTTTGTTAAACAGTTGATGGATGCAGTGATGAGCAGAGCACAGCGTAAAGGTAAAGTGCGAACGTTGCTGGGTCGACTGTGCAGGTTTCATCTATGGGAACCAAATCAGTTCGGTATCCACAAGCCATTGCCTCACGATGATGCGCTCGCGGAACACGGACCAGGGATTAGGAGAGCATATACATACAAAGCTTTGAATAGATTGATACAAGGATCCGCAGCAGACATGACAAAGAAAGCTATGATAGATCTACACGCTGAAGGCATCATACCACATCTACAAGTACATGATGAATTAGATATATCTATACAAAATAAAAAAGAAGCAGATAAGATTAAAGAAATAATGGAGTCGACTGTTGCTCTTGAAGTTCCTAACAAAGTAGATTATGAAGAGGGAGATAATTGGGGCAGTATAAAATGAGGATTTATTATGGCTTATTTAAATGCGAACATACCGCCGGAGTATGCACAAATCAGGAGAGAATATCTATATGATCTTAAAAGCCATCATGGTGAAGTCGAAGATTGTATCATATTTGGTATTACGGCTATTACGGGGCGTGCTATTCTTTTTCATGGAATTATGGAAAATGGAGCTGTCTTCTATCGTCTCCCGATATCTGCATTCATTCAAAGAGGTTTTAAAGCGCAAGAGGTTCCTAGGCGTAGACTTGATGAGTTACAGTTATGGAATTGTTTTAGTTACTATCCTGCTGTTACTTCTTGGGACATTCTAGACGGCCAAGCTGGTAAATACATAGGTAAAGATAAAAAATGGCACCCTGGTAAATACTTATTTACTGTTGACTTCGCACATCCTGAAAGTAATATATTAGATACGGACCATTCAGAGATTCCGCATGAGCATAAATGCGCTCATATCATAGCTCTCGATGACGGGAACTATGCAGCACAACCAAATAACAGATGTATATGGGACATCCCTTCTTTCACAGTTAAAGATGAGATTCCAAAATGGAAAGTGCAAACCTCAGAATGGAATGTTGAAAATACAAGTAAATGGAAGACCGAAGATACGGACAACTTCTTTTACGAAATTGAGGAGAAAAAACATGATAAATAAATGTAAAAACATTTGTTGTAAAGCCTGGAATTGGGTTAAAGGCTTATGGAATAAATGGGTTAATTGGTTATTTAAAGGTTTCTATAAGTAATTTATGGCGCTAAAAATCGACGAATCACAACAGGTACAGATGCCTATGAAGACGGTTGCCTCATTGATCGCGATTGTCGCAATCGGCGTGTGGGGCTATTTCGGAGTTATAGAACAGATTAATAAACATGAAACAAGATTAGAACTTATGGAGTCTGATTTAGAAAAGAATACAGAGTTTAGAATAAAATGGCCACGTGGAGAAATGGGGTCACTTCCCGCGGACTCGGAACAATTCATGATGATTGAGAATCTTTATACCACCGTGGATAAGATTAACAAACACATCGAAGATATGGCTTTGAACAAAGTGAATATACAATTTCTTAGAAAACAAATGGATAAAGTGTTAGAAGATATTGAAGAACTAAAAGATAAAAACAGAGATATGTATTACAATGGCAACGGAAAAAAAGTACAGTAAAGGTAGAAAATATGATGGTAGATCAAGACCATCTAACGAAGCATATAAAAATGGTTGGAATGAAATCTTCTTAAATAAAGTTATGAAAGAAGAAGTTGATATAGGTGCAACTGGTACACAAAAATATAGAATTAAAGAAGGACCAAACAAAGGCAAAGTAGTATGATTGAATCTGTAGTAGGATTATTAATGTTTTTGTCAGGTGATATTAAAGAGGCACGTATACAAGAATCAATGGGAACTTGTTTGAAGCATAAGCGCCAGGCGGAGAGACAGTACAATAAAAACGTAAGATATCAATGCTGGCAAGGTGAGGCTGAAATCGAGTTAAATATTGATGGCTCAAAGTCAATCAAAAAAATTCACATACAATAATGGAACCAATCTGTTATATATTTATTATGCTTTGGCTAATGGGGGTAAGTAATTAATGGAAAATTTAGTTGTAGAACCCTCTATACCGTGGAATACTATCGTCGCTTTAACCTTGCTTTGTGTTGCAATATATGTAGCATTGAAGGATAACGATAAATTATGAAATTAACGGCTAACATAACTTTAGACGAGCTTACCAAGAGTCAGGTCGCTGAGAGGAAGGGAATCAATAACAATCCTAATCCAACTCAAATAGAAAATTTAAAAGCATTAGCTGTAAATATATTACAGCCAGTTAGATCACACTTTGAAAAACCATTAATTATATCATCGGGATTCCGTTGCGCACAGCTGTGTGTAGAGATAGGAAGTTCAGTAAACAGCCACCATGTGGCAGACAACAATTGTGCTGCGGCAGATTTTGAAATACCTGGTGTAGACAACAAGAAACTCGCAACATGGATCAAAAATGAACTTCAATATGACCAGCTGATCCTTGAGTTCTACCGTGATAATGAGCCTACTAGCGGATGGGTCCATTGTTGTTATTCATCAGACCACAATAGAAACCAACCACTTAGAGCATTTAGAGAAGATGGAAAGGTGATATACAAACCATGGCTAGAATAGGACAACTAACATCACAAATCGTAACAGGTAACTGTCCAGAATGTAGAACAGATACTATTCTTGTATCTTTCGAACCAAATTTATATAGATGTGTTAACTGTGGTTATGACCTTGAACAAAAAATAAACGGTGTAATTAAATACGTTCTTGCGAGCGAACAAACAAAATTTAAAGCAAGTATTTTACCGGACGAAGATCATGGCTAAAAAGAAACCTATGTTTGGGGTAAACAATTACCACAAACGAACCCCTAAAAAACGTCCAGGTCAACACGCAAAAAGTTATAGTAAACGCAAACCTTATCGTAAACCCTACAAAGGCCAAGGCCGTTAGTGTGGTGGATAATTATATTTTTCTGGTGGATTGCATTCTTCATGTTAATGCTGGTATACAGCGCTTTTATATTTGGAGAGTTTATTGTTTGAAAAAGTTACCATCATAACGTTGTTATATCTAACAACACTAGGAGATATTAAAATGCAATCGTTTGAAGTTGTATCAGGCGAAAGCTGTGAGTCTTGGTATACTCACAATGTAAAAGTTGGAGAGAGAAAGAAACGTAAAGTATTTGGCAATCATTATTACCACAAGTATCAGGACAAAGACGTTATTGGCTATATTTGTAGTGATGACGTTCCACAGTAAACGAACCTATCCCAACGAGGGAAAAAGGGGGATAGGTTATAAGGTGAGAAAAGTATTATCTTACTGTCACAATTTGGACACATTGTCAAACATTATTTAGTGGTTGACACTTGAACGATACATATATCTTGTTTTTGTTTACCATCTCAGGGCCTAATTCGGACAAGGCGCTGGCAGTCATCATGGTGCCCTGTGCTGCGCATTCATACCAACTATTATGCAATCCAGCCTTGTACTCAGGCGCACAATCATTGAAAGCAGCAGAACATAGCTTCATTATTAAAATAAATTTTTCCATCATTGACAATCCTACATAAAATATCTATATTGAGTGAAAGGAAAGAATATGACAGACACAACAAAATATAGAAACGTTTCGTTATCACACGCAACATACAAGATATTAAATACTTTGTCGAAGAATTTAGATCCTGATGTGACGTTGTCGATTAGCAAAACAATTGAAAAAATAGCAAACGAGAAAGTGAGAAAACTTAATGGCAAAATATCGAGCACCACTAGCAAATAGTGAAGTTATCCACTTAATCGAGCACAATAAAACACCTGAACAAAAACTTTGGGTGTCAGTTCTAGCTAAAGCTTTTGATGATGCATTCAACTCTACAGACGAGAGCGCAGCATTAGAAGCTTTGAGTTGGATCAAACACGGAATGGACTTTAATGCCGTTTGTAGAATGGCAGGAAGGGACGGCGACTACGTAAAAAGTCGTATGTTAGATAGAGTAATAGAAAGAGAAGCAACATTGTTAGATAAACATCATAGAATTAGACAAGGAACATGGGCCAATGAGTAAAAAGATTTGTCCAGAGTGTAAAGGTAATGGTTATTTAAAAACTGATATGAACACAATTACACAGTGTTTAACATGTTGGTCGGAAGGAGAAATCGATGAAACAATTTGGGCTAGGAATTATGATCCTATTATTCCTGATGAGTTGCAGTCAATCAAAAAAGATTGATGATATTTATTGGGACAGTATCAAAGGTATGATCAGAATAACTTATGGTGCCGTAAAATGAACACATTGATGTTTAAAATAAACGAAGCAGCTAATAACTGGAACAAGACGAGAGAAAAGAAATACAAAATAGAATGGTACAAACTGATAAAAGAATATGCAAGACGATATAAAACAAACTGATGTAGCGTATCTTGCAGGTTTATTTGATGGTGAAGGATCTGTGATGTATAAACAATATATAGAGAAGAGAAAGAATAGACCGAACCCTATGAAGTGTTGGCGTATTAGATTGGATGTAGCGATGACAGATAAACATACAATAGAACATATGTACAAAACATTGAATGTAGGTTGGTGGGGACCCAGAACGGTCAGACCAGGACGTAAGCCACAATGGCGTTGGTCAACATCGTTCAGAGGTGCAAACAAAGTTGCGAGGATGTTTTTACCCTACGCACAAACTAAGAAAGAAGTATTACAAAGGATAGTAGATCATTATGACAAAAAAATTTAAAGTGTATGACCGAGTTAGGGGTACAAATTCTGCAGTATTGCGTTTCCCTGGACCTAAGCAACGACCTGAAAGGGTAGCGACGACACTCGGCGTTGAAGGGGAGAGTATCGGACGCGGTGTCCCCGACAACGATAATGAATATAGATCTGGCGGAGCGTACAGAGCTATGTTAAAACTGTTTCGAATGCAGAGACAAAGAACACAAATAATATTCAAATACAAATGTTTGATACAGGCATGTAGAGAGAAAGGAAAGTGGGATCTAGCTATGAAAGTTAGAGACAGATTTTATGCGTACTATTCCTGATTTAATCTCGGACATCAAAAACTTTGTAAGAAGAACAATAGACATTCCATTAAGTTGGATGGAGTCTATCGGTAGTAAAATGAATTCATACGCTTGGAACAAGCGATGGAAAAACAGAGAGAAAGGAACAGGATATGGCAGAAACAAAAGATAAAAAAATACCAAAAGTATCGATTGATATGTTTAATTGGGGACCTTGTGTAATACGATTACGTATTAACGAAGAGTTTCAAAATCTATTGATTGATGAAGCGAAGAACAACAAAGACGATTACAGAGGCAAACTTGCAGGTCAGATTGACGATGAGACAGGTTACTCGGATGAGTCTAGAAATAAAATTGTACCGTATGTGTCGAGTGCTTTAGGTCTATACAACAAAGCATACGAAGCATATACGAAGAAGAAGTTTGAGAAACAACCCGAATACATTATGTCGGCTTTGTGGATCAATCATCAGAAGGCAAATGAATTTAATCCACCGCACGATCATGATGGTAAGTTATCCTTTGTGATCTATTTGAAAATACCGGAAGAGTTAAAGAAGGAGAATGAAGCGTATAAAGGTAAAAGCTGTGGCCCTGGAGGTATACAGTTTATCTACGGCGAAGGACCAAGAGACGCGATTACTTACATGTCTTACTTTCCTAGAGAGCGAGATATGTTTATTTTTCCTGCGTGGTTAAAACATTGGGTTAGTCCGTTCCAATCGGATTGTACGAGAATAAGTGTGTCTGGTAACATACATGACTCGGCTCCGTTGAATAATATTAGTAAGTTTGGACCAACTTACATTGAAGATAGAGATAAAAGAAATGCTGATAAAAAAGATAATAGTAAGACTTAGAATGTGGTACGCGGATGTACGCGGCCATCACGGTAAACGATGGGACTATGAACCTGGAGATTGGTACATGGGCCGTCATAGAAAGCGTAAATGATAAAGAAGTTAGATAAATATACCTACGTCGGTGGTACACGGTACATGGACAACGGATCACGGAACTATGAAGTTGCGGGATACAGAGTACCTAGTGTAACGACCATTTTGAGTAAAACAAAAGACGATACCTTTCTAAAAGATTGGATTAAGAAAAAAGGCAAAAAAGAGGCAGAGCGTATCAAGAATGCTTCGGCAGTACGAGGTACAAGCATGCACAAGTATTTAGAAAACTATGTGTTGGGTAAAGGTTACGAGGATCTAACTGAGTTGGGACAAGAGACTAAACGTATGGCTGAGAAGGTCATAGAGGTGGGTCTAGCGCCCGTTTCAGGATATTACGGCTCAGAGGTCACGTTATACTATCCAGGCCTCTACGCAGGCTCTACGGACCTTGTAGGTATTCACAATGACAAAGAAACTATCATTGACTTCAAGCAAGCCAACAGACCAAAGAAGGAAGAATGGATTGGTGATTACAAATTGCAGGCCGCAGCATATGCCATGGCACATGATCAAGTGCATGACTCTAACATTGAACAATGTGTGATAATGGTATGTACTCCTGACCTATATTACCAAGAATTTAAGATTGACGGGCTAAATTTACGTAAAGCAAAATACGATTTCTTACGTAGACTAGACAGATACCATGAGATGATGAGAGAGGAGGAAGAGAAACCGACATATGGCGCGTAAAATTATATATGATGCTTTGTTAAAAAAATATGAAGCTGACATTGCTGACGCTAGTGCAAAGATAACTATCTTGATGACAGATACAAGGATTATACCAGATCACATAGATGTGACTGGTGAGATCGACAAGTTGTTGGGCAAAATTGAAGAAGCTGAGTCAAGAATGTCAATATTGCAGCGAGTTTATGGCGTAAATGTGGCAAGCCACTAGCCATATAGTAGTGTAGGAAATAAAAAAATATTTTTTTTAAAAAAAAAATAATTAAAAATAATGTCCAAAATGATCAAAAAGATAGCAATACCAACAAAATATTCGATTGTTTTGGACACTTTTTTAAAATTTTGGACACTTTTTGTGGTATATATCTCTATATGAAAAGGAAGAAGCGATACAAACATACAACTATTGGTAAAAAGAAGTATTACTTCTACAAGATAGTATGGATCGATCCGTGTGGGGACAGCGGGCATGCCGATGCGTCTGAGATGAAAGAATTAAAACCTGCAATTATGGTGTCACAAGCGTATATCTTTGACAAAGATAGAAAACATGTTTGGACGTTTGCAAGCTACGATTCAGAGCAGGCAGTATTCTCAGATCGTAATTGTTTTCCAAGATGTATTATAAAAAAGATGGAAAGGATTACTCAGTGATCTTTTTAGTATCAGGAGTCACGTCAATTATTTGTGAGTAATCGTCTAAAATTTGTTTCATTTTTGCTTCTAGTTCTTGTTCTGTTAGGTCCTCTATCTTACCTGTTTTTATTATTTTGCGGTCTATATATAATCCTGCTGCCTTACCTCTATTTGTCTCAGCGTTTACAGCAGCACTCCAAGCGCCCTTCCTCAAAGCAGCGTCTTTAATTCGTCCAAGTTCTGCCACATGATTGTCATAATTGACTTCATACTTTTTAAGTCTTTCTTCTTTGAGTTCGCCTATGTATTTAACAACAAGCGGATTTAATTTTGGATTAGTTAGTTCTGACCCCTCTTGTCTGCAACGCTTCTCGCTGTAGCCAGCCTGCTTTGCTGCCTCTGATTTTGTGAGCGGTCCGTCGGGTCCACCGAATACTAATAACTCGGCGAATCTCTTTTGCATTTCAGTTAATCTTTTAGGTAATCCCATGTTGACAATTTAGGGTAACAATCATATATTGTCAAGCATGAGTGAAGAAATAAAAGAAAGAATAGCTGATCTAATGAAGATCAACGTATCTCATCAAAACCTCAATGCTGAGTTGAGAAAAGAAATTAGTTATTTGAGAGATAGGGTTGAGTTCTATTTAGTACAGCTAGATACATTGAAGTCAGAGAATCGTAAGTTGAGAGACTTAGGTAAAGACTTCATAGATCAACATAGAAACAAAGGTGATATGTAGTGTTTGTAAAACACTTACAAGAATACCTAGATAAGTTTACAGAAGGACCAGGTGGTAGACGTGGTAATGCTGTTAGCAACGCTAGGATTTATATCATGACAGAAAGAGGATACCTCGAAGAGATAAAACGTATTGAGGTCCATGAAAGTAACAAGCCAGGTGACAATTCTATTCGTGTAGTATTGAAACCAAACAAAGAAGAGTTAATCATCATGCCACCAGGTTATATCAAGGATTATTAACAACATTGTAACTCCGAAAAACTCATGGGTCCGGAAGCAAAACTTTATCAAAAAATAAGAAAAGCAACTCCTAAAATTATCTGGAATCGTATAGAGAATTTAAGCATTCCAGGCATGCCAGATGCTTTGGGTTACAACAAAAATAATCATTTCTTTACTGTTGAATTTAAAGTCACGAAGAGTAACAAGCTACGCTTCTCACCTCATCAAATTGCATGGCATTTACAACATCCTAAAAATACTTTTATCTTAGCAGAGGCCCTCGGTCCGAGCACCGTGAAACTTTATGAAGGGTCCGTGATCAGGAAGCTTGTAGCCTGTGGCTTGGAGCTTGAACCTTGTAGCTTGGGGCTTGAAGCTTGCGGCTTGCGGCTCACGGAGCTTGGTGCTTGAAGCTTGTTGCTTAACCCACTAACATCGATACAATAATTAGCGGTCATGGCCGAGCGCTTAGTGCTGGCCATATGCTACATTCTTAACTTCAGGATCCCAACAGGCCCTACAGTCTTTACATTCATTGTCTTGAGTTGGAGCCGGGCAACGCTGGCTGCCTTGTATGTGGGTTGCTCTCATGCTTCCAGGAGATTCAACCGTTGATGTTGTTGGCCAGCTAGCAGGTGCAGCCTGGTCCACCATCGGCGCTGAGAATCTAATTGTAAGATTAGCAGGTGCCAGCGGCAAGAAGTGCTTGACCCATGCTTCGCGGGTCGGCATCCAGTGTCTGGTCTCCGGCGTGAGCTTACACACGGCAAAAATTTTTGTGAGATGGTCCTCGTCCTGTACGTCGCCAGAGTCATGCCATCTAAAATATTTTGATTTCTTACTATTGATCAGGAGAGCCATGGCCCCGGTCCAGAGCTCATGCTTGATGCTGGCCAGTCGCCTGTACTGAGCTTCTTGTACTACCTTAAATACGTAGCAGCCCTTCAAGGCATAGCAGCCCTCGCAGGTGCTTCCTTTAACTTTCACCAGCTTGCTGCCAGTCTTGCATTCTTTTGCCGGTAGACCGTAGGCCCATCCAGGCATCTTTGAAGGCTTGCTCAGGCCTCCCACTAATTTTAGAGCTTCACTTGTTTTCATAATTATTCCTTTCTGGTTTTATGTATACGTTCTAATTGTGGCGAGCTTGTGGCTTGTTGCTTGAGGCTTGGAGCTTGAAACCCTTCCCGGTCGCAAAGGTCCAGCCAATCGAAAAATTCTCTGCAGCTTTTAAGATAAGCTTCTGGCAGTGTGCCATG
>Ga0255768_10002997_pt1 | contig 16862 bp, 9 predicted proteins | sample 071ome_33_FD_179983 | JGI IMG/M metagenome (GOLD analysis project Ga0255768, IMG submission 179983) | Coastal salt marsh microbial communities from the Groves Creek Marsh, Skidaway Island, Georgia - 071412AT metaG (version 2) | ecosystem: Environmental > Aquatic > Marine > Intertidal zone > Salt...
AAAACAAACCATTTTTTCATCATCCTAACATTTTGTTCAAATTAGGTAATTTCAAGAAGCAATACCTATCAACTGTTATGAAAAGCGTAGCTGTATTATTTCTGATTGGATATTCTTGTAGTCTTCTGGGTCAACTTAAAGTGCATTCACATAATGACTACGCTCAAGAAAAACCTCTATATGGTGCATTAGAAGCCTATGCCCAATCGATCGAAATCGATGTAATTTTAAAGGATAAGGTACTCTATGTGGCACATGAAGTGCAAAGCATATCTCCTAATAAGACACTTAATACCCTTTATATAGATCCACTCATTCAACTGATTTCAGAGAATGATCCACGGATTGAGAATCTCCACCTATTGATTGATATAAAAACAGAGGCTTATGCCAGTTTGAATGCAATAATTGAGGCATTAATCCCTCTAGAGCGACTTAGTTACCCCGCGATTGAAGACGGACTTCGCTTTGTGATCTCAGGTAATAGGCCCGCTCCCAAGGACTACCGTACTTATCCTTCGCATATTTTATTCGATTGCCAAGAAATCGATAAAACTCCAGAAAGTTCGTGGAGTAAAGTAGCCATGATCAGTCAATCGTTCAGGCAGTTTTCAAATTGGGACGGTAGTTCTGATCTGACCGACGAAGAAATCGAGCGGATTAAGTCATTTATCATAAAGGCCAAAACCTTCGAAAAACCTGTTCGCCTATGGGCTGTTCCAGACACCCCGAAGGCATGGCAATGGAGTAGAGCTGTAGGTCTAGATTTCATCAATACTGATCAGCCCAAGGAGGTACGTGCATTTTTGGAGAACTAAAAAGCCACCCTGGATGGGTGGCTTTTTAGTAAAGAAAATCTATTTTCTATTGAATCACGTGAATCCCTTTTACCTCAAGCCTAGCAACAAATTCTGTGACTTCAGAAGATAATTCTTCGACTGTATTTTGATCGACTAAGAGCATTTCTTTTGCCTGTGACAAACTTCGGTGATGCAGCGGTGTTGGTCCGTATGTGGTTGAAAATCCTCTAGATGCCATTCTTAAATTGCTCAAAGCAGTGTGCGCATCCTTTTCACCCACCTCGTCACGTGACGGGCTCACTGAGGTTTGTTTCTTTAGATCAGCAAGTCTTATACCTAAATCATTAAGAGTCTTTAAGTCATCCAAATAATTAATAATTCTGGCGCTATTGGCTTTTAAAACTTCAATGCGCTCCTCTATTTGATCTAATGATTGGCTGAATTTCAGGTAACTTGCTTCAACTGCGGCATAATTTGCTCTAAACGACTCATATGTATCATGATCCACACCTTGAAGCACTCCATTGTAAATCGGTTTGACCTCGAAGCGAATCGCATCCGTTTGAGCAAGGACCTCTCCTCCCTTTTCTATAATAAGAGAGGCGCTATACATACCAGGACGCGCCATAGGGCCACTTTCTGAAACGCGAGCATCTTCATCGAGCACCAATGGAGCTGGATTGGCATGACGAAGATCCCACGCCATGCGATGTGTTCCTTTCTCGGCCTTTTGACTAATTTTTCGAATCAAATTTCCCTCGTCGTCTTTGATAAGAATCCATACTCTAGCTTCGGGCTCAAGTAACTCTTGATCTAGTACATCGTATCCCACGAATGGAATGTTGGTATTCGATTCGTTCGCCTTCTCTTCGCGCTCTTTACGCATGTCCCTAGAAGTGTTATACACTTTTGCTAAGTGATAGGTAAATACTGCTCCATAGGTCGGATTGTCAGCGATATAAAAATCGGCCCCGGTATTTCCTAGATTACTTCTTGGTACAAACCATTTTGCAGGGCGTGTTTCAAATAAGGCGGCATCTGCGCTAAGGGCCTTAGCATTCATCTGACGCAAAGCGCTGTAATCATCTAGAATATAGAAGCCACGCCCGAATGAGGCTGCCACAATATCATTCTCTCTTTTTTGAATGGTTAGGTCTCTAAAGGCCATATTAGGGGTGCCAGGAAGTTTTTGCCAATTTCCTCCACCATTTAGTGAAGTATACACCCCAAACTCTGTAGCTAAGAATAAAAGTTGCGGATCGACGTGGTCCTGAACGATTCGCCACAACAAGGTACGCTCAGGCAGGTTAGCACTCAAAGACGTCCAAGTTTTGCCCTTATCGGTACTTTTAAATACGTAGGGATTAAAGTCACCCTCCTTATGGTTGTCTAGAACAACATACACGGTATTTTCATCGTGCAAGTCTGCCTTGATATCGTTTACAAAACTGCGCTCTGGGACTCCCATTTTTGTTACCGGAATGGCACTCCAGTTCGTTCCGCCGTTCTCTGTCACTTGAACAAATCCATCATCGGTACCTGCATAAAGCAAGCCCTCTTTTAATGGAGATTCACTAAGCGAAGTGATAGTATTGTAATTTGACATCGCCATTACGTCCCAGGCATTGTCCCACGATTGTTGGCGTCCCATAATAGGTAGGCCCAATCGTTCTTCATTTCTCGTAAGATCACCAGAAATGGGTGTCCAATCGTCGCCTCTAGAATCAGATTTCCAAACACGATACGAGGCAAAATAAAGTCTTGCTGGATCATGAGGAGAAACCAAAATTGGGGCATCCCAGTTAAAGCGCTCATGAGGGTCTCCAATAAATGCTTGTGGCTGAATCGCTAGTGGTTCTCCAGTAGTTAGATCAACACGGTGAAGTCCCCCTTGTTGGGTCTCAGCATAAATAATATCGTTGTATTCGGGATCAGTGGCTGATTGATGACCATCCGCAAAAAGGGTTTTATACCAGTGTTTGTTGCTTATTCCTTGTACCTCATCCGTTGCAGAAGGTCCACCAGCAGACCCATTATCTTGTGTGCCACCAAAAACATGATAAAAGGGCTCTGCATGATTTACGGCAACTTTATAAAATTGGGTTAATGGCAAATTTTTAATGTAACGCCAGTTTTCAGCCAGATCAAAACTCTCATAAATACCAGCATCCGTTCCTATCATCAAATAATTAGGGTCGTCCTTTTTGAAGGCGATAGCGTGATTATCTGAGTGTTTCTTTTCTTCTTTTAGCTCAGTGAAGGTTTTGCCTCCATCCTCTGAAGTTAAAACCCGCACGTTCATCAAATACAGCCGATCAAATTGGTGTGGACTTGCATATAGCTCTTGGTAATAATGTGGCCCAGTGCCCCCTGAAACCGTATTAGACATTTTAACCCAAGAAGCACCTCGATCTGCAGAGCGATAAACAGCTCCACTCTTACGATCTAACTCTATGGCCGCATATAATACGTCAGGCTGTTGAGGAGAAATCGCAAGCCCAATTTTACCCATATTCGACGTCGGTAGACCCCTAGACAGTTTGGTCCAAGTTTCTCCCCCGTCCGTAGAACGATGCAACCCAGACCCAGGTCCACCGCCCATCAGAGCTGCAACGGTTCTGTGTCTGTCCCATGTAGCCGCATACAGTACATTAGGATCTCTAGGATCAATCACTAACTCTGTCGCACCAGTCCATTCTGAATTTCCGAGTACTCGTTTCCATGAAATTCCGCCATCAGTGGTTTTATAAACTCCACGCTCACCGCCTTTATTCCACAACGGACCCTGAGAGGCCACCCAAACTATGTCTGGATTGGTTGGATGCACTACAATCTTCGAAATATGCTCCGAGGATTTAAGTCCCATATTCTTCCAGGTCTCGCCTCCATCAATCGATTTATAAATGCCATCTCCGTAAGCCACATGCCGTCCTCCAACGTTCTCTCCAGTCCCTACCCAAATCACATTGCTATTCGTTGGATCGATGGTAACGCAACCCGTCGAATACGAATTCTGCTCATCGAATAAGGGCTTCCATGTGGTACCTGAATTTTCTGTCTTCCAAACGCCACCAGAACCCACAGCTACAAACCAACGATTCTCATTTTGGGGATCAATCGCAATATCTGCAATTCGTCCTGAAAGAAAGGCCGGACCAATATTTCGAAATTCGAATGCATCAAGAGAAACCTCATTTGCCGAGGTATTTGAGGATGATTTCTTGCGTTGGGCATCGAGTGAGCCGGTTAGAACCATACTCATCGTTAGTGCCATAAGGAGGTGAAACTGTTTCATCTTAAAAGGTGAATTTTTGATATACTACCCTTCAAGATAACACAAAAGCAACTAAAAAGATTGTATACTTTAAAGTCCTAAACTCTTAATTGCATCGCTTTGCTTAGAATAGAAAAGCCCTCTCCAGAAAGTAGCTCCATTACCATTATATTTCCAAAGTAGTTGGCCTTGATCATTTACCTCCCAGAAACCGTAATCTCCCTCACAAATCAAAGTATTACCATTTGGCAATCGCACTGCTCCTCCAATAATGTCAAAATATAATTCATCATTAGAATATTCAAAAACCTTCCTAGGATTTGGACTTTCATTTAAAAGAGTATTGGAAAAAACAGGAAGTTCAAACTCCATTACTTTCGATCTTTTTGCTCCTGCATTATTATTAAAAATCAAAAGATGGTATTCATTCGATGAACGCACAAAAGATGGATGATGATTAAAATCGAAAATTTTAGGAGTAGGATCGCTATAAGTTCCTGGATTGCCAAAACGGTATAGCAAATCCCCACCTAAATTAAAATTTCCTCCCTCAGATAATTTGGCTTCATGTGTAGAGGTACTATGATCAATAAACCATACCTCGTTATAAAAATTAACGCTTATTGCTATAACATCATGTTCTTCTGAATATGCAATCCCATTTGCATGCATAATATCACCAATAGATATAAACCGATGATAATCGGATTGATAATTATAGAAGAGATCTATTTTATTTCTGCTGGTTTTAGGATCACCATAGGTAGGATGAGCAGGGTTCTTATCTTGAATTATATGATCCCAGCTTTCCCATTTCCAAACGATTTGGTTTGATTCAGGATTTATCTCAACTATTTTCTCCATGAAAATATCGCGATCCGTTATATATCCTAAATCTGCAAGGTCTTCTTTTTTCTTTCTTTGCCATACCAGTACTAATACATTTCCATTTGGCATTAATTCTAGGTCATGATGGGTTATTTCATCTTGAGAGGATATTCTAAACTCCCAAACAACATTATTCATCTTATCGATCTTCCTAACTAATCCACTTTTTCCTCCAAACGTGATGTCCTCATTAGGATCTGGGACCTGAAACAAACCATACAGTGAACCATCATGCGCAAGTTCAATATCCTGTCCAAGGGGTAAATCAAAATTCCACGTTCGGAGCTTTTGACCTGTATGATCGATCAAATAACATGTTTGCTTACCGTTTTCTATAGCAAGTATATAACCAGAAGTATCTACCAAATCCTGAACTATATAAGGAACATTACTACTAAACTCTTCAACATTTAGCTCAAAATTAGCCTTTATTGTTAGAGACCCTCTGACAACAAGTTCTATCGTAGATTCCAAATTCTCTATTCCATCCCAACCTGAAAACTTATAACCTCTATCGGGGATTGCCTCAATTTTAATTAGGGTTCCTTCCTCAAACAATCCTCCTTCTGTTGAGACAGTTCCGCCATCTGTAGTTGAAATAAAAAGAGAGTAACGCGCAACTTCAGCAATTTCAATGTCTTTCTGACATGCCATGAGTAACATGACACATGCAAGGATATTGATAACTGATTTACTACTTCTGATGAATTTGTTCATAACCAAAACTTTGAACTCACATAGACAAAAATAATGCATTCAAGACCAGTGTAAGATCCTTACTTTATTAAGTTTAATAAATTCAGTAGATTAGAATAATATAAAGTAGACTCATGAAAAAATTAGGATATCTCGTGCTTTTAGCAATGATGATGCAATCCTGCTATATTCACAAAATAGTGGTTGGTGAGGGGGCTCAACAAGGCTTAACTGTTAAAGCCACGCAACACAACTTTATTGGCGGATTAATCTCGGGTAAAACTCCAGACACGCAACTTCTAGCAGGAGGTGCATCGGATTATGAAGTGGTAGTTAAACATTCATTTATAGACGGATTGCTTAGCTTTATTACATCGGGTATTTACAATCCGACTACGGTCGAAGTAAAAAGGTAAGCGCTCGATTAGTCACTGACTAGTGGCGGCTTTTGCGCATAAAAAAAGCCGATGCGTTTGCATCGGCTTTTGGTGTACTTAAGTGGGCCCTGCTGGATTCGAACCAGCGACCCCCTGCTTGTAAGGCAGGTGCTCTGAACCAACTGAGCTAAGAGCCCTAAAATGGGTTTGCAAATATAGAACGTTTTCGATTGTAGCAAAAGAAAAGCGTAAAAATTATACGACTTCGGCTACTGTAAATGTACTCCCTCCCACAAAGATTAGATCTTCCTTTGATGCAACAGACTGAGCTGCAAGAAGTCCAGCCGAAACAGATTCATAAACTGCCCCCTGCAACCCATATTCAAGAGCCTTGGTTGCTAGTACATTGGCGTCTAAACCGCGAGGGACGTCCGGCTTCACAAAATAATAGGTAGCCTCCTTAATAAAAAGAGGCAAGACGAGGGATAAATCCTTATCCGCGACTACCCCTAAAACGATGTGTAGCTGAAGGTATTTTAGAGTACTTATCTGTTCCATGACCTGAACGAGTCCAGCTTGATTGTGGGCAGTGTCGCAGACGGTATTTGCGCTTAGCCATTGCCAACGTCCTTTTAACCCTGTGTTATTTACCACATTTGAAAGGCCGCTCTTGATCTGTTCAGGGGTGATTTCCCAACCGATTTCACCTAATTTTAGGAGTGCGGTAAGGGCTGTAAGTCGATTATGGGCTTGATAAGCGCCTTTAAGATCAAAATCAATTTCAGCGGCTAAGCATTTAGCTTCTAATTGGTCCCAGGCCGCAATTAGCGGAGCCTTTCGCTCGGACGCAACCTGCGAGAAAACCGGAAACGTATCAGATTGATATTCTCCAATCACCACCGGAACAAAGGACTTAATGATTCCCGCTTTTTCGTAAGCGATTTTTTCTAGAGTATCTCCCAAGAATTCCATGTGGTCATAACCAATATTCGTGATGACCGAAAGTTCTGGAGTGATAACGTTGGTCGCGTCAAGGCGACCGCCCATTCCAACTTCAATAACAGCTACGTCAACATTTTCTGATGCAAAGGCTTCGAAAGCCAATGCTACTGTCAACTCAAAGAAAGAGAGACGATGCGTTTCAATATACGCTCGATGTGTATTTACAAAGTCGACCACATTAGATTCAGGTAAAAGGGAACCATTAAGGCGAATTCGTTCTCTAAAATCACGCAAATGCGGAGAGGTATAAAGGCCAGTAACATATCCAGCTTCTTGTAAAACCGAAGCTACACTGTGTGACACCGATCCCTTGCCGTTGGTGCCCGCCACATGAATCGTTTTGAACTTTTTATGCGGATTGCCGAGGTACTCCATAAGCGCCTCAATGCGATCTAACTTAAGGTGTAAGGCAGCCTTGCCATCCCGCTGAAACATTGGAAGACGAGCGTATAAAAACGACAAGGCTTCACTGAACGATTTAATGGAGCTCATCTCATTTGGATGTATTACTTCGGTGCAACGGCCAACACGATTTTGTAGTTGTTGGCATTAGCAATATCAAGAACTCGCACTGCCTCTTTGATCGCAACATTTTCTTCAGCGCGAAGCAACAAGGTCGCTCCAGGACGTTCGTCTAGCGCCTTCTTTAATTCTAAGGCTAAATATTCTGGGTTGATCTGAGTCTCGTCTATAAAATACCTCAAACGCTCGTCAATCGAAATAGCTATAGTTTGTGCCTCTGAAGTGCTGTTTCCTTTTCCTTCAGGAAGGGTCAAATCAATGGCAGAGCTTACGCTTGAAGTCAATAGAAAAAAGACCAATAGCAGAAATACCACATCGGTCATCGAAGAGAGACTAAACTGAGCACTGGGCTTGTGATGGCCTTTGATCTTCATACCTATAATTCTTCCAGAACCGTATTAATCAAAGATTCAAATCGCTGGGTGATGCGTTGTAATAGGTTCACCAATTGATTGTAAGCGATATAGCTGATGATTCCGACCACTAGTCCGGCAACAGTCGTAGTAAGCGCGGTATAAATCCCTCCTGCGAGTTGAGAGATATCTGCTTGGCCTGCACTCATAGCCATTTCTTTAAAAGCCAATACCATTCCGATCACGGTTCCGAGAAATCCGAGCATCGGGGCAGCTCCAGATATGGTTGCCAGTGTATTCAAATGACGCTCAAGTTGAGCCACTACATATGCCGTACGTGATTCAATAGTCAGTGTAATTTGCTCCTTGTTTCTGCGCTGTTCTAAACGTACCAATCCTGCTTTAAAAACTGAAGCTAGAAGATGATCCGATTGATCGCAGATGGCGATGGCCTCTTTAGGTTCTGTAAGTTTTCGCCTGATTTCTTTGACAAAAATATCTTCTTGCTTGAGCACTGCGCGGTAGATCAAGAAGCGCTCAATGGTTATGTACAGTGCGTATATCAAGAGTCCAAAAAGAACTACAATAATGAGCACGTTGGCCCATCCGCCACTAAAAATAAGATCAAAGAAAGAAAACCGGCTCTCGGGTTCTTGAAGGACAAGGGGCATAAGGTCTAAATCTGACCTCTAAAATACGAAATCACGCAGTGCCATGAAGACCAATCCGCCCGAAACGAAACCGATCAATGCCAACCATGCAATTTTCTTGAAATACCAGAAGAAATCGATTTTTTCCATTCCCATAGCTACCACTCCTGCAGCAGAACCGATAATCAACATACTACCCCCTGTTCCGGCAGAATAAGCGATGAAGTGCCAAAGCGGACTGTCAAGTGGTTCTGAGAACATCCCCATTGAGGCTGCAACTAACGGAACGTTATCGATAACGGCAGATCCGATTCCTAAGAGAAGTACCACAATATCGGTATTCGGAATCGCCTGATTCATGCCCTCAGCTGCTGTGAAGAGAATACCCAATGATTCTAAACAAGCCACAGCCATCAGAATTCCCAAGAAAAACAAGATAGAAGGAAGCTCAATTTTTGTAAGTGCCTTATGCACCGGACTGTGATGACCGGCTTCGGCATGACCGGTAGCATCGGCCATTTTAAATTTGCGATTTGAGAAAATCTCCGCAAAAAGTGCAACTACAGCCAGGGATAGCATCATCCCTACATATGGAGGAAGGTGCGTTACGGTTTTAAAGAAGGGAACAAAGACGATAGCCCCTAAACCGAGATAGAGCATTGTACCGCTGTAGGCTGTTTTTTCTGGCTCCAGTTCATCCATTTCAATAGATCCTTGAAACACCTTGAATCTGGAGGCAATCAGGGTTGGTACAAGCATACATACGATTGAAGGAAGCAGTACTGTTTTTACTAATGTTGCGGCCTCTACCTTCTTGGCGATCCACAACATGGTAGTGGTCACATCTCCAATGGGCGACCAGGCCCCTCCAGCATTCGCGTTAATAATGATCAATCCCGCAAAGAATAGACGTAGGTTCTTATCCTTAATCACTTTTTGCAGAATGGTAATCAATACGATCGTTGCAGTCAGATTGTCAATAATAGCCGAGAGTATAAAGGCTAGAATTGAAAAGATCCAAAGCAAAGCTGTCTTAGATCGCGTTCTTATAAAACCCTTAATGGTCGAGAAACCATCAAAGTAGTCAATGATCTCAACAATGGTCATCGCACCTAGAAGAAAGACCAATATCTCCGCAGTTTTACCCAAATGATGCAGTAAAATTTCTTCAAGGTGGGTGGGCTCTAATTCCTTGAGCACCGTGTTGACCTCAAACATCTCTAAGTGACCTAAAGCAGCAACTGCCCATAACAGCGCCATCATTGCTAGCGCAGGAATAAGCTTATCTACCTTAACGTTGTGTTCTAAGGTGATAAAAAGATATCCGAGAAAGAAGATGGCAATGATTAGGGTTTCCATGTAGAAATAAGATTTTGTTGGGCCTAATATAGAAATTTTTGATAGGGAATCATTGCCGTAAAACTCCTTAAGCGCATTGTGGAATTGTTAAAATTTCACTCATAATATTCAAAGCTTACCAATAAGATTCACAAGACTACTAGTTGTTGTGAATTTTAAGTAAATTAAAAGGTGGGGCTGTTTTTATTTTATAGATTCCATAGTTTTTGAAAAATTTTCACGCATGCCAATAGATGCACAAGGTTTATACCTTCCTGAATTTGAACACGACAACTGTGGTGCCGGCTTTATTTGTAGCCTTAACGGCATCAAGAGTAACGATATCATTCATAAAGCATTAGAAATACTCGTACGCCTAAAACACCGTGGGGCGGTCAATGCTGACGGAAAAACCGGAGACGGTGCAGGTATCCTCATCGATATTCCTCATGACTTCTATCAAAGTCAAGTAGCATTCACGCTGCCTGCTCCTGAGCAGTACGCGGTAGCCAATGTGTTCTTACCTAAAAAAGACAACCAACGTGCCTTTTGCGAGCAGACGTTAGAAAACGAATTAAAGGCTCAGGGTCTTGAGGTCTTAGGTTGGAGAACAGTACCTGTAAACCGTGACGTACTCGGTGAAATAGCCGCCGAATCCGAACCCTTCGTACGTCAGCTATTTGTGGCAAGACCTAAAGACTTTGATGCACACACCTTTGAAGTTAAACGTTACATCGCGCGCAAGAAAGCCGAGCATGCGATTTGGAACTCTAAGCTTTCGGAGGCTTCGTTGTTCTATATTCCAAGCTTCTCGACTAAAATCATCATCTATAAAGGTTTATTGAAGCCTGAAGACATCAGTGCCTATTACCTCGATCTTCAAGATGAGCATTGTATTACGCGATTGGCTTTGGTACACCAGCGTTTCTCAACCAACACCTTCCCTACTTGGGATCTTGCACAGCCGTTCAGATTCATCTGCCATAACGGAGAGATCAACACCCTTAGAGGTAATGTATCGCGTATGCGCTCGCGCGAAGACCTTATGAAGAGCGATTGGTTTAATGATGAGATAAAGAACATTATTCCCATCGTACTTCCGAAAAAATCAGATTCAGCGAGCCTTGATATGGTCGTTGAATTGCTTTTGATGACAGGCCGCACGCTTCCTGAAGCCATGATGATGCTTGTGCCAGAGGCATGGGAGCGCAATAAATCGATGGATCCAAACAAGCGCGCCTTCTATGAGTTCAACTCGTGTTTGATGGAGCCTTGGGACGGTCCAGCCTCTATCCCTTTTACAGACGGTAGCTATATCGGTGCGGTGCTAGACCGTAACGGATTGAGACCTTCACGATATTCGGTTACGAAAGACGGATACGTAATCATGTCTTCTGAAATCGGTGTTGTTGACCTCCCGGTCGAAAACATTGAATCTCACGGACGACTTGAACCAGGTAAAATGTTCTTAGTCGACATGGAGGCCGGTAAGATCATTCAGGATGAAGACGTCAAAAAAGAAATCGTAAGCAAGCATCCGTACAAGAAATGGATTGACGCTAATCTCAAACACCTTAAGGATATTCCCTATGGAGCTTGTGAGGTGCACCAGCCTAAGGCGAGTCTTGAAACACGCGCCAAGTTTTTCGGTTACAGTCAAGAAGACATTAGCCGCATCATTTTGCCCATGGCGCAGCAAGGGGCCGAACCGATTGGATCAATGGGTGCAGACACCCCTATTGCTGTACTTTCAGAACGTCCGCAATTGCTCTACAACTATTTCAAGCAGCTGTTTGCTCAGGTGACGAATCCGCCATTGGACGGTATTCGTGAAGAATTGATCACTGATATCAGCTTGACACTCGGAAGAGATCAAAACCTATTTGAGATCAATGAAACCCAGTGCAAGAAACTGAAAATAAAGAATCCAGTTATCTCAAAAGAAGATCTAGAAAAAATTAGAAGGGACGAAGACAACGGTGGATTTGAAACCGCTACACTCACCATTCATTACCCCATCAAAGAGGGAGTAAACGGCCTAGAACGTGCCTTAGAGAAACTAGTTGAAGAAGCAGCAGCGCATATCGATAACGGTGTTTCTATCATCATACTTTCAGATCGCGAGGTGGATCAAGACCATGCAGCGATTCCGGCTTTATTGGCCTGTTCGTATGTAAACCATGGTCTTGGACGCCTGCAACGTCGTGCTCTTGCAAGTATCATCATTGAATCTGCTGAGCCACGCGAGGTACATCATTTTGCGTTGTTATTTGGTTTTGGAGCAAGTGCGGTGAATCCGTATCTCGTGAACGAGTTAATTGCAGCGAATGCCTTAAATGAAAACTTAAACTACGAGGATACCGAAAAAGCGATCGCCAATTATAATAAGGCGGTTGGTAAAGGAATCCTTAAAGTCATGAACAAAGTGGGAATTTCAACGCTGAATTCTTACCGCGGATCACAAATCTTTGAATGTATTGGTATCAACACCAATGTGGTAAAGAAATACTTCCCAACTACTGCTACACGCATTGAGGGAATTGGCTTAAATGAAATCGAACGTGAGATTGCACTTAGACACGAAAAAGCCTTTCAAACGAATGCCGCCGCCGGTGAGCTAGAACTAGAGGTGGGTGGGGACTACCGCTGGAGAAGAAATGGCGAGCAACACGCCTTTGATCCTATCAGTATTGCCAACCTGCAGAAAGCTGTTCGCAATAACGAGCCAGACACTTATAAGGCTTATGCCGAACGCATCAACGAACAATCTAAACGCTTACTCACCATTCGAGGATTACTTGAATTCACCAACTACGATCCGATACCCTTAGAAGAAGTAGAGCCATGGACTGAAATCGTAAAGCGATTTAAGACCGGCGCTATGTCTTACGGAAGTATCAGTAAAGAAGCCCACGAAAACTTGGCAGTTGCGATGAACCGTATTGGCGGTAAAAGTAACTCGGGTGAGGGCGGTGAAGATGTAGTGCGTTTTTACAAGACAGAAGACGGTGATTGGCGCAACTCAGCGATCAAACAGGTCGCTTCAGGACGCTTTGGGGTCACCTCAAACTACTTGACTAGCGCCAAAGAAATACAGATTAAAATGGCTCAAGGAGCTAAACCCGGAGAGGGCGGACAACTTCCTGGACCAAAAGTCGACAAATACATTGCGAAAACGAGAAACTCTACACCTTATGTAGGGCTCATCTCTCCTCCTCCGCACCACGATATTTACTCTATTGAAGATCTTTCACAGCTGATTTACGATTTAAAATCAGCCAACCGTGAGGCGAGAATCAATGTGAAGCTCGTATCAGAGGTCGGGGTAGGAACTATCGCAGCAGGAGTGTCGAAAGCGAATGCCGATGTCATCTTGATCTCAGGACACGACGGAGGAACAGGAGCTTCTCCACTGACCTCATTGCGACACGCCGGACTTCCATGGGAATTAGGTATTGCAGAAGCACAACAAACGCTTGTCCTAAATAACCTTAGAAGCCGAGTGGTACTTGAATGTGACGGTCAGCTCAAAACTGGACGCGACGTTGCCATCGCCTGTCTATTAGGGGCAGAAGAATTTGGTTTTGCCTCAGCTCCGCTCGTAGCCTCAGGATGCATCATGATGCGTGTATGCCACCTGAATACCTGTCCAGTGGGTATTGCAACACAAAACCCTGAATTGAGAAAGAAATTCAAAGGGCAGCCTGAACATGTGGTCAACTATATGTATTTCGTAGCGCAAGAGCTTCGCGAGATCATGGCCCAACTCGGATTTAGAACGCTTGATGAAATGGTAGGCCAAGTAGACAAGCTACAGCGCAGTCAAGCTATTAACCACTACAAAGCTGCTGGATTAGACTTGAGTCCTATCCTCCACAAAGTAGAGGTTCCAGAGGGTTCAGCGCTCAGAAACACTGAAAAGCAAATTGACGAAACTGAAGGCGCTATCGATTTTGAAATAATGGCTAAAGCACACCCTGCGCTTTACCGAAAGGAAAAGACCAAACTTGAATTCCCGATTTCAAACACGAATCGCGCTGTCGGAGCCATCCTAAGCAACGAGATCTCTAAGATCTACGGAGCTGAAGGACTTCCGGAAAATACGCTACGCGTAGTGTTTAACGGATTTGCAGGACAAAGTTTTGGTGCCTTCAGCACGCACGGACTCACCTTGGTCGTTAACGGAGCAACCAACGATTACCTCGGAAAAGGATTGTCAGGTGCTAAACTCATCATACGTGTACCGAATGGAGCAAGCTTTGCCTCGCATGAGAATATCATTACCGGTAACGTATGTCTCTACGGTGCCACCGCAGGAGAAGCCTACATCAACGGACTCGCCGGTGAGCGTTTCTGCGTGCGTAACTCAGGAGCTAAGGCGGTAGTTGAGGGGATTGGAGATCACGGATGTGAGTACATGACCGGAGGTACGGCAGTTATCCTTGGAAAAATCGGTCGCAATTTCGGAGCAGGTATGAGTGGCGGAATCGCCTACATCTACGATCCTGAGAAGAAGTATGCGAAGACGATTGCCAACGATGCCTTGAACATACTCCCTGTAGAACATCAAGAGGATATGGCGCAACTGCACGAGCTCATTGAAAACCATTACAATTACACAATGAGTGGCCTAGCTGAGCAATTGCTAACCAACTGGGAGAAAGAAGTGAAAAACTTCGTCAAAATCCTACCAGAAGAGTATAGACAGGCCCTATTACGCCTAGAACAAGAAAACGAAACTATCAACCAATAAATCATGGGTAAGACTACTGGTTTTTTAGAATATCAGCGCAAAACCGAAGGATACCTTCCGGTTGAAGAGCGTACCAAGAATTATAACGAATTTACCACTCCCTTAAAAGAAGCTGAGCTTAAAGAGCAGGGAGCTCGATGCATGAATTGCGGCATACCTTTTTGCCACAGCGGATGTCCGCTTGGCAATCTAATTCCAGACTTTAACGATGCTGTCTACGAGGGTCGTTGGGATAAAGCTTCAGAAATACTGCATTCGACCAATAACTTTCCCGAATTTACAGGAAGATTGTGTCCGGCCCCATGCGAAGAGGCCTGTGTACTCGGGATTAATGAAGATCCCGTAAGCATTGAAAACATAGAGAAAAATATCGTTGAGACCGCATTCAAAAACGGTTACATCAAAGCGATGCCTCCTGAAACACGCACCGACAAAAAGGTTGCGGTGATTGGATCTGGACCTTCAGGTCTAGCAGCTGCCCAACAACTCAATCGTGCAGGGCACGAGGTCACCGTATTTGAGAGAGATGAACGCGTTGGAGGACTGTTACGCTTTGGAATCCCCGATTTCAAACTCGAAAAAACAATCATTGACAGAAGAATCGAAATTCTTGAAGAAGAAGGCGTCTCATTTAAAACAGGCGTTCATGTCGGAAAAGACATTAAGGCCGCCGAACTTGAGGATGAATTCGATGCGGTGGTACTCTGTGGTGGGGCTACCGTCAGAAGAGGCCTTCCCATTAAAGGTGCAGCGCTTAAAGGCGTAATACAAGCAATGGATTTCTTACCTCAGAACAACAGACGCGTCAGTAAGCTCAAGGTATCAGGAGAAGAACTAACAGCAAAAGGAAAGGACGTAATCGTAATCGGAGGAGGAGATACAGGATCTGATTGTATCGGAACATCAAGAAGACATGGTGCGAAAAGCATTCAAAACTTTGAAATCATGCCCATGGCAACCCCAGATCGCCCTCACAATCAACCTTGGCCCTTCTGGCCTATGAGATTACGTGAAAGTACTTCACATAAAGAAGGCGTTGAACGCCACTTTAGCATCATGACCAAGAAATTCATTGGAGATGCCAATGGAAACCTAACGGCCCTTGTTACTGTAGAGATCGAATGGAAGTTAGGGACTGACAAGCGCATGCAGCTCGTTGAAAGAGAGGGAACCGAAAAAACATGGCCGTGCGACTTGGCACTATTAGCTCTAGGATTCACGGGTTCAGAGCAAACACTTGCCGATCAGTTTCAATTAGAATTTGATGATCGTGGGAATATAAAGGCCTCTGAAGGCGATTATCACACGTCCAAAAAAGGTGTATTCGCTGCAGGAGATCAACGACGCGGTCAATCGCTTATCGTCTGGGCTATAGCCGAAGGACGTCAAGCCGCGCATCATGTAGACAAATACCTCATGGGGCAAAGCCATCTACCTCTAAAAGGAGATGGAGACCTACCCCGCGTATAAACATCAATCAAAGGATCAAAAGCTGAAACACGAAAAACAGTACTGATGCTAAAAGCCTCTAGAAATGGGGGCTTTTTTTATGGATTAAAATAAGCCTAAGAAGACTTTAAAAGGAAATATAAACCAGCAAACTCAGAAAAGTATAAGGCAAAAAAAAGCCCCGCACATTGCTGTACGGGGCTCGAAGATGGCGACGACCTACTCTCCCACCTGTTGGGGCAGTACCATCGGCGCTGGCAGGCTTAACTTCTCTGTTCGGGATGGGAAGAGGTGAACCCTACCGCAATGGTCACCAAAGTTTTCAATACGGTTATAAATGACATAAGAGAGACGAAAGCCTTTACGGCTATAAAAATCAAATCAAATCAGTAAGTTTTAAGAAATCAAAAGAATTACACAAGGGACTGTGCAAGTATACGAGCAATTAGTACTACTCGGCTGCACACATTACTGCGCTTCTACCTGTAGCCTATCAACGTGGTCATCTCCCACGACTCTTTAAAGAAATCTCATCTTGCGGCGGGTTTCGCGCTTATATGCTTTCAGCGCTTATCCCATCCCAACATAGCTACCCAGCAATGCCCTTGGCAGAACAACTGGTACACCAGCGGTTGGTCCAACTCGGTCCTCTCGTACTAGAATCAGATCCGCTCAAATTTCTAACGCCCGCAGTAGATAGAGACCGAACTGTCTCACGACGTTCTGAACCCAGCTCGCGTGCCACTTTAATGGGCGAACA
>Ga0255768_10003009_pt1 | contig 16833 bp, 23 predicted proteins | sample 071ome_33_FD_179983 | JGI IMG/M metagenome (GOLD analysis project Ga0255768, IMG submission 179983) | Coastal salt marsh microbial communities from the Groves Creek Marsh, Skidaway Island, Georgia - 071412AT metaG (version 2) | ecosystem: Environmental > Aquatic > Marine > Intertidal zone >...
TGATACTAGTGAATCCTTTGGTCTCCCTGCTACTGCTGATCTTATGTTTGCCCTTATTTCTACTGAAGAGCTTGAGGGGTTGGGACAAATACTTGTAAAGCAGTTGAAAAATAGGTACAACGATCTCTCTGTAAATAAAAGATTTATAGTTGGTGTTGATCGTGCTAAAATGAGACTGTATGATTGTGAACAGTCTGCTCAAAATGATGTTAGTGACAGTGGGCAAGAGTATGAATATGAAGATGAAAAACCAGCACTAAAAGAAAAATTCGGATCCTTTAAATTTGATTGACATGAAAAGTATTGATTCTCAACTGATTGGTGATTTTAAGTCTATTGACTATCCTGCAAGACGGCAGTTTCCTAGTGATGAGATTGTAGAGCGTTGGAAGGATAGAGGTCATCTTTATGTGAACTATACTGGTCTTCTTAGGGAAGAGTATCGTGGCGTTCCTGAATGGTGCCATGATATTGTGAAGGTATTTAAAAAAAAGTATATTCCGATTGGAGATCAATGGTACTTCCTCAAAGATACATCTCTGTCTCTGTATCGAATGCCTCCTGGAACTATTATGCCAGAACACGAGGATACCTATCCCAGGTTTAGGGAAATTTATAATGAACCAGACATCAATAAGATTTGTAGAATTTTAATCTTTTTGGATGACTGGAAGACTGGACATTATTTTGAGATGGACAGAGAACCGTATGTCAAATGGTCTAAGGGCAATTATCTGTGGTGGGTAGGAGATACATCTCATCTTGCTGCTAACCTTGGGATGGAAGATAGATATACTATGCAGATAACAGCAACCTTATCGGTATGAAGAAAAGACGAGCAGTAATTGATGACTTGGTTGAGCAGTACGGTGAGTATTGTTCAACCTTTACTTTTAAGTTAAGAAATGGAATAAGTGGAGAAGAGATTCATAAAGAAGGTTTTGTAAATTGTTTTTGGGAAAAGAAGAATAAATTGGTTTATCTTCATGTGGATAAATGTGGAAGCACATCTATTACATCTGCATTTAGAAAAGACTGTCCCAACTTTTATAGTCTAGATAAACTACCAAGAGCAAAGGATGCTGATTATCTAGCAAAATATTTTGTAGAATCTGATCATATATTTTTTGCAATAACTAGAGATCCTGTAGAAAGGTGGATATCTGGATTGAATGAATTTATGTGCAGATATAAACCGCCAATTGAATGGGTAGTATCTCAAATAAAAAGTAAAAAATATATTTTTGATGAGCATACAGGACCACAAAAAGTTTTTTTGAGGTTGTGTTTGGAGAACCGAGGTAAATTAAAACTAATAAAACTTGATGAAGACTTATCACCAAAGGTGAATGTTTTTATAAAAAATCACATAGTTGACGAAGTTGATAAAATAAAGTATAAACCATTTATAATACCTCATTTGAGGAACTCAAAATATTTTGTTCCAAACTATAAATCAATATGTAAAAAGATTTATAGTCAATATGTAGAACCAGATAAGACAGCATTCAATAAATTGTATGGAGGCGATTATGAATTATATTCTTCGGGAGTCTAACCCATTTAATGTAGTTGATACATTTGAAAAAACCATAGCAAATTTTTACGGTGCAAAATATGGCATTGCCACAGACTGCTGCACACATGCAATAGAACTTTGTTTGAGGCATGAGGGATATACTGAAGTAACTATTCCAGAACACACTTATGTTAGTATTCCATTTACGTGCATGAAGTTGGGTCTTAATTGGAAATTCAAACAACAGTTATGGGAGGAGTTTTATTATATTGGTAGAACAAATATAATTGATGGTGCTGTTTTATGGAGGAGAGATGCGTATATTCCAGGAACATATTTGTGTCTTAGTTTTCAATATAGGAAGCATTTGTCTATTGGTAGGGGTGGAATGATTCTTACTGATGATGAGGAGTCCTATCATATCTTAAAGAAGATGTCATATGATGGAAGAACAAGTAATATGCCTTGGGGAGAACAGGATATAGATACTATGGGATATCATTATTATATGACTCCAGAGAATGCTGATATTGGACTTACAAAGTTTCAGTCAGCAAAAGACTATGTTCCTAAGTCTTGGTCATATAAAGACTATCCATTCTTGCCAAATATGAAGGTGTTTAAATGAGTAAGTTGAAGGGGTTGCCCCCAATAATGTATCTTAATTTAGATCATAGAGTAGACAGAAAAGAACATATTGAAAATCAGTTTAAGAAGTGGGACATCACTGATTTTACAAGATGGTCTGCATCTAGGTTCTCCACTAATAAAATTGAGGAGTGGGGACATAAGTTAGATCTAATGTTATTGGCACCTTCAGATGCTTCTATCGTGATGAATGAATTTACTCTATTGATAGAGTGGTATCAGTCTGGTGCATCTGAACACTTATTAGTTGTTCAAGATGATTTGTGCTTCGATCTTGTAGAGTATTGGCCATTTGATTGGAAGACGATGATGAAAAGTCTTCCTTATAATTGGGACATCGTTCAGTTTTATCATTGCCATGACTATGTTTTGAACATGCACTTACACCCAAGACAGTGGCATAGTTCTTCTGCTGCTTGCTTTATGGTCAACAGGATGTTTGTTGAAAAGTTGATGCAAATTCATCTACAACCAGACGGTTCTTTTAAACTTGATCAAAGTCTTAGGGACTTCAGAGTTCCAAGAGAATCTTATAGTAGTGATGATTTTTTGATTTATCAGGTGGGAAAGTCATACACACTTCCACTATTAACGTTGGATCCAAAATTGGCAGTTGCCCAAGATAATAAACAGAAGAGTGATTCAGAAGAATATGATCCAGTCATTGCTGTTTATCATAACAAGATTTACGATATCCTTGCCACATCATGCATCAAGAAGTGGTGGGAAAATCATAGTCACAAATACAGTGCAGATGACATATTGAGTTGGGGAGATTCTGTTCACGAGATGATGAAAGTACAATTACCACAATATGATCACATAGCACCATGAAAGACGATCTTCAAATTGATCTTGATAGTTATAGTGCATCAGCAAAGATCAAAGGTATTCCAAAAATTGTTTACACGAATTATCACAAGGATGTTGAAAGTGATGATTACATGAGAGAGCAGTTTAAAATATGGGGAATAAAAAATTACCGCAAGCACGATAAAAAATATTCTGAAGAGAACTATGATGAATGGAAAGATTTAGTTCTTGATGATGATTTGATTCAATCTCCTAAAGAACTTGCACTGACACTAAATGTTCTGGATTCTGTTATAGATTGGTATGACAGGAATGAGTCTGATGTTTGTATTTTTATGGATGATGATGTTGACCTATCTCCAATAAACAGTTGGTTATTTGATTGGACTTTTTTGGAGCACCATCTTCCATATAATTGGGATTGTATACAATTATTCTGCTCAAAGGATAAGTGGATAAAGATGCATCTCCATCCATGGGAACCAAATAATGCATCATCAAAATGCTTTATGGTCAGTAGATATTTTGCAAAAAGATTAAAGCATTATCATTGCATCGCTGGTAAATATAAACTACACTACTCTACACCAAATAGATCTATTCCATTCTTTGAGTATGGGAGTTTGCATAGATTCTTTTATGATATTGGAATAACATATACACTTCCAATATTTGCTCTTAATACTGATTTGATGAGTGAATCTGATACTAATGGGATTCTTGATAGAATCTCTTCTGATGCAATAAAATATTGGTGGCACAATAAGAGTAAGTCTTTTTCTAATTTTGAATTCTTCCATTACAATAAGGGAGATGAAGAATGGAAAATGGAAGTTTTATTTAACAGTAATTCCAAAAAACCAGAGGTTTACATGGATCAAATTGAGGGAGTAATGCTATGGATTTAAAAAATAAGTTGAAAGGAATTCCTAAAGTAAACTTCTTCAATCTTGATAATAGAACAGATCGTTGTGAATGGATGGTCAATCAATTTGAGAAGTATGGGATAGAATATAATAGAGTATCTGGAACAAAGTATCTTGCTTCTGAGTCATCAAAATGGAAACACCTGATTGCTGATATTGATGAATATAAATTGTTAGTTCCAATTGCTGCTAATGCAGTAACACATTTAGACTTTTTAAAAAACTGGTACAACAATACTACAGATCCATATGTGTTACTGATGGAAGATGATTATGATCTTAGTCTGATTGATCTCTGGCATTTTGATTGGAATTACATGATTGAAAGACTTCCATATGATTGGGATTGTCTTCTAATGGGATTTGAAAATCCAGATAGCGTTAGATTCCATTTGCATCCAATAGAAGCAGCACACGATTTTGGTCCAGTTCTTCTGAAGAGAGAATATGTTGAGAAGATACTCGATCTTCATTGTGTTGGTGATAAGTATAAACTAGTAAATACGGTTGCAAATGCAGCATGGAACAGACAAAAGGATGTTGCTGGATCTGGAACAGTTGACTATTTTATGGTACACACGGGGAGAACTTATTGTCTTCCTTTAATAACTATTAATGCAAACTTTGGTAGTTTTGAAAACAATAGTATAGTTCAAAAGTTTTATCGGAGTGAGGGAGACATTATTGCTAGGAACACCTATTACTTTTGGTGGCAACATCAAAGAGATTATTTTTCCTTAGATCAGTTTTTTAGTTTTGGTACTAAAGAGCATGATGAGATGATGATGAATCCACAAAGATATAGGACATATGATATAACTGGAAAAGCATTCCAGATGTATGGTGAGGTTTATTTGGACTACTTCAGAAAGTAGACCTAAATATTGATAATAATATGTTATAGGGATTCTTGAATTGTTATGGATCTATACAATAAATTACGGGGTGTTCCTACTGTATATTACTTTAACTCTGATGATAAGACCTCTCTCAAAGATCATATGGAGAGAAACTTTATTAATGTAAAGATAGATAATTTTAAAAGAGTATCAACATCAAAGTACACTAAAGTAAATATAGTTGACTGGAAGGATTTATTATTAGATAAGAAAAATTATAAACTACCAGCATCTACAGCAGGGTTATCGATAACTGTTTTAGAGACTTTAAAGGAGTGGTATAATAATACTGAAGAAGAGCAAGTAATAATCTGTAGAGATACCATTGACTTTGGTTTATACCAGTATTGGAATTTTGACTGGGAATATCTGATGACAAGAATTCCCTATGACTGGGATGCTGTTCTATTGGGATTTGAGAATATTAATTATATTCCATTTTATCTTCACCAAATTATGCCAGCACATACATTTGGCGTAGCACTTCTCAATAGGAGATATGTTAAAAAGTTGATAAGACTTCACTGCATCGGTGATCAATACAAACTGACTAACTATATTGCAAACAAAAATTTTGGATTGCACTCTGGAACTCCAGACTATTTTGTTGGACATTGCGGCAAAACTTATTGTTTGCCAATGTTCCCCAATCACACAGACTTTTTTGATAAAAGTACAAAGAGATATGCAATAACTAAAGCATGTAGACTTGCATATTATGATTGGTGGAGGAACGATAAGAAGAGGCACAGTTTGGATGAACTGTTCACTTATGGAAAAGCAAATGATACTGGAATGATTAAAAAAATTGTGAGATATCTTGGGACAGATGGACTTAAAAAATAGATTTGAAAATTTCCCACATATTTACTATGTGAATTTAGACAATAGAACTGATCGTAGAGACTACATGGAGGATCAGTTTGAGTATTGGAAACTTCCGTCCACAAGAATATCTGGTTCCAAATATTTGGCATCAAATCTGGATGAGTGGGCAAAGCATAAAGTTGTTGGAAGGGTTAATGGTATTCCTGCATATGCTTTAGGAAATGCGGTTACTCATTTGGAATTCATGAAGCATTGGATTCAAACAAGGGATGATGACCATCTTCTTCTTATGGAAGATGATTATGATCTTAATCTTTTTCAATACTGGAATTTTGACTGGAATTACTTAATGTCCAGACTTCCATATGACTGGGATTGTATTCAACTTGGATTTGAATCTAGTGAATTCATACCATTCTTTTTACATCCAAAGTTGAGACATACTTATTTTGGACCTGTCCTAATGACACGGGATTATGTTGAAAAGATATTGTCACTTCATTGTTATTATGATAAGTATAGATTTGATAAGGTGACAGCGATAGAGGGATTCTCAAAGCACTCCACTACTGTAGATTACTTTATTGCACACACTGGAAGAACTTATTGCATTCCGCTGATAACTACAAACATAGGACTCACCAGCACAGAATTCAATCTCAAGATAGATAGAATTCATCATACAAAGTCTAGACATGCATATTATCACTGGTGGATGAAGAAGCATTTAAAATTTAGTTTGGATGATTTCTTTACCTATGGAAAACCAAATGACACAAAAATGACAATACTTACTGTTTGAATATGTACGCAACTAACGAATGGGACAAATTAAAAAAAGTTATTGTTGGCGTTGCTGACTATGCTCAAATTCCATCAATGGATAAAAGTTTAAGGACTATCAATTATGCTGGTGAAGAGGATGTGTCTCATGTAAAGATTGGTCCTTATCCAGATAAAGTTATTGATGAAGCAAATGAAGATCTGGAAACTTTTTGCAACTTTTTGGTTGGTGAAGGAGTTGAAGTCTTAAGACCAAAAAGAGAACCAACTGAATACTATAATTACTGTCCCAGAGATTCTGTATTTGTTCATGGTGATCTAGCACTTGCAACTCCACAACCACTTAGATCTAGGAGGGGTAACTGGAGATCATTTAAACATCATTTAAATAATGTGGATGAAATTCCTTGTGCATATCATGATGGATTGTACGACGAAACCTGCATTAAAGATCCCGCAAAACTAGCATTGACAGAAGTTACTCCTGCCTTTGATGCTGCAAATGCTATTCGTGCAAATGATGAAGTTCTTTACTTAGTCTCTAATAGTGGCAATGTTGCGGGAGCAAAAATGCTACAAAGATTTCTTGGGAGTTCTGCAACAGTTAGAGTTGTAAAAGATATTTACACCTTTGTGCATATTGATACAACTATTTGCTTTTTACGAGAAGGATTGTTGATGGTTAACCCAACCAGGGTAAAGGATAAAGATCAACTTCCATTCCCATTTAATACTTGGGATATAATCAATGCTCCAGATCCAGTGGACATTGGTTATCATATCGGTTATAATAATGCATCAGAGTGGTGTAACATGAACTTGTTTAGTGTTTCTCCAGATCTAGTTGCTTTAGAAGAGCATCAACACCCAACTAGAGAACTCTTGGAAACTTATGGCATAGAATGTGCAATGCTTCCAATGAGACACCAAAGAACTCTAAGTGGTGGATTTCACTGTGTAACATTGGACTTAGAAAGAGAATGAAAGTAGGATTTATTGGTCTTGGTAAACTAGGATATCCATGCGCTAAAGTCATGTCAGACTTTGGTCATAATGTATACGGTTACGATATTGAACAAAGAGAGGAAGCAAAATCCTTTATTGGTGGATTTATCCAAATGGAAAAATCTATTAAGGATGTAGTTGAGAAGAGTGCAATTGTATTTGTTGCTGTTCCTACTCCACATTCTCCAGAGTATGATGGAAGTCTTCCAACAAGTAGTCTGGAACCAAAAGATTTTGATTATAGCATTGTAAAAAATGTTCTTAGCGAAATCAACAAGTATGCTGATGGAACACTTGTATCACTGATTTCTACCGTTCTTCCAGGAACTATCCGCGAACAATTACTTCCCTTAGTTCCAAACTGTACTTTTGTATATAATCCTTATCTGATTGCGATGGGAACCATCGAAGATGATATGATAGATCCTGAAATGGTGATGATTGGCACTGCAACAGGTGATCAGTATTCGCAAGATGCAAGGTCTGTAATTAGATTTTATAAGTCTATTATTGAGAAGGTTGCAGAAAGTATGGTCAACAAGGGTTCGTTGACTGGCGGTGAGAGGGGAGACTTTGATTGGTACGTTGTTGGAACATATGAAGAAATCGAGTGTGTAAAAGTCTTTTACAATACATTTATTAGCAGTAAAATTTCTTTTGTCAATATGATTCAAGATGTTGCCGTTAGACTTGGCAATATTAATGTTGATGTTGTTACTTCTGCACTTACAAAAGGAACAACTAGAGTTATTAGTCCAGCGTATATGACTGCTGGAATGGGTGATGGCGGTGCATGTCATCCAAGAGATAACATCGCGCTAAGATTTTTGGCACAAAAATTGGATTTGGGATACGATATCTTCTCTTCTGTAATGGGATCCAGAGAAGTTCAAGCAAAAAATATGGCAAAGTATCTTGTTGATCTTGCAGAAGAGAAAGATCTTCCAATTGTTATTCATGGTAAAGCATATAAACCTTTGGTGGAATATGTTGATGGTAGTTACAGTCTTTTAGTTGGATACTATTGTGAGCAATATGGAAAGACTGTAACTTATGTGGATAAGTATACTGGTGATCAGAGAGACTCTGAAGATCCTGCAGTGTTCTTACTTGCACATAGCGCAACCACTACTTATAGGTATTGGGATGATGCACCAGAAGATGAAATGTATTGCAACATTCCAGAGGGAAGCGTTGTAGTGGATCCTTGGAGAAAGTTCAGTTCAGATAATTTAGAGGTTATTCATTATGGAAACACAAGGACTATTGCTAAGTAGGCAGTTATTCCCACCAATTACTGTAGTTAAACATTCTGTAGTTGATTGGGAAACAAAAAAACCCCTTCTCTTAGATCTCATTAACAACGAAGCAAGTCTGGGGTGGCATGAGTGTCATACTGATTATTTTACAAGTTATGGGAGAGGTCCTTACTTTGATAAATGGTATGATATAATGAAGGAGGATTTAGATTCCGTTCTTCCTGGATTTGGTCTTCCATTTAGTTCTTTGGATAGGTGGCAACTGTGGTCCCAAAAATATGAAAAGGGAGAACGCCATGGTCTCCATAACCATGGGTTTGGTAGCATGTCTGCAATCCTTTACGTTGAGTTTGATCCAGTAGAACACACATCTACAACATTCTATCCGCCGTTCCCAGACCCATTTTTTGGTGATATTAAAAGTGCTGTATTGCCTGATATTCAAGAGGGTGATATAATATTCTTCCCAGCAATGCTTGGGCACGAAGCACCACCACATTATTCTGATAAAATCAGAACAATTATGTCCTTTAACATTCCAGTATCTTAATTATGGCAAACATTGATACTCAAAAGTACGTTGAATTTGTAAAGCAAACCACCAGTGCTCCTAGTCTTAACTATCCTGTTCTCTCTGCTCGACTGAGTGAGTTGGAAGCAAGTGGTGCAAATGTTACTCAACTCATGACTGCTGCATTTGGACTCACTGCAGAGGCAGGTGAGTTTACTGAGGTTGTTAAGAAGATCTTCCTTCAAGGCAAACCTTATACTGAAGAGAATGTCTTTCACATGAAGCGTGAGGTTGGTGACATTATGTGGTATGTTGCTCAAGCATGTATGGCACTTGACATCAGTCTTGATGATGTGATTCAGATGAACTTTGAAAAACTGAGTGCTCGCTATCCTGAAGGTGCATTCACTATTGAACGTTCTGAAAACCGTGTTGAAGGAGACCTATGAGCAAAGCAGTTAAAACAAAATCTACATCTTGATGAGTAACTTTCTTCCTTACCAAAGTATTTCTAATAAACTTGCTCTTCTGAATACCTATCATCAAAGTATATTAGAAGAGTATAGGAATAATATTGGTGAGTTAGAATTTAGAGACTTTACTCAAGAACAAAAAGAATATATTGAAGAGCACTCTCAAGGTTACCCTATAGGATATGAGACTTACTATAGGGCAAGATTGAGAGACTCTTCTAAGAAGGGGTGGCATATTGCACCCCTTTTTGCTGAGAACAATTTATATCATATCAATACATCTAAACTACCGATACTGACTCAAGTATTGTCATCTATAGGAATGACAACAGTCTGTGCAATAAATGTATTGGATCCTGGTCAATCTTTAAATTGGCATATTGATAAAGATTATATACCTGGTGTTCAATTACTTAGAATCATGTGGGGATTGGATATTGATGAGACGGAAGATAACTCATCTATAATCCAAATAAGAAGTGATGATGGTAGTGTAGAGACTAAACAATTCAAGAATCGTGAGTTTTATATATTTCATCCTATGTCTGAACACAGGGTTGAAAACAATATGTCTACACCTAGAAGTGTTGTTTGTATAGATTATATTGTTGGGAATAAATATATAAGACAATCTATTCTATGATACTAATGGATACCAAAGTCCGAGTTACACTACCTTTAAAGAAGGAATTGATTGACAATATCCTTAGAAAAATGAAGTTTAAAAATCTTGATGAGTATCTCAATGATAAACTTCAAGAAGACCTGAAGAGATTAACCTGAACAGTTTTAAAGAATAAATATTAGTATATCCTGATAGATATGAAAAAGTTTTCGCAATTCGTCAAGGAGTCTAAGTCTATTGCTTCCATTAATGGGAGAAGACTTGGATTGGTTCCCGATGGTCATGGTGGATTCCATGACAAGAAAACGGGAGAATTTATTGCGAAAAATGTTGGTGGCAGATTGAAGTTCTATAACCAAAACCAAGTTTTGGGTGAACCAGATCCCCCACAAAAAAGAACAGTCGCAAACCAAAGACCAGTATCGACTCAGGTTACTGGTGTAAAAAAGAAAAAAAATAGTGTAACAACTGAAGTTCCAGAACAAATTGATAGGGACCAGGAAAAAATTCTTAGAGAGAAATATATTGCTGGTGAAATCTTTATTGAAGGAACTTACGTTGAGAACTTAAAAACAGGACAGATTGGTAAGATTGTTCGTAGAGGAACTAATCATCTCATTTGTGTTACTGAAGATGATGAGATGTTTAAATCATGGATCAGAGATGTAAAGGAGTGGACAGAAGTATCTGGAGTTCCTGCACATCAAAGAGAAGTTGGTACAGATGCTCATAGAGAGTATGCTATGAAAATGACTGGTACAAAGAAGATCAGGAATTTCATAAATAAATACAAGGCAAAAAAACAGAAGTATTAGAGTAATGGCAAACCTTAAGCATGTCGTCACCGATCTTCATCAGGTATACCTGACGGAGATGGAAGCAAAAATTAAACCTCAATTAGATAAGTCTTCTGGTTCTTCAGGCGAATCAGATGAAGGCGAGAAGAAGTCTGATGGTGGCGGGGATGACAATGTAAAGAAAGCAGCAAGACAACTTGCTTACGATACAAGATATAAAGCAAGAAGAGAAGGCATTCCTCTGGAGAGAGCATTTACTCAGTCTCTTCAGAATTCAAATGCTTCTGCTCCTGTAAAAGATGCTGCTAAAGCAATGCTCTTTAGTGGTCCAAAAGAAGAGTTTGAGGTTGACGAAGCAACTGCGATGGCAAAGCGTGGTCATGATGAGACCGCTATTCGTAATAAAATTGCAGCAAATACCAGAGGTGGTGCTGCAGCAGACAGAGCAACTGCACTTGCGGATAAACCAACCTATGGTGACAGGGTAAAGCAAGCAGCAAGACAAAGACTTGCTCAAAAGCAAAGAAGTGATCATCGCAAAACCACTTCATCAAATCCTGGTCTTCATGGTTATGGACACAAGTCCAATGATCCTGCGGTAAAAGCGAAGCAAGCAGCAAGAGGAGCACAGAGAGGATCTGCAACCTTAACACCTGCAGAGAGACAAAAACTCAACATGGGTGATGAAATTGCTCAGATGGGTGATGATCTCCAAGAACTCAGAAAGGGTGATAAGGAGCAAGTCCGCGTAACTCCTAAGAAGGGTTATGGAAAGCCATATGTTAGAATGGCAGACCAGAAGAAGAAGCATGAACTGAGAAGCAATCCTCAAATTCAATCGGTGACACCTAGTGATTATGGTGATCCCTATGAAGGTGATAAGAATAAGAAGAAGGTTGCTAAGAAAGGTAATAACCTTGATCCAGTAGGTCAGGAAGATAGTGATGTAAATAACAACGGCAGAAATAATGATTCTTCTGATAAGTACATCATGAAGAAGCGCAAAGCAATCGGTAATGCGATGGCAAAGCGTGGTAAGAAGCAGAACATCAAGTCACACTTCTCAGATTGGAAGGGTGAACTTGGTCTTCAAGAAGAGACTATGGTTGAAGTTGCTGGTGAAGAGAAGCAAAAGAAGATTACTGAGAAGAGTGTAAAAAACACCATCATTGTTAATCCTGAACTTCAGGAAGCAGTAGCAAGACTTGGTGGGGAAGTTCTTGATGTTAATGAATTAACTCAGGAACAAGTCGAAGAGATCCTTATGGATCAAATCACTGAAAATCTTGCAACTCTTGAGACTCTTGGTATTGATATTCAAGAGATCTCTTCTCACCTTGCTTTAACTGCCTCACAAAAAGCAGACGAGTTGAGAAGAAGAGCAGCAGTTGCTGGAGACAGGGAAACTGCTGCAAAAAAAGCAGCACAAGCATCTCGAATTTACAAGGGAGTAGGACCTCGTAGAGCAAGAGAGAGAGTACAAGACGCAAAAAAGGACCTAGCGAGGCGGTAGATTCTATCTCCTCGCTATCAGCTCGCCAACAGGATACTGAACGTCAGCAAGCACAAAATGCTAGAGCTGAGATTGAGTTAAATAAGGCAGCAGCAATTAAAAAGAAAAAGAAAGATGCTGACGAGAGGGCAGCATTGAAGGGTGAAATTAAGCGTGAGCTTAGTAACTCTTTTGAACCAGAAGGAGAATCTGTTGATGAGCGTACTCGTTACGCTAAAGAAACTGGTAAAGATCCTCAGACTGGTAAACCCTCAGTAAAGGGCGGTAATCCACCACCACCAGCAATGAGAGGTCTTGAAAGAGAACTTAGAAGCACTGGTGGATTGATGTCTTCTAGAAGGAAACCAATCAAACCTCAAGGTAAGAAAAAGGATCCTGGTGCAAAAGGTTATCAGGGGAGAACCCCTGTTGATAGGATTAGAGCAGAACTTGCACGCAAGAGAGCACCTAAACCCAATCCATACAGACCAAGAGCTGGTGAATCTGATTGATTAAATAATCCTTAAGTCTGCTATATAGATTGTATAGCAGACTGAGGTTTATCATGCTTGCATTTTTACTCCCACTAGCATCAAAGGTAATTTCCGATGCGGTCTCAAAGATTCCAGAAAATGAAGAACTCGGTGAGAAACTCATTGAGATCTGTCTTGTTATCCTTGCTAAAGCGGTTAAGTTGACCAAGACTGACATGGACGATCAACTTCTTGAAGTTGTCTCCAAAGCAATCAAAGCAAGAGAAAATTGACGACATGGGGAGCACTGCTCCCCTCTTTTGTACTAGGAAGATTTTATAAATAAAAAAAGATAACTGAATTTTACGGACAGTAAGACATGGCACTCTGGGGAAATAGTGATAACGTAACCTCTGCAGGTACAGTGACTCTCAACTACGCCACTGGTATTTGCACAGGATCTGGCACCGCTTTTGGTGATTCGGGTAGTGCTCAGGAAGGTGATGTAATCCGCTTTGGTGATCGCGCTGGTACTTATTTTGGCGATGCTGTTATTGTCAGCATTGCGAGCACAACACAACTTACAATTGGTTCTACTGCGGGACTTAGTGGTGTAGCAATTGCTGCCACTTCGTTCACCGTCTCTCAGTGCCCTGTTTATACTGTAGGTGATTCCACCTTTAGTGAGGCATCATATGGTGTTGAGGACAAGATTGTTCTTGGCGTCAGTACTGCTGGTGTAGAAAACACACTGAAGTCTGCATACGAACCAGGTCATGGTGGTTGGGTTGGAGTTACAACATACGTTGACCAACACGGTGAACTGAGAGTTAAGAAAGAAGTTCTGGTTGCAATGTCTGGTATTGCAACTGGTAATGCTCCTATCTACGACACAAACCCTAACGTATGATAGATTAGCATAGTATGAATTTTACTGAGTTGAATGAAGATAATTTTTTGTTGTTCGCTATAAAAAATTATGAAAACCCACAAGCGGTAACAAAGGAAGACTTTGATCGTGATCTAAACCATTTTAAGTACATAAAAAGATTACTTAAAAGGTATAGAAATAGCGGACAACTTAAAACACATCTTTTGATTAATCATTTTATCGTTCTATACAATCTCTTTGGTGAAGCAGCAACTCCAATGCTGTTTTATAAAATAGAGAGAGATCTGTGGGATACAATGAAAACTTTTATTATATTCTTAAATCGATTACCAGATTATCCAAAAACATATATTCATGATATACCTGTTGACATAGCGTGTTTAGCAGAGCTTCAAAAGGTTTATAGAAATGAAAATTGACAGGATCATCCATTACATTAGAGAAAATATGGTCGCCAATGCTCCAGGCACTGGCGGCGGTTTTGGTGTAAACTCTAATGCTGCTGGACCTGTTGCTGGCAACACTTATAAGTTTTTTAAGAAAAAAAGAAACAGATATATTTACCCAAAAAACACCCGTAAGAATTGGATGTAGTTATGGCATTTGGTCTTCAGAAATTAGCGGTTTTAGAATCAAAACTTGACATTTATGAAGATCTCTCCAAAGAGATGCTTGACAAACTTGAAAGAGCAGTTGGGACTATCTCAGAGAATAGTAACAAAGTTGCTGTCATCTTAGAGCGTCACGAGAATAGACTTGACGAAGGTGACAAAGCAAACCAAGCAATCATTAAAATGATCAACGATCATCAGAGATATGATGAGAAGATGTTTGAGAGATTTAGTGAAAAGTTTGAACAGATGGAGAAGAAGGTTGATGACCTTTACAAGTTTAGATGGATTGCTGTTGGTCTAGGTATCGCTGCTGTGACAATTTTAAAAGCACCAGATATTTTTGGTAACATTTTACTTCCAGAACCAGCACCTCAAGTTAGGGTTCAAAAATAAATATTCATGGTTTGGTACGAACCATGAACAGACACAAAGATTCAGTTTACTACTTACAAAAACTTTCTAACTCAGTCTTCATGTGGACCAGTATGATTACTGTCTGCCTATGGGAGGTTGAGGTTGACAGTAGGTTTTGGGAGTGTTAAGATCGAACCATACACATTTAAATTATGGATTTTGTTGACGTTAGGTTCATCAATCTAATATCCACGAGACTGCACAAATTCAAGAGGGTCAAACCTGATCTCTACAACTTCAGGTGCCCTATCTGCGGAGATTCCGAGAAGAGTAAGAGCAAGGCGCGTGGATATCTTTATGGAGTAAAGAACAACACGAATTATAAATGCCATAACTGTGGACTTAGTTTGTCCTTTAATAATTTCTTAAAGCAGTTTGACTCAGACTTGTATAAAGAATATTCTCTTGAGAAATTTAAGGAAGGACACACTGGGAAAAATTTTACTGTAAAAGAACCAGAGTTCAATTTTCAAAAACCCAAGTTTATCAGGAAAGTTGAAAGTAATGATTTATTGAAAATTCCTAAAGCATCAACTAATAGTGATGCAAAAAAATATCTTGAATCTAGAATGATTGATTCAGATAAATTTTATTATGTGGACAAGTTTAAAGAGTGGACCAATACAATGGTTCATACTTTTGACAATACTAAGTATGATGAACCTAGAATTATTATTCCTCTAATCTATAACAATAAATTTGTTGGATATCAGGGAAGATCTTTAGGTTCCAGCAAGGTTAAATACATTACCGTGATGCTCGATGATGACGCACCAAAAATCTATGGACTTGATACAATCAGAAAAGATGCTCCAGTCTTCGTTACAGAAGGACCATTTGACAGCACGTTTATACGCAATTCGATTGCTATGTGTGGAGCTGACGCTGCTGTTGATATGTGGGGGATTAGCAATCCTGTCTTTGTCTACGATAACGAACCTAGAAACAAACAAATCGTCGATAGGATCGCCAAGACCATCGACAAAGGTTATCAAGTAGTTATTTGGCCAGATAATATTAATTTGAAGGACATAAATGATATGGTGATGTCTGGACTTGATGTTCAGAATCTGATAGAATGTAATGTATACAAAGGTTTACAAGCAAAGTTAAAGTTTACTAATTGGAAGAAGATATGAGCAACGGTATTAAGGTTGTAAAGCGATCTGGTAAAATTGAACCCATCAACCTAGATAAGATGCACGTCATGGTTGATGAGGCATGTAAGGACCTTGCAGGCGTCTCTGCAAGTCAAGTTGAGATTCAGTCTGGTATTCAGTTTTATGATGGAATTACTACGGCAGAGATTCAGGAGATTCTGATTCGTTCTGCTTCTGACTTGATTGATTTGGATCATCCTAATTATCAGTTTGTTGCTGCTAGACTGTTGCTGTTCTCAGTACGCAAGTCTGTATTTGGTCGTATGAGAGAACTTCCTCCACTAATCGATCATATTAAGACATGTGTTAAGAAAGGTCTCTATGACCCAGCAATTCTTGATAACTATAATGAAGAAGAATTGGTCAAGGTTAGTAACATCGTTGATCATCATCGTGACTTCTTGTTCACTTATGCGGGTCTACGTCAAGTCGTTGACAAGTACCTGGTGCAAGATAGAAGCACGGGAAAGGTCTATGAAACCCCCCAGTTCATGTACATGATGATTGCTCTGACAATTTTTGCAGAGTATCCAAAGCAAACTCGTATGTCATATGTAAAGAGGTACTATGACGCAATCTCAAAACACAAAATCAACATTCCCACACCTATCATGGCGGGAGTGCGAACTCCACTTCGACAATTTGCTAGCTGTGTGCTTGTTGACAGCGATGACACCCTCGATAGTATCTTTACTAGCGATA
>Ga0255768_10003011_pt1 | contig 16832 bp, 21 predicted proteins | sample 071ome_33_FD_179983 | JGI IMG/M metagenome (GOLD analysis project Ga0255768, IMG submission 179983) | Coastal salt marsh microbial communities from the Groves Creek Marsh, Skidaway Island, Georgia - 071412AT metaG (version 2) | ecosystem: Environmental > Aquatic > Marine > Intertidal zone >...
GGTTACGCTCGACCACAATTTTCTCTTAGTTAGACGAATACCGATTGCGTTTCGTTTCGTTTTTTGCTAGAAGGGAAACATGGAAATCAAATACATAGACATTGATAAAATCATTCCTTATGAACAGAATCCTCGTAAATCCAATAGGACAATTGCGAAGGTTAAGAAGTCAATTGAGGATTTTGGTTTTCAACAGAACATAGTTCTTGATAAATTACACGAAATAGTTGTAGGTCATTCCAGATATTATGCAGCTAAAGAACTTGGGTTGAAACAAGTGCCTTGTGTAATTGCTAAAGACTTAACACCTGCCCAGATTAAGGCTTATCGTATTGCTGATAACAAAATACCACAAGACGGTGAATGGGATACAGAGTTGTTAAAACTTGAGTTTAAAGAACTAGAAGCATTAAACTTTGATTTTACTAAAACAGGATTTACTTCAGCAGAATTACAATCTCTGTCAGTTGATCCAGTTCAATTAACCAAAAACTTAACCGACATTACAGAACAAAGTCAGAAAGAAAAAACAGCAGAATATTTTGAAGCTGAACCCACAGGTAATATTTCAGAAGATGAATATGTAAACCTAAATTTCACTTTAAAGTTTTCTGATCGCAAAATAGTTTTTGATAAATTAAACAAAATCAAAGATCAAAAGAAACTACTAACATCTGGTGATGCCTTAGTAGATTTATGTAAGGAGTAAAACATGACTATCTTTTCACAAGGTGAAGGTTTAATTATGTTGGTACTGTACGGTCTGTTAATGGTCATGGTTAGTATCTACATTTTAAAACCGTCTACGACTAAAGATAATTATTTAGTTGCAGATAGAAACGTAGGGTTTTGGCAAAGTGGTTTTAGTGTGGCCGCTACTTGGATATGGGCGCCTGCTTTATTTATTGCTACACAAAAAGCATACCAACAAGGTATTGCAGGTTTGTTTTGGTTCACAGTTCCAAACATAGCTTGTTTAGTTATCTTTGCTTACTTTGCTATAAAACTAAGAGAGATGTTTCCTAAAGGTTACACGCTTTCACAATTTATTTTAAAAACATATTCGCCAAGAGTACAAAAATTATATCTTGTAGAATTAATTGGTTTGGCTATCTGTCAATTTGCAGTTCAATTATTAGCAGGTGGTGCAGTAATTAGTTATCTAACTGGTTTAGATTTCTTTTTAGTAACTTTAATTTTAACTGGGATAGCTTTTGCTTATAGTTTTATAAGTGGTATTAGAGCATCTATACTTACAGACTACTGGCAAATGTGGTTAATACTGGGTGTTGTCGTTGTTATTGTGCCGTGGATTGTTGGTGCAGGTGGTGGGTTTGAAACTATCTGGAACGGTCTTGGTGGTATAAGTGGTGAATATAGAAACCCATTTAACTTTGAAGTGTTCTATGGTTTTGGTATTGCAGTAACAATTGGATTACTTGCAGGACCATTTGGCGATCAATCATTTTGGCAAAGAACTTTCTCTATTAAAGAAGGGCAAGTCAAAAAAGCATTTTACACATCAGCAGTTGTGTTTGGTATTGTACCAGTTTTAACAGGTCTAATTGGTTTTATTGCTGCAGGTCTAGGAATAGATGCAGGTGGTAATGCACAATTAATTAATGTTATTACTGCTCAGCAATTATTACCTGTCTGGGTTTTAGTACCTTTTACCATTATGCTTTTAAGTGGTTTGGTTTCTACATTGGATAGCTCTCTATGTTCAATCAGTTCTTTAACAGGACACGATATTGCAGAAATGTTTAAATCTAAAAACACAATGTGGTACGCAAAAATTGGAATGATGTTTTTAGCTATCTTTGGTTTAGTTATTGCTAATATTCCAGATATGAAAATACTATATCTATTTTTATTTTACGGAACATTAAGAGCATCAACATTATTACCAACGGTTCTAACTATTTGGAAAGGTAAACTTTCTGAAAGTGGTGTGTTCTGGGGTATATGTACAGCGTTATTCGTTGGAGCTCCTATGATGGCTTACGGAAACTTTGGTGGTGGATTACACTTCAAAGTTTGGGGTGCAATATTTACTTGCATATCAAGTGGTGCAATAGCTTGGATTTTTACAAATGCCAATACTGAAAAAAAAGCACTCAGATAAAAACGTATTAGAACTTGCCTATGAAAGGCTAAACAATATCTTTGATCAGTTTGACACTGTATCAGTATCGTTTAGTGGTGGTAAGGATTCTACAATATGTTTAAATTTAACTTTAGAGGTAGCTAGACAACGAGGTCGGCTACCTCTTGATGTTGTACACTGGGATGAAGAAGCTATCCCTTATCAAACAGAAGAATATGTTAGAAGAACATACAACGAAAAAGATATAAACTTACGTTGGTTATGTGTTCCAGTTGTTCATCGTAACGCTTGTAGTAGAAAGGAGCCATACTGGTATCCCTGGGCAAAAGAATCAGAAGATAAATGGGTAAGACCTTTACCACCAGAAGCAATAACAGAAGTTCCAAATTATAACGGACATATTCCTACAGCTAGATTATCAATTCCATTTATGGCACCTTTGTTATATCCAGTTGAAAAATATGGAAGAACTGCTTGTGTTATGGGTATACGTGCAGATGAAAGTTTAACTAGATACAGAGCAGTATCACAAAGAACAGTTGAGAATTATATCATACAACCAAAAGAAGAAATGAGCTTGTCCGAAGCAGTAAAAGACGGAGTGGATATATCTCGTTTCCCTACTAGAAAATTACAAACTACAGGAAAACAAAAGTCTATAAGTAATAACGTAGGAAACTTTTATAAAGTATATCCAATTTATGATTGGCAAACTGCAGATGTATGGACTGCACCAAAAAAGTTTGGGTGGGATTATAACCATGCTTACGACGTAATGGAAAAAATAGGAATGACACATTCTGCTCAAAGATGTGCTCCCCCTTATGGTGAAGAACCACTAGAAGGACTTTGGACATTTAAAGAATGTTTTCCAGAGATTTGGGATAAGATGTGTTACAGGGTAAGAGGTGCAAATACGGCAGCTCGTCATGCCTTAACTGTTTTATATTCCAATAGATCACAACCAAAAAAACCAGACGGTATGGAATGGGAAGAATACATAGCCTACTGGATTAGAAAGTTCCCATTAAAAGAACAGGGAATGATTAGTGAAAGAATACAATCTTTCATTAAGAAACATTACGAAAAAACAAAGGACCCAATCTTAGCTAAAACACCACATCCAATTAGTGGTATTAGTTGGGAGTTTCTTTTAAAGATTGCTGTGCGTGGTGATTTTAAAGGAAGAAAACTAGAACCTTATTTCTCTAAAGATAATGTTAAGGAATGGGAATCTAGAAAATCAATGTATGCAAAGGAGTTAGCAGATGTTCAATCAACCGATTAACGCAGTAGAATGGATTGACGCAAAAGAATTAAGAGCGAATGATTACAATCCTAATCACATACCACCACCAGAACTTAAACTTTTAAAAACGAGTATAATGTCTGACGGTTGGACACAACCAATAGTTGTAAGAGAGAACAACGAAATCGTAGACGGTTTTCATCGTTGGACTTTAGCTAGTACAGATAAAGATATTTCTAAAATGACAGAAGGTAAAGTTCCAGTGGTTAGGTTAAATAACAAAAAAAGAGAGGAGCAAATGATGGCGACAGTAAGACATAACAGAGCAAGAGGTGCTCATGGTGTAATGCTAATGGCAGATATCGTAAGACAGATGAAAGATGAACTGCACATGGCAGATGTAGAAATTATGGAAACGCTAGGTATGGAAGAAGAAGAAGTTGAAAGACTTTATGATAATAGTGGCATGACAGAACGTGGTGCTAAAGAAGATTTTAATACTGGGTGGACACCTAAAGATGACGACTAATATACTGTTAGGTTTAATTCTTCTGGTTTTGGTTTTTATTTCTGTAATGGTTTATGCAATAGGTGATTACATAGCAAAAAAGAAATGAACTTAATACATTACAAACCAGAAGTATTAGCTAATGAACTTTTTGAAATATCTAAAAAATATCATTTAAGTAAAGTTAAATTATTAGCTATAGAAAGAAGAAGAAAGAAAACAGAAGCATCAAACTATTTAAGGTTTAGGAATAATGGCAAAACTGCAAAAGATGCAGAGATGCAAAGCAAGATTTGTAGAGAGATAGAAGAAATAGATACAGAGTTAGAAAAAGAAGAACTAAATAACAAAGAATTATTTTCACAATATGAATCTAAGTTAATAGAAATAGATCTAATTCGTTCTCATAATTCCACTACAAAAGAAGAATTAAAACTTGCACAAATTAATGAAAACGTAGTAAGGAAAGCAAATGAAAAATAATCCGTTGAATTATCAGATAGGTGGACAACATTATAAAAAATGGAAGATACAACCTATAGAGTTTACTTGGAAAAATAATTTATCTTGGTTTGGTTTTGTTGTTTTAAAATATGTTATGCGTGTTGAGGGTAATGAAACTTCTATAGAAAAAAAAATAGAAGATATTGATAAGATTATCCAATACGCAGAATTTAAAAGACAATCGTTATTAGAAAATGAGCCAGACCTACAACACAACAACAATAGCTAAACTTCTAAAGTTATCAGAACGTAGAGTACAACAATTAACCAAAGAGGGAATTATCCCTAGAGTTGATCGTGGTAAATATGAATTAGTACCTGCTGTTCAAGGTTATATTGACTATTTAAGATTACAAATGTCTGGGGAAATATCACCAGATGACATCATAAAAAACAAAAATAGATTAACACTAGCTACTGCCGAATTGCGTGAAATTGAAAAGGCAAAAATGGAAGGTGATTTAATATCTACTAAAGAAGTTAAAAAGACTTGGTTACATTATGTGAATCTAATTAAAACCAAACTGTTATCATTTCCTAATAAGGCGGCACCTCAAATGGTAACTGTAGACAATATCAATGAAGCTAAACTATTATTAAAGGAAAGGATATACGAGGTCTTAAATGAGATTGCAAACGCAGAAATTACAAGTGCAGAGCAAAGGTCTGATGACGATTTTGAAATCGAGTCAGCGACTGATGAAGCCACCACCGAAACTGACGGTAAGTGAGTGGGCAGATAAGTTCAGAGTTCTTTCTACAGAAGCCAGTTCTGAAGCAGGTAAATTTGAAACTGCAAGAGCCATTTATCAAAAAGAAATTATGGATGCAATATCAGACCCTAGTATTGAAGAAGTTGTTTTTATGTCTGGTTCACAAATTGGTAAGACAGAAGTTTTATTAAATACAATTGGTTATTATATACACTATGATCCCGCTCCAATATTGATGATACAACCAACATTAGATATGGCCAGAAGTTGGTCGCAAGATAGATTGTCTACAATGTTAAGAGATACACCATTATTGAAAGACAGGGTAGCAGAAGCAAAAAGTAGAGATAGTGGCAATACAGTTTTACACAAATCATTTGAAGGTGGGCATATATCAGCTTGTGGTGCAAACAGTCCTAGTAGTTTGGCATCAAGACCAATTAAAATAGTATTATGTGATGAAGTAGATCGTTATCCACCAAGTGCAGGTTCAGAAGGTGATCCTGTTCTACTTGCTAAAAGAAGAAGTGCAACATTCTGGGATAGAAAAATAGTTTTAACATCTACACCAACCAATAAAGGTTCTAGTAGAATTGAACAGGCTTTCGAAACTACAGATCAAAGAAAATTTTATATACCCTGTCCTAAGTGTAATCACTTCCAAATACTAAAGTGGTCACACGTTGTTTGGGAAGATAACAATCCAACCACTGCTAGATATCAATGTGAAAAATGCGAACATAAAATGACAGATAGTGAAAGAATCAAATCTATTAGTATGGGTTATTGGAAAGCAGAAGCAGAAGGTAATGGTAAAAGCGTAGGTTTTCATTTATCTGGTTTATATTCTGTATGGGCTACAATGGAAGAAGCCGTAAGGGAATTTTTAAATGCTAAGAAAATGCCAGAAACATTAAGGGTGTTTGTTAATACATTTTTGGGTGAAAGTTGGGAAGATGAAGGCGAACAAATAGACGACATTGGATTATATAAACGTAGAGAAGAATATTTAACAAAACCAGATGAAGAAATACCAGACGGTATAGCTGTTATCACTTGTGGTGTAGACGTACAAGATGACAGAATAGAAATGGAAATAGTAGGGTGGGGTAGAGATGAAGAAAGTTGGTCATTAGATTACGAAGTTATTTATGGAGACCCGTCTACTCCTGCAATTTGGAAACAAGTAGATTTAAAACTATTACGTAGTTACAAACATCCAAACGGAATGAAGTTAAAAATTGCTAGTGCTTGTGTAGATAGTGGACACCACACCAAATCAGTTTATGAGTTTTGTAAACCTAGATTTGCCAGAAGAATATTTGCTATCAAAGGTGTGGCAGGCGAAGGTAGACCAATCATTGGTAGACCTACAAGAAACAACATTGGTAAAATACCTTTGTTTTCAGTTGGTGTAGATACAACCAAAGAACTTGTTTATGCAAGATTAAAAATGAAAGAGGACGGAGCAGGGTTTTGTCATTTTCCCAATAAGTATGATGCTGAATATTTTAAACAAATAACAGCAGAAAAGATTGTAACAAGATATCATAAAGGTTTTGCAAGACGTGATTGGGTTAAGATTAGACCAAGAAATGAAGCGTTAGACTGTCGTGTGTATGCAGTTGCGGCCTTTAGTGTTTTAAATACAGATGTAAATAAGTTAGCTGACAGACTTGAAATACAATCTCAAAGTGTTGTAAAAGTGGACAAAAAGGAAAGTAAGCAGTATGTTAAACCTAGAAATAACAATTTTGTCAATGGGTGGAATTTTTAATGGCTAATCTTTTTACAAGCATACGAACTAAAGAACCAGAGTTTTTTCATAAGGGTGATACAGTAATATGGGAAAGAAACGATATTGCTGTGGATTATCCTACTGATAGTTATAGTATGTCGTGGAAAGCTATACTAGAAGATCAAGCAAACACATCATTTGTAGCAACAACAACAGAAACATCTACAGGTTATAAATTCACTATTGACAATTCTGTAACCACTGCCTTAACAGAAGGCGTTTATCATTGGGTAATTAGAGCAACACAAACAAGCGATAGTGAAACTTTAATTATTGATACAGGTATTATTGAAGTTAAATATGATGCTTTTGATCATGCAGGGGATACAAGAAGCCATGCAAAAATTATGCTTTCTAAAATTGAAAGTTTACTACAGGGAAAAGCAGATCACGATGTAACAAGCTATTCTATTGGCAACAGAAGTTTATCCAAAATGTCGCCTGCTGAATTATTGGAATGGAGAGATTATTACAGAGCAGAAGTAAACAGAGAAATTAGAAAAGAAAGAATTGACAGAGGTGAAGGTACAGGTAACACAATCAAAGTAAGATTTGATGGTAATTTGTCAAATAATCCATATTCTAAATATGGCTCAAAGTTTAATTGGTAAAAATGGGAATCTTAGACAAACTTTTTAAAAAGAGAAACAAACAAAATAAGCGAAGCTATAATGGTGCTAGTACAGGAAGGTTAATGAATGACTTTCTTACGACTACTCTTGCCGCCGATTCTGAGATTAAACAAAATTTAAAAACTTTACGTGCAAGAAGTAGAGAGCTCTCAAGAAATAATGCTTATGCTAGAAGATTTATAAATGCTTATGTAGACAATGTTATTGGTCCAAATGGTGTACATCTACAAGTTAGAAGCAGAGACCCAAATGGTGCTATAGATACATTTGCTAATAATATTATTGAAGCACAATTTAAAAACTGGGGAAGGTCTGTAACTGCAGACGGAAAAATGTCTTGGCTAGAAGCACAAAGATTGTTTGCAGAAACTTATGCTCGTGACGGTGAGGTAATTGTAAGACTAATTAAAAATTTTGATAATCCTTATAGGTTTGCTTTTGAATTTATTGAATCAGATTTTTTAGATCACGAATACAATGATGAAAGCAAAAGAATTAGAATGGGAGTTGAAAGAGATAAGTTTGGTAGACCATTGTACTATCATATTTTAAAACACCACCCCAACGATACATCATTTCCAGTTTATGAAAATTATTCTAATAGATACCAAAGAATACCTGCTGATGAAATAATACATTTCTATCATCAAGAAAGACCACACCAAACAAGAGGCGTTCCACCTTTATCATCTTGTATTAGAGATTTAAAAATGCTTGACGGTTATATGGAAGCTGAATTAGTGGCCGCAAGAGTATCAGCAAGTAAAATGGGATTTTTTAAAAGTGGTGGAGCAGACGGTTATCAAGGTGAAGATTTAATTGATACACATACACCAGTCATGAGTGCCTCTCCAGGCAATTTTGAGCAATTGCCCCAAGGTATGGAATTTCAAGCATTTGATCCACAACACCCAACATCAGCTTTTAAAGATTTTACAAAAAGCATTTTACGTGCAATAGCAAGTAGTCTAGGCGTAAGTTACAACACATTAGCCAACGATTTAGAAAGCGTAAACTATTCTAGTTTAAGACAAGGTGCTTTAGAAGAAAGAGATCATTGGAAATGTGAACAGTCTAAAATTATAGATAAGTTTCATAATAAAATTTATGAGCATTGGTTAGATATGGCTTTATTAACTGATTTGTTAAATGGTTTACCTGCTAGTAAATATAATAAATTCAATACACCAGTTTGGAAACCTAGAGGTTGGCAGTGGATTGACCCTAAAAAAGAAATTGATGCTTTAGCTGTTGGAATGGCGAATGGTTTTATTTCTTATTCAGATGTACAAGCTAGTTATGGCAGAGATATTGAAGATGTTTTTGCACAAATACAGTATGAAAGAGAAATGGCTAAAGAATATGGTATTACTACAGCGTTTGAACCATTTGGTTCACCAGAAAAAATTGCTGATGTTACTGGAAATGATGAGGAAAATTAGATAAGAATAAACTATGGAAACTAAACACATTCAGAATATAGAAGAAACCGACGAAAGTTATATTATTGAATTTGGAAAATCGGAAGAAGATATATCTGAATTTTTAGATGAAGAAAACGATAGAGCATTATCGGATATTGATACTGTTCCTACAGACGGTATGGTTTCAGAAGCCAAAAAAGGTTTAGAGTGGCGTCGTGAATTTGGGAGAGGTGGAACAGCAGTTGGTATAGCTAGGGCTAGGTCTATTGCAAACAAACAAAAACTTTCGATTTCTACTGTTAAAAGAATGTATAGTTTTTTTAGTAGACACGAAGTTGATAAACAGGCAGAAGGATTTAGTGCAGGCGAAGACGGATATCCGTCAAATGGTAGAATTGCTTGGGCATTATGGGGAGGCGATGCAGGTTTTAGTTGGGCAAAAAAGAAAGTAGGTCAAATTAAAAACGAGGAAGAAAAAGATATGTCAGAAGAAATTGAAACAAAAGAAAACAAAACCCCTATGAAATTAGAAAGGGTTTTTCATTTAGATAAATCAAAATCAAAAGCATACGATGAAGATAAACGAACAGTTGATTTAGCCTTTTCATCAGAGGAACCATATCCAAGAAGTTTTGGTATGGAAATTTTATCTCATAAAATGGATGATGTGGATATGAAGTTTTTGCAAAGTGGTAACGCACCTTTATTGTTAGATCACGATGCAACAAAACAGATTGGTGTAATTGAGAACGCTTCTATTAGCGAAAACGACAAGGTCGGTCGTGCTACAGTTAGATTTGGAAACTCTAATCTTGCTAGAGAAGTCTTTCAAGACATAGTAGACGGTATCAGAAAGAATATTTCTGTCGGATACGAAGTAACCAATATGGTCAAAATGGAACGCAAGAAAGAAGATGAAATGGATTCTTATCGTGTTTCTTGGAGACCACTTGAAGTGTCTAGTGTTTCCATACCTGCTGATACTACAGTAGGTGTTGGTCGATCTAGACAAGAACAACAACAACAAACAAAGGAGAAAAAAACTATGGATGAAAACGTAGTAGAAACTCCAAAGGTAGAAAAGCCAAGTGTTGATGTTAGACAAATCACAGAAGATGCAAGAAAAGAGGAAGTAGCACGAATTAAAGAAATTTCAGCTCTTGGTGCTAAGCATAACTGTTCTGATTTAGCCGAAAAGGCTATGCAAGACGGTAACTCAGTTGCAGAATTTAGAGGTATTGTTCTAAATCACATCGGTAACGCTAAACCTTTGGAACAGAAAGCTGATGAACTCGGCTTATCTAAAAAAGAAGCAAGAGATTACTCTTTAGCTAAAGCTATCAAAGCTATGGCAACCAAAGACTGGTCAAATGCACAGTTAGAAAAAGAAGCATCAGAAGAAATTGCTAAGAGATCAGGTAAAACCCCTAGAGGTGTATTTGTTCCTAGCGATGTTTCTTGGTATCAAAGGGACTTAACACAAGGTACTGCGTCAGCAGGTGGTAACTTAGTTGCTACTGATTTACTTGCAGGTTCTTATGTTGATGCACTAAGAAGTGCTTCATACGTAAGAGAAGCAGGTGCTACTGTACTAAGTGGTTTACAGGGCGATGTTGCAATCCCTGCAGCAAACGCTACAACAACAGCATACTGGGTAGCAGAAAACTCTGCACCTACTGAAGGAGCTCCAACATACAGACAGATCACAATGAATCCAAAAACTGTGGCTGCTTATGTGGACATCTCAAGACATCTTATGATGCAGTCTACTCCTGCGATTGAAACAATCGTAAGAACAGACGTAATCACAGGTCTTGCTAATGCTGTTGATAAGGCGGCCATTCAAGGTACAGGTTCATCAAACCAACCTACTGGTGTAATCAACCAGTCTGGTATTGGTTCTGTTGCTCTTGGAACTAATGGTGGTGCCGCTACTTATGGCGACATTGTAGACTTATGGAAAGAAGTTGCTACAGACAATGCTCTTTTAGGCAACCTATCTTTCTTCACCAGTCCTTTACAGGCATCAAGATTGATGCAAACAGTTAAAGTATCATCTACTGATTCAGTAATGATTATGAACGACAGAGATTCTTTATTAGGTTATAAGTTGTACACAACAACAAACGTACCAGATAACCTAACAAAAGGAACCTCATCTGGTAACTGTTCTGCTATCGTTTTTGGTAACTGGGGTGATCTGTTTATTGCAGAATGGGGCAACCTAGATGTTATGGTAGACCCATATTCATTATCAACACAAGCGGCAACAAGAATTGCGGCTTTCTATGATATTGATATTGCAGTAAGACACGCAGAGTCTTTCTCAGCTATCTTAGACGCAAACGCATAAATATAAATAACAAGGGGGGAATTGACTCCCCCCTTTCTCTCATATAAATTTATTCCATGAAAATTAAAATCTTAAAAGCAACATACATCAAAGGTGAATTTGTGGCAGTTGGTCAAGTTGTTGATGCTTCAGAAAATGATGCACAATATTTGATTGGTATGGGTAAAGCTGTAAAGACAGACGAATCTGTAAAAGAAGCTAAACCAGAAGCAAAAGCTGAACCAGTTAAGAAGAAAAAAAAACTGTTCACGCGCTAACCAAAGCTAATTCATCTTTTTTAGTAAGTACAAATCAATGGAAATCCCTTATAAAAAAGTAGATATAGATTGGATTGATATTGTTAGTTTTGCAGAATGGATGGATAAAGAACAAATATCCCAATTAAAACCTAGAAACTGTAATACCAAAGGTCATCTTTTTAAAAAAGACAAAGATGTAACTATAACATTTGCTTCTGTTTGTTTTGATGAAGAAGGAAAGATAGAATCATTTTCCGACATAACTGTCATACCTACAAAAAATGTGATAGAGATAAGATATGATTGAAGATGATGAAATTAGGGATATATACTTAAACACAGATGACTTTGCCCAAGTTGCAACGTACACACCACAAGGAGGTTCGGCTTCTACTATTTATGGTATTCTTGACCAAGAGTCAGAGGATATTAGTGGAGGTGGGGAAGTTGATGTACTATATTCTATTACTAGTTTTACGACTAGGACTTCCTACGTTTCTTCTGCTTCTTTTGGTGATAGCCTATCTACAGGAGGCACCGATTATACAGTAAGAGAAGTTAGACCAGACGGAAATGGTATGACTGTTTTAATTATTGAACAAGATTAATGGCACATATAAGAAAAACAATCAGAGAAAATATAGTTACAACATTAACTGGATTAGCTACTACAGGAAGCAGTGTTTATGAAACTAGAATATTTCCAATTAACTACGCAAAATTACCTGCGTTAATGGTTTACACACAAGATGATAATGTTGTTGAATATACAATCACATCATCTTCTAGAACACAACACAGACAATTAACTTGTGTTATTGAAGGACATATAAAAGCCACTGCAAACATTGATGATACTATTGATACCATTTCAGAAGAAATAGAAGAAGCTATGGCAACAGATAGAACACGTGGCGGTAATGCAAAAGATACAAAATTACAAACTACAGAAATAGAATTTGAAGAAGCAACACAGAAGGTAGGGCTTGTCAGATTTACGTATATTGTTGATTATGTTACTGTAGAAAACGCAGTACAAACAGGAGCATAGAATGAGTATTAAAATGTATAAACCAAATGGCAAAGATACTATTTTGGTAACTAAAGATATGGTCGATTATTATAAAAAAATGGGATACACAACAGAAAAAAAATCTGATAAACCTATTTTTAAGATAAAACCAAATACAATTAAGGAGTAAAAATGGCAACACATACAGGCGTAGACGGAACTGTCAAAATCGGAACTGATGCAATTGCAGAAGTAAGATCGTTCAGTTTAGACACCTCTGCGGAAATTTTGGAAGATACTACACTTTCTGACACAAGCAAAAGTTATAAGGTTGGTAAAAAAAGTGCAACAGCTACAGTTGAGTGCTTTTGGGATGAAACCGATACTAACGGACAGATTGCTTTTACAGAAGGTTCAGAAGTAACTTTAAACTTATACCCAGAAGGTGCAGACTCTGGCGATTACTATTACACAGGAAGTTTTATTGTAACTTCTACAAGTGTTTCAGTACCTACAGACGGAATCATTGAAGCAAGTTTCAACGCAACACTAAACGGCGATTTAACTAGAGGCACTGTTTCTTAATATTGATTTTTAGATATTTAGGTTTATAACTTAATCATGTCTAAGAAATCAAAAGCAATTGAGTTTGCAGTAGAACATTTTTCTAGCAAAGGTGTTAGAAAAATTGAAGTTCCCGAATGGAAAGATGCTGACGGTAATGCGTTAGAAATTTTTGTTTCCCCCATGACATTAGCTGAGAAAAGAAGATTGTACAAAGGTACAAAGGCAGATGATATTGGGGTTTTAGCAGACGTTCTAATCATGAAGTCAAAAGATTCTGACGGAAATAAATTATTCAGTTTAGAAGATAAAGAAACCTTAATGTTTAAAGTAGACCCAGATGTTTTATCTCGTGTTGCTGAAGAAATTATGGTTGCTCCAAGCGTTGAGGATTTCGAAAAAAACTAAATGAGGATAGGGAGTTAGAGGCTATTTGCTTCCTATCCGAACTACTACGACAACCTATTAGCCAGACCTTGAATATGTCTGAAACAGAGTTTAATCTGTGGTTAGCATATTTAGATAAGCAACAAAAAAACCGAAAAAAGAATGGCTAATAAACTTAAATTTGACATCACAGCTAAAGACAGGACCAAACAAGCATTTGGTACAATCAAAAAAGGTCTTGGTGGAATTACAAAAGCATTAACAAGTTTTAAGACAGCAATTGTAGCGGCAGTTGGTGTTGCAGGTATCGGTTTATTAGTTAAAAATAGTTTAAGTGCTATTGATAAAATCGGTAAACTTTCACGTCAATTATTTATTTCAACAGAAGATTTAGGAGCGTTTCGACTGGCCGCCGATCTGGGTGGTACGTCATTAGAAGCATTTGCCAAAGGTGCTAGAACTTTAGCAGTTGGTATTAATGACTTTCTTGTCAAAGGCACAGGTATAGCAAAAGAAGCATTTGAACAATTAGGAATTACTGCAGAAGATTTAAAAGCAACAAACGGAGATTTATTTGCACAGTTTGAATTAACTGCTGATGCCTTAAACAAGTTAGAAGGTTCTACAGACAAAACTGCCATAGCTTATAAATTATTTGGTGGTCGTAATATTGAATTATTAACTGCTATTGAAGGGGGGGCGGCAGGTTTAACAAAAATTAGAGAAGAAGCAGAAAAGTTTGGTTTAACATTATCTGCTGATATGGTCAAAAGAGTAGAAGATGCAAACGACTCAATGACTAGAATGAAATTCAGAATTACAGGATTGGTTCAAAATTTTACCGTTGGTCTTGCACCTACTTTAGAAAAAATTACAGAAACACTAGGTAAGATGTTTGATAATTTTGTTGCTTCTAACGGTGGAATAGAAACATTTGCAAAATTAATGGTTGATAAATTATTAGGTGCAATACAGGCAATTATTATGGCTTTAGGCAATCTAATAATTGGTATTGAAACCTTTATGACCAATTTAAAAGAATTGATTAGTTTTACAGGTTTGTTTGATACAGCTTCAGATAAATTAACAAAACGATTAGAAAAATTAAAAGAACAGTTAGAGATTTACGAAAGTGGTAAAGGAGACGGTTTTACAGATACTGCAAAAATGGCAGAATATTTAAGAGAAGAAATTGTAAAAGTAGAAGAACAATTAGGAGATTTAGGAACTGCTTTCCAAACTACAAACACAAGTGGAATGGATACTATGGAATTGTTCCAACGTCTTATTGATGTTATTCAAACACTAAGAGAAGAAAACGCTAAAATAACAAACACAATAGAAGAAGGAATAGGCGTACAACAAGATGCTCATGTTCAAGCACATAAAGACGCTTTAGATAGAATTGCAGAAAGACAGAACGCAGAAATGGAAGCGTTCCAAAAATCACAAGCCTTAGTTATGAAAAACTTTCTTGCAGAAAAAAAAGCTAATGATGCTAAAAAACAAATGCAAAGAGAATTTAATAATTTTATGTTAGATACTTCTTTGTCTACATTTGAAAAGTTAGGCTCATTAAACGCCAAAGCGTTTAGAATTTATAAAGCCCTAGCAATTGCAAAGACTATTATTGCTACAAGAGAAGCGGCAGTTCAAGCCTATGCTAAGTTTGGTGGGTGGCCGTTTGGTGCAATCGCCGCCGCCGCCACTATTGCAGAAGGTATGGCGCAAGTTTCTGTTATTCGTTCTCAACAATATTCTGGTCGTAGGTATGGTGGTCCTGTTCGTGAAGGTCAGCCGTACATGGTTGGTGAAGCAGGTCGTGAATTATTCGTGCCTAATTCTAGTGGTAGGATTGTTTCTAATGATGATTTAAAACAACAAAACGGAATGAAAGCAGTTAATATAACTTTTAACATACAAGCAAATGACACAGAAGGATTTGATGATTTATTATCTAAACGTAGAGGATTTATTATTAGTATGATTAATGAAAGTTTAAATCAACAAGGTAAAGAGGCATTAATTTAATGAGTGGTACATATCCAACATCACCAGAATTTCAATCAGTTAATTTTGCATCAGAACAAAAAACAATTACATCAACGACTGATAGTGGAAAAATGTTTGCAGTACAAGTAGACGGTCAAAGGTGGAAATTTACAGCAAGATATTCACCAATGGATGTATCAGAATTTAATCCTGTCTATGCTTTTATTATGAAACAAAGATCACAAAAAGAAACTTTTACTATTGTATTGCCTAAAATATCTTACGCAGAAGGTTCAGAAACAGGAACTATATTGGTTAATGGTGTACATAGTGCAGGTGACACCACAATTGCTATTGACGGACATACATCTGATACTGCACAAAGTTTTAAAGCAGGAGATAAAATTAAATTTGGTGGTCATGACAAAGTGTACATGATTGTTGATGATGTTACTCCTTCTGGTAATGCAAGTACCATAACAATTGAACCACCTTTAAGAAGCGCTTTAGCAGATGATGAATCTGTAACTTACGATGCTGTTCCTTTTACTGTTAGACTAACCAATGACGTACAAGAAGTTAGTTTGGGTGTAAATAATTTATATGGTTTTGAAGTAGATTTTATTGAGGCTCTATAATGGCAAGAGGTTTATCTACTGCCTTAAAAACTGAATTAGCTAATCAGTCTATAAAACCTATTCTATTAGTAGAAATTAATTTTCCTACACCACAAAGATTAACAAACCACTACAAAGATATTACACATAATAGCAATACATATTCAGCAAGTGGTCATTTATTATCTATAACTACAAAGTCAGAAAATGCAGAGTTAGACGTAGCTAACTTTACTGTACAATTGTCAGCAGTAGATAGTGCTTTTACTTCTATCTTATTAAACAACAATGTATCTAACGATCAAGTAACTATTGATATAGGTTTATTAAATAGCACAGATACACTTATTGACACTTACCAATACGATAAAGGTTTTATTGAGAGTTATAGAATTAACACAAAGAACGCAACGATAGATCTAATTTGTACTTCTCATTTTTCTGATTTCAGTAGAGTAGCAGGACGTAGAACTAACGAAGGTAGTCAGCAAAGATTTTTCTCTACAGACAGGGGAATGGAATTTGCAGGTTTAACAGTACAGGATATTCTGTGGGGTAGAAAATGATTAATAACATAATTAAATTTTTTAAATCATTTAATAGATATGAAAAGAACACAGAAGAAGAAATATTAAACTACATAAATCCTAGTATAGAACTTAATCAATATAAAATATTTAAAGATAAAGAGATTACAGGTTTTTTAAGTTGGGCTTTTTTGGATGATAAATGC
>Ga0255768_10003012_pt1 | contig 16826 bp, 12 predicted proteins | sample 071ome_33_FD_179983 | JGI IMG/M metagenome (GOLD analysis project Ga0255768, IMG submission 179983) | Coastal salt marsh microbial communities from the Groves Creek Marsh, Skidaway Island, Georgia - 071412AT metaG (version 2) | ecosystem: Environmental > Aquatic > Marine > Intertidal zone >...
CAGCGCAGCGCTCGAGGGTCGCCCGGTCAAGCTCGACAACGATGTGAACGTCGGCACCTTGGCGGAGTGGAAGCTCGGTGCCGGGCGAGGTGTCGATGATCTCCTCGGCGTGTTTGCGGGGACCGGCGTCGGCGCCGGACTCGTGCTCGACGGCCGCCTCCGGCAGGGGCCTCGCGGTCTGGCCGGCGAGATCGGCCATACGTTCGTTGCCTTCGACCAGTTTCATGATGCGACGGTCGGGCGCGGTGAACTCGAGGACTACACGGGTCGTCGATCACTCCAACGCTGGGTCGACGTCGCATCGCCTGCGGAATCTGCGTTCATGCGGAGCCTCATGCACAAGGGTCGGCTCAAATCGAAGGCGTGGGCGGAGGGTGTCGAGGCGGAAGATCCGCTCACCCTCCGGTTGGTCGGTCGCGCCGCCTCCGCCCTCTCGGCGGCGATCGCCTCCGCAATCACCTTGATCGACGTGGAACGCGTCGTGCTCGGTGGCGGGTTTGCGGAACGGCTCGGTGAGCCGTTCCGACAGCGAGTCGAGGCAGAAGTCGCCGCGCGTGCGTTTGCAGGCCAGACCGCGCCGGTCGTGGCCGCTCGACTGGGAGATACCGGTGGAGCGTTGGGTGCAGCGCTGCTGTTGGAGCACACATGACCACGCTCGACGCGCCGACGGATGTCGTTGCCCGAGTCGGTGGCTGGGACGACAACGACACCGTCTTTCTCAATCGTGAACTGAGCTGGCTTGCGTTCAATGCACGGGTGCTCCAACTTGCCGCTGACGCTGACGTGCCGCTGCTCGAACAGGTGCGCTTCCTGTCGATCTTCTCGCGCAACCTCGACGAGTTCTTCCAGGTCCGCGTGTCGGGATTGTTCGATCAAGCTGCGGCTGGGGTCACGTCGCCGTCTCCCGATGGTCTTCTTCCCGGCGAGCAGCTCGCCATGATCCGCGACGTCGTGCGTTCGTTGGTCGCCGAGCAGGAACGACGCTTGCAGGACTCGATCGTGTCGCAGTTGATGGCCGCCGGTATCGAGCTCGTCGAATGGCGGGATCTCACCGATGCTGAGCGGCTTGGACTGACCGAACACTTTCGGGATCGGATCTTCCCGATTCTCACACCGCTCGCCGTCGACCCAGGACACCCGTTTCCGTACGTTTCCGACCTCTCGTTGAATCTCGCCGTCGTCGTTCGCGACCCTGTCGAGTCCCGTGAACTGTTTGCTCGGGTGAAGGTTCCGAACACACTGCTGCGGTGGACCCGAGTCGGTGAGGACCATCGGTACGTGCCGCTCGAGCAGGTGATTGCAGCACACCTCGACGAACTCTTTCCCGGTATGGAAATCGTCGAACATCACCCGTTTCGTGTCACGCGCAATGCCGATCTCTCCGACACCCTCGACGAAGCCGAGGATCTGCTGTCCGCGGTCGAATTCGAGCTTCGGCGCCGTCGGTTCGGGCGTGCGACTCGCCTCGAGATCGATTCCGCCATGAGTGAGGAGGTCGTCGACTTGCTGATGCGCGAGTTCGATCTCGAAGCCCCTGCGCTGTACACCAACGATGCGCCCCTCGATCTCACGTCGCTGTCCGAGATCGCCGACATCGGGCGTCCTGACTTGTGTTACCCGGCGTGGAAAGGGGTGCGCGACCGTCGTCTCGAAGCCGATGATGAGCCCCTCGATCTCTTTGCGGAGATCCGGAAGGCCGAGATCGTCGTGCACCATCCGTACGAGTCGTTCAGCCGTTCCGTCGTCGAGTTCATTCGTCAGGCGGCAGCCGATCCAAAAGTCCTTGCCATCAAGATCACCCTGTACCGCACGGCGTCCAACAGCCCCATCGTCGATGCATTGATCAACGCCGCCGAACGAGGCAAACAGGTCGCTGTTCTGGTCGAACTGAAAGCACGGTTCGACGAGGCGGCCAACATCGGCTGGGCTCGCCGGCTCGAAAAAGCCGGCGTGCACGTGGCGTACGGTCTGCTCGGACTCAAGATCCACACGAAGATCGCCATGGTGGTGCGGGAGGACGTGGACGGGATCAGGCGGTACTGCCACGTCGGCACCGGCAACTACAACCACCGCACCGCTCGGATCTATGAAGACATCGGGATCATCACGGCCAACCCGCAGGTCGGCGACGATCTTGCGCACCTCTTCAATCATCTGACCGGTTACGGCCGTGAAATCGAATACGACACGCTCCTCGTGGCCCCGGATCAACTGCGCCCGCGACTCGAGGCGCTGATCGACGGTGAGATCGCATCGGGTCGCGGTCGGATCATCATGAAAATGAACGCCCTCGTCGATGCACCGATGATCGAGAAGCTCTACGAGGCGTCACAGGCCGGCGTCGACATCGATCTCATCGTTCGGGGCCAGTGCAGCCTCCGTCCGGGCATTCCTGGCCTGTCCGAACGGATTCGCGTTCGGTCGATCGTGGGCCGCTTCCTCGAGCACTCGCGCGTCTTCACGTTCTTCAACGGCAATGGCCCAGGTGAGCGGGTGACCTATATCGGATCGGCCGATCTCATGAGCCGCAACCTCAACCGTCGGGTGGAGGTCATGGTCCGGGTCGACGATCGAGAATCTCAGCACCGGGTCAACGAGATCATCGATGTCGGACTCGACGACGATCGACTCGCATGGACGCTCGACGGCATTGGTGTGTGGACCAAGCGTCGTGGCCCGGCTGCGATCGATTCGCAGGTTCGGCTGCAAGACCTCGCCCGAGCGCGGACGAATGGCTAACGCTTCCGTTCGGCTGCCTGCGCAACACCCCGAGGTCGAGGTCTGGGCCGCCGGTGGAGTTGTCTGGCGCCGCAGTGATGCCGGTATCGAGCTGCTGCTCGTGCATCGGCCAACCCACCGGGACTGGACATTCCCGAAGGGCAAACTCGACCCGGGTGAGACACTGCGCCGGTGCGCACGCCGTGAGGTCGAGGAAGAGACGGGGTTTGTGTGCTCGACCGGTGCTCGCTTGCCGCTGGTCACCTATCGCGATGCCCAACGCAACCGAAAGGCGGTCGTGTACTGGATGATGACGGTCGACGGTGGCTCGTTCGTTCCCAATCAGGAGGTCGACGCCGTTGCGTGGTTCGATCTCGAGTCGGCTCGAGCATCCCTTTCGTATCAGCGAGACGTGGACCTGCTCGACGAGATCGCCGCAGCGATCGCATCCCCTACAGTGAGGACGTGACCTCCGACGGCTGGCGTCCGATGCGCTCACCGAAGTCGGACCAGCGCGGGGCGGAAGCGTTCATCGTCTCGCCCTTTATGCGGCTTGCTCGTGTCCATGCCCTTGGTGCCGCCTCCGACGCCGCAATCGCAGTCACCCTCGCCGGGTCGATCTTCTTTTCGATCAGCCCCGATGATTCTCGCGGCCGGGTTGCGCTTTACCTCGCGTTGACGATGGCTCCGTTTGCGATCGTCGCACCGTTGCTGGGCCCGGCCATCGACCGGACCAGGGGCGGCCGGCGTTTGATGATCATCGCGACCGCCACCGTCCGAGCGGTCCTGGCGTTCCTGATGCTCAGCAACATCGACTCGCTGTGGCTGTTTCCCATTGCCTTTGCGATCCTCGTCTTTCAGAAGGGCTACTCGGTGGCAAAGAGCGCAGTTGTGCCGGCGCTGGTCCGCTCCGAGCACGATCTCGTCAGCGCAAACAGTCGGCTTGCGTTGCTGAGTGCCGTCTCGAGCATGGTCGGCGCAACAGTGGCCGGTGGGCTCTCACTGGTCGGCGGTCCCGAGTTCGCTGCCGGGTTGGCCGTGGCCGGATTTGCGGTGACGGCGGTACTCGCGACGAAGTTGCCCGGGGTTGTCGTGGCTGCCGAGTCGACCTCGTCGCTGGAGAAAGCCGAACTGCGCGACACCCCGATTCTTTTGGCGGCGTACGCCACCGCCTGCCTGCGCGGCATCGTGGGCTTCGTCGCGTTCCTGTTGGCGTTCGAGTTTCGCGGAGGGTCCGAGGGCATCGACATCAGCACCCTGGGGTCGGCAGCGGGCGGTGCCACCGCCACAGCGCGCGGCATCGACATCACGGGGGACCCAGCTGCGCCGGTCTGGCATTTCGGGGTGGTGCTCGTCCTCGCCGGAGTCGGCGCACTGCTCGGCGCCCGCATCGCTCCCACCGTTCGCCAACGCATCCCCGAGGAGCGGATGCTGCAGACGGTGCTGGCCGCCATCGTCGCAGCAGCGCTGTTCGCAGCGTTTTCGTTCGATCTTTTCGGTGCCGCTGTGCTGTCGTTCGTAGTTGCCACCGGCGCAGCCACGGGAAAGCTCGCCTTCGACTCACTCGTGCAGCGTGCTGCGCCCGACGTCAATTACGGGCGTTCCTTTGCCCGCTTCGAGGCGCGGTTCCAGTTCGCCTGGGTTGTCGGCGCGTTCATTCCGGCCGTGATTCCGCTGAATCTCGCCGTAGGGGGAACCGGTGTGGCGTTGGTTGCCCTGGTCGCCCTCGTGTCATTTGCGCTCGGCCGACCGGTCACGTCTGCGATGTCCTTGGCCTTTGTCCGCAACGGCACCCGTCGAATGCGAAGGCAAGACGCCGAAACACGTGCGGCATCGACCGCATCGACAGCAGCTGATGCACGGCACGAGATCGCCTCGGGAAGCGAAGGTGACGGCCTCGGTGGCGAACTCAGCCTCGAAGATCTGCGGCCGTCGCAGCCTGCAGCCCCGGCCGGCACCGAGCACTACACCGTCCACTGGGGTGTGATCGAGCCGATCGTGTCATCGGTCGAAGGTGTCGAGTTCGAGCAGCCCGGTTCACTGCCGGCTCGCAACGACGAGCGGCCCGATTCAACTCGGTAGGTCGATCCGAGCCAACCACAGCCCTGGCGCATCGACCTCTGCCGGGGTGGGCAGAGTTTCTGCGCTGTCGAAGAGCCGGCTCAGGCCATCGGTGCCGGCCCGTTCGAGCACACCTGCCGTGAAACCCGTGCCCCGATCGTACTGTTCGGCGTTGAGATGGAGCCCGAGGATCCGTTCGACGAATCGGTCACCAGCAGCAGCCTCGACCCTGCGACGACGGAGCGCCTCGGTGATCATCGAATACGAACCGATCAGCGTTTCGCCGATGGAGTCCATTGCCCAGTCGACGTAGCCCGTGATCGCCGCGATGATGGCGGTGAGTTCGGGTTGGATCGCCTCTTGCTCGGGTGATCGAACCGCTCCCAGCAGCACCTCCGGATCGCCGAGCGTGTCCTGGAGTCCAGCGAGCGCATCGGGACCCGCTGAGAGGTCGAGCCCACCGAACTGCCGTCCGATGCGCTCGGGATCGGTATCGAACGCGCTCGCGTAGCGCTCGAGAAGATCGGTGACGCGTCGGCGCACATGCTCGACGCTGAACACCGCCTGATGCGTCACCTCGTGGAGGCAGACCCAGAGCCGAAGATCGTCACGATCGAGTGACCAGTCTCGGCCGAAGTCATCGACGTTGGGGAGAAGGACCAGCACCGGCTCGCCGATCGGGCGTGGGACGGGGAGGTCGTACCCGCCATGGGACCGGCGAGCAAGGTGGCCGACCATCGAGCCGGTCATCATGCCGAGCATGATCGGTCCCATCGCCTGGCTGAGGTTGGCCATCATGGCGGCAAAGGGGTCGTTGGGGGACACCTCGTCGCTCGGCGGCTCCATACCGCTGACGAGTGCCGATGACAGGTGCTCGAAGAGGGGTCGGTAATCGTTGATCGTGCGATCGGCCCATTGCGAACGGTTCCCCACGTCGACCGAAACGCCGGTGGAACCGCTCAGGAGTCCGGTGGTCGAGGCAACCTGAAGTTCAGCGATCCGAACGAGTTGTTCGACGGCGATCCGATCAGCTGGGTCGATGTTCGGTTCGGACCGTCCCTCGTTGGCGGTCGTGTGAGCGAGCTGGCGGACGATTTCGTTGTTTCCTCCGGCCTGGGCTTGCACAAGCCTCATCAGGTCGTTCAAAAAGCCCATGCCGCCGAGGTCGTCGGGTGGCACTCCGTCGCTCATGACGGCATCGTAGGGGCGTGGCAAGTTCGTTCCTCGGCAGCGGTCGCCTTTCCGAGCGCAGGTGTGTGTCCCAGTGACCGTTGTGATCACGGGCGCAGCGGGTGCTGTCGGGACGCGCGTCATGCGTCGACTCGAGCGCGATCTGGAAGCGGTCGACATCCGGGCGGTCGACCGGGTGGTGGTTGGTGCTGGTGAGGGTGTGGACGTCAAGATCGTCGACCTGGCGGTTGACGATTTGAGCTCGGTGTTCGCCGGTGCCGCCACAGTCGTCCACCTCGCCACGACGGTGACCCCCGATGTCGACGATCCGGCGGCCGACGATCTGGAGCTCGCGATTTTGCGACGGGTGCTCGATGCCGCAACCGAGGTGGGGGTCGAGCACATGGTGGTGCTCTCGACAGCGATGGTCTACGGCGCGTGGGTCGGCAATCCTGTTCCTCTCACCGAGGAGGCGATGGTTCGACCCAACCCTGACTTCGGGTGGGCGAGTGTGCGGGCTGCGGTCGAACAGCTCGCCCTCGAATGGGGTCGCGCGCCCGGCCGGGTGGTGTCGGTGTTGCGCCCGACGGCGCTCGTCGCCGACGATGCCCTCGGCCAGCTTGCTCGCGTGCTTCACGCAGCGCGAATCGGGATTGCGGCCGAGGGGGACCCTCCGGTGCAGTATCTCCACGTCGATGATCTGGCCGGGGCGATCTCGACGGTCATCTCCGCTCGATTCGACGGTGTCGCCAACGTTGCGCCTGATGGCTGGATCCCGCCAGATTCACTGGCCGATCTCGAGGGGCCGACCGCGCGTATCCGGGTGCCTGGTTGGGCTGCCCGGGGCATCGCTGCGCTCCGTTCTCAGGCCGGATTGTCGCCCATCCCGCCAGGGATCGTGCCGTACACCAGCCACTCGTGGGTGGTCGCCAACGATCGGCTTCGGATGCTTGGTTGGCAACCCGACTACTCGAACGAAGAGGCGTGGGTCGTGTCGCACGAACCGAATGCACTCGACCGGTTGCCGGCCCGCCGGCGACAGGAGCTGGCGCTCGTCGCAGCCGGTCTGGCGCTGTCGGGCATCCTCCTCGGGATCGTGATCGCCGCCCGGCGGTTCCGCCGTCGCTGATCGTCCGGTGAGCGGTCGCTCATCGATGTCGAACCGTTGGGTGATGGGTGTACGGGTGTGGTTGGCCGTTGCGCAGATGCCGCCGATCGAGGATCTGCAGCGAGCGGGGCCTCCGCGACCCCTAATCTGTTCGACATGCTCTCTGCTCCGCCGTCCGGCGACGACTGGCTCGGTCTCACCGAGGATCTGATCCCGGTCGGTTCGGCCGCTGATTGGTCGGTCCTTCCCCGCTGTGGCGCAGTCGTGCTTTTCAGCGGAACGGCGCGTGACCATGCACCTGGACGAGACGAGGTCGAACTACTCGAGTACGAGGCGTACGAGGAGCACGTGGTTCCTCGGCTGGCATCGATCGCGACCGAAATGCGATCCCGGTGGCCGTCCCTGGGCCGGGTCGTATTGATCCATCGCATCGGCGTGGTACCGGTCGGGGAAAGTTCGGTCGTCGTCGTCGCCTCGGCACCGCATCGGCCCGAAGCGTTCGCCGCGGCCCGCTTCGGGATCGACACACTGAAGGCATCGGTGCCGATCTGGAAGCGTGAGACCTGGCGCGACGGCGAGTCCTGGGGCCTCGAAGCCCAACACATCAGCGCAGCGACCGATGCACCGTCGCCTCAGGAGCCGACGTGAGCGACGCCGTCGGATTCCTGATCGTTCCCGGTTTCGCAGCGGTGGCCGGTTCGTTGGTCATCTGGTTGGTGTCGAGGTCGCGCCGTCCGACCGAACCCGGTTTCGGTGAGCAGATGCGCAGATTGGCCCCCGATGCGGGCACACAGCCGCACCCTCAGCCGACCGGTATCGTCACACTCGACGATCAACCGGGTGAGGAGGGCTAGCTCTGGCACGCGACCTCGCGATCGATCTCGGTACCGCCAACACCCTGGTGTATGCACGAGGTGAGGGCATCGTCTTGAACGAGCCCTCGGTCATCGCGCTCAACAAGCGATCGGGTGAAGTGCTTGCGATGGGCCACGAAGCGTGGCAAATGATCGGCCGCACGCCGAGTTACATCGTTGCGGTGCGGCCGCTGCGAAAGGGCGCCATCACCGACTTCGAGGTGACGCAGCGGATGATCCGATTGTTGTTGCAACGCGTCGGTGTGAGTCGGATCAACCGACCGCGCGTGGTCATCTGTGTCCCGTCGGCGATCACCGCCGTCGAGCGTCGAGCCGTCACGGAAGCGGCGAAGCGCGCCGGTGCGGCCGATGCTCGTCTGATCGAACAGCCTCTCGCCGCTGCGATCGGTGCTGACATGCCGATCAACGAGCCAATCGGCAACATGGTGATCGATATCGGTGGTGGCACGACCGAAACTGCGCTGATTTCCCTCGGGGGCGTGGTGGCGCTGGAAGCGGTGCGCGTCGGTTCCTTCGATGTGGACAATGCCATCCAGGGGTACGTTCGCCGTGAGTATGGCATTGCGGTCGGTGAGCGAACGGCCGAGGAGATCAAGATCGTGCTCGGGTCGGCCGCGCCCACCGATGACGAGGTCAATGCGGAGATACGGGGCCGCGAGCTCATGAGCGGTCTCCCCAAGAGGGTTGTGCTGACTCCAGAAGAAATTCGAAGCGCAATCGAAGAGCCGGTCACGGCCATGGTTGATTCGGTGCTGTCCTGTCTGGCACAGGCGCCACCGGAACTGGCGCAGGATCTGATCGTCCAAGGGATCCATCTCGTGGGCGGTGGAGGGTTGTTGCGGGGGATGGATCTCCGATTGACCGAAGAAGCCGAGGTGTTGGTCCGTCGGGTGCGGGCACCGCTCGAAGCGGTGGTACTCGGTGCCGGGAAGGTCATCGAGGACTACGAGTCGTTGCACGCCATGTTCTCCGACGGCAGTGCCGGCGGCCGCCGGCGCTGATCAACCGTCGGCGCCGGTTGGACCCAGCAACTCCTCGACCGCATCGCGGACCTGTCGGTCACGGTCGGTTCGGGCCCGTGCCCATGCAGCGTCGACTTCGGGCCCGTCGAACGCAGCGAGCGCCAGCACGGCGCGGCGACGGATGGCTGGTTTGTCGGTGGTGGCGTGGAGGATCGCAGGAAGGCCCTCTGGAGCACCGATTGCGCCGAGGGCTGCGACGGCTGCTTCGCGCACGAGTGGATCATCATGGTCGTTGGCAAGGTTCACAAGGGTTGCGATCGGGGCTTGCGGGTCGACGTCGCGTTCGCCACATGCCCAGCAGGCCATCTCGACGACGCGAGGGTCGTCGTCGTGAAGGAGCGGCGCCAGTGGTGGGTGGGGCAGAGGCGCAGCCAACTCGATGGCAGCAACTCGGACCCGTGGGTGTGGATCGGCAAGCGCGTGGTCGAGATCGTTCTCGCTGAGCGAGCCGAGTCGATCGAGGCTTCGCAGTGCTGCCTCGCGCACGCTGGGATCAGGATCGGTCGCTGCCGATCGGGCCCCGGTGATGTCCCCGCTGAACCCGGCGAGGCCAGCGGTCTTGCGGCGCGCCATGGCATCGTCGGTCACGCCTGGACCTTACCTGTCCACCGGGCGGGTGCTTTTGGGTGTCAGCTGATGGCGCGCTCGAGCAGGAATCCTGCGCTCAAGACGATGACGCCGATGATCACGGCGAGGGCGATACCGAGACCGACGACGATGGCAGACAACACGATGAGGGCGCGGATGCGTTCCCACCATCGGACGTAGGCCCGCCGACCGACGATCGGCCGGTCGACTCGCCGGCGGATGATGCCAAGGGCCCGCAGACTGTCGAGTGCGATCGTTGTTGCGTTGGTGCGGAGGCGCTGCTGGAACGCAACGAGACGCTGGTCCTCGTGACGCAACGAAAGGCGTCCGTTTTGGGCGGGGTTCGTGGCACGCTCAAGACATGGTGGCAACCACGGGCCACGTAGACAGACCGCTCCTGTCACGAGGGCGAGGACCAGAGAGATGACCGAGAACGAGGAGGACACGTCGCACTCGATGCTACCGCCTCGCCCTCTCGCGCCCGAGCGCAGGCGCTGGTATCGCAACCGCGCTGCGCCGCTGATCGCTGTGGCCGGTCTGCTCGTCGCTCTGGGGCTGGGTTACGTGATGGTGCCGGCCCAGTGGGTGGGTCGGATCCTCCCCGGTAACTCGATCGTCGACGACGGTGCGGTGGCGCTGAAGCCAGGATCGGCTCGGCCGACCGACGAACAGGTTGTGGTCAGCGGCCTCGTGATCTTCGAGCCCGAAGGCGAAATCCTTCTCACCACAGTTTCCATCGACAATCGAGTGACGATCCGAGACTGGGTGCGATCGGTGCGAGAGGACAGCGTGGTGCTCCGGACCAAGGAGGAGGTGTACGGGCCTCGCTCCGCAGATGAGCAACGGGAGCGAAACCTGCAGCTGATGGCAGCTTCGAAGGACTCGGCGATCGTCGCAGCACTCGACCATCTGGGTGTCGTTGCCGTGGTGGAGAGTGGTGTGGGGTTCAACGGCATCGTCTCCGGCGGTCCCGTCGACGGGCTGATCGAGGTCGGTGAACTCATCGTTGGTCTCGACGGCCAAGTGGTGACCGGGCTCGAGTCCTTGCTCGCGGTACTCGAGCAGGTCTCGCCAGGCGACCCGGGCGTGCTCACGCTCGAGGACTTGGAGACCGGACAGCTTCGCAGCCAAGAGTTCGTATACGGCACACACCCGGACCCGGCACGGTCCAGCGGGTTCATCGGGATCGAAGACATCACGATCCGGTCGGTCGATGCTGAGCTCCCGTTCGACATCGAGATCGACTCGGGTTCGATCGGTGGCCCATCGGCCGGACTGGCCTTCACCCTCACGATCCTCGACTTGCTCACCGAAGGAGAACTCACCGGAGGTGCGCGTGTCGCCGTGACCGGAACCATCACCGGTGACGGAACGGTTGGCAACGTTGGCGGGGTTGCACAGAAGGCTGTAGCCGCAGAAGCAGAAGGAGCGGTGATGTTCATCGTTCCGGCCGACACCGTCGAGGCTGCGGCGTCGACCACTACGTCGCTCGACATCGTCGGCGTCACGTCACTTGCGGAGGCCCTCGAAGCACTCGCCTCACTCGGCGGCGACGTGGATGACCTCGCACTCGACGGTTCCGCGCTCAACTAGCTGCACCGGTAGGGATACCGCAACGACGTGCTGGTCGCTCCTACGATCTAGCGATGGCCTCTGGTCTCGATTTCGACCCCGAGCGTTTCGAGCGTCAGTCGTTCGAGCTCGTTCGGCGCGGATTCGAACCGTCTGCGGTCCAACGGGAGCTTCAGCGGGCGGCGGCGGCGGTGCGCGAGTTGCAGCGACAGGTGGAGTCGCTCGGTGGCCAACTCCGGGCGGCCCAGAGTTCCGATACCGAACCGCTCGAAGCTCGTCGGGTTGCCGAAGCGCTCGGCGCCGAGGCGACGAAGGTACTCGATGCCGCCCATGCGGCCGCTGTGGAGCGGGCAGAGCGAGCCGAGCGTGAGGCCGAAGCGGTTCGAGAGGAGGCGATCGCCGCAGCTGATGCCATCCGAGCCGAGGCAGAGGCTGAACGCGAACGAATTCTCGAAGAGGCAGCGCGCGAGGCGGAGGCGGTCGCCGAGGATGGTCGGCTACGGGGTCGTGAGATGGTCAACGAGGCGCAGGTCGTACGGGAACGGATGCTCGGTGACCTCGCTCGCAAACGTCAGACCGGGCGAGCGCAGGTCGAGCAGCTGCGCGCCGGCCGCGATCGACTGCTGGAGTCGTTGTCGATCGCGCAGGCCAGCCTCGATACCGCAATGAAGGATCTGGTCGAGTCGGTGCCGGAAGCCCGGGCCGCAGCGGAGCGAGCCGGCATCCGGATCTCGAACGAACCGACGCCGTCGGCCGAGGTCATGGAGGCCGAGATCGAATCAGCGCGCCTGGTTGGTCACCCACTGATCGAGGGGATTCCCGGGCCGGGGGTCGTCGACGAGCCAGCGTCACCTGACCCCACCTTCATCACTGCGGAGATGGAGGCGTTGACCCACGTCGATGCTGCCCTCGAAGCCGAGAGCAGAGGTGTCTTCGATCAGGACGAGGCCGATGAGGCTGACGCCGAGGCTGAGTCTGATGGGGCTGACGCCGAGGCTGAGTCTGAGTCTGATGGGGGTGACGCCGAGGCTGAGTCTGCTGGGGCCGACGCCGAGCCTGAGTCCGATGAGGCCGACGCCGAGCCTGAGTCCGATGGGGCTGACGCCGAGCCTGAGTCTGATGAGGCCGACGCCGAGACTGACGTGGCTGACCTCGAGGCTGTCGAGGACGTCGAGACGGTGGATGAGGACGATGTCGAATCGCCGGCAGGGTCGGGTGAGGACGTCGACGACGAGGCCGATCCACCCGAACCCACCGACGCCGACGCGAAGGTTGCAACGCCGGCAGACGACATCTTTGCCCGGCTGCGCGAAAACCAGGCTTCGGACGACGAGAACGATCCCGGCCCTGACGAAGTGCCACCGGCAGAGCCGGAGAACACGGCGGAACCTGCCAACGAGCCTGACGGGGTCAGCGACATCACCGATGAGGCCGGTCCTTCTGATGACGACGAGTCGCCGGTTGTCGATCCCGATGCAGAGGTGGTGCAGCGGACCGTGAGCACGGCCCTCCGGGCGGTCAAGAAGGTGCTCGTCGAGGAGCAGGGGATCTTGCTCGACGGGATCCGACAGCATGGAGCCGGCGCCATTTCCTCGGTTGTCGAAGACGAGGATGCGCATGCCGATCCGTATGAGTCGGCGGCCGAGCCTGCGCTCGTTGCCCTGGCCGAGGCGCTTGGCGGCACCGGCGACAGTGCGATACTCGACGTCGGTTGTGCGCAGCTCCGAGCTGTTGCGTTGTTACCGGTTCGTCGGCGACTCCTCGAGGCCTGCGAAGCATCCGACGACGCCGACGAACTCACCGACATCGTGCGGGGCCTCTATCGCGAGACTCGCGCCCGGCGGTTGCCGAGCGCAGTTGCTGCCGCCGTCACTGCGGTGCGCGGCGCAGTCGCTCTTGCTACTGCGAGTGGTCAGGTGCGGTGGCAAATCGATCCAGCGGGTCCGTGTGGTGCTGACTGTGCCGACAACGCACTTGCCGGTGCGATCGAGGCTGGCTCACCGTTCCCGACGGGCGCCCTTCATCCGCCCACCGATTCGAGCTGTACCTGCTGGCTCGTAGCGATCTGAGTCACTGACACCGACCCGAGCCCGACACGCCGGGCCAGGCCGGTAGAGTTTGGGCGCTATGCGTGGACCTGAGGATATGCCGCGCCGGGAATCCCGGTTCACTGGACGAGGGCGCATCGTGTTGGCGGTGTTTGCTGCTGCATTTGTGGTCGTTGCCCTGTCACTGCGCGGGATTGCCGGCTTCTACACCGACTATCTGTGGTTCGGCTCGCTCGATCGCACCGATGTGTGGGGGGCGGTGCTCGGCGCAAAGGTGGTCCTCTGGCTGATTTTCTTTGCGGTCTTCTTCGCGCTCTTGTGGCTCAACCTGTTTCTGGCCGATCGGGTGGCTCCGCCACTGCGGGCTCCCGGTCCCGAAGAGGAGATGCTCGCTCGCTACCACGACTTCATCGGTGGTCGTTCGTCACTCATACGGTTCACCGTCGCCTTCATCTTCGGACTGCTGGCATCGGCCGGTGCACCGGCGCAGTGGGAAGAGTGGTTGCTGTTCACCAACCGTCAAGAGTTCGGTGTCACCGATCCCCTGTTCGAGACCGACATCGGGTTCTACGTCTTCCAACTGCCGTTCTTGAGTTACGTGGTCGACTGGGCATTCGCGTCGTTCATGATCGTCTTGATCCTGACGACGATCGCGCACTATCTCAACGGCGGTATCCGGATGGCCGTCACCAGCGGTGAGCGTGTCTCGTCGAGTGTGAAGGTGCACCTGTCGGCGATTCTCGCAGTGCTGGCGTTGATCAAGGCTGCCGAGTACTGGCTCGACCGCTACGAACTCACCGTCTCGAAGCGGGGGGTTGTCGACGGTGCGCTCTACACCGACGTCAATGCCCAGTTGCCGGCCATTCACCTGTTGATCGCGATCTCCCTCGGGGCAGTCGTGTTGTTGGTGGTGAACCTGCGTCGTCGCGGGTGGATCATGCCGGTCATCGCCGTCGGACTCTGGGCGTTTGTTGCGATCGTGATGGGTGGCATTTACCCCGCATTCGTCCAGCGGTTCCAAGTGGAGCCCAATGAGACCACTCGCGAGGCCGAGTTCACCCAGCGCAACATCGACGCGACTCGTATCGCATTTGGACTTGTCCCCGGGGAAGATCTCACTGAAGCAACGTTCGACTACACCGTCGATCTCACCGCCGATGAACTCCGCGAGCACGCCGACACCGTCCGCAACGCACGCGTGCTCGATCCGCTTGTGGTGCACCCGACGTTCGAGCGTTTTCAGGCCGAACGCGAGTTCTACCAGTTCGAGGGTGGTGGCGTGCTCGACACGGATCGCTACATGATCGACGGGCAGCTGACCCAGGTGGTCCTCGGTAGTCGCGAGCTCAGCGTGAACGACCTGAGTTGGGAGCGTGAGCACGTCCGTCTCACCCATGGCTACGGCTTGGCGATCGCGCAGGCGAACGTCACCACCGGCGAGGGTCGACCGAGCTTCTTGGTTGGCGGCTTGCCCGTCGACGTCGATGATTCGCTCGATCTCGGTCTCGAGCGACCGCAGCTCTACATCGGTGAAGGACTCGGCGGGTATGCCTTGGTCGGTGCCGGGGTCGATGAACTCGACTTTGTCGACAGTGCCACGGGTGAGGACGTTCCGACGCGCTACGAGGGCATCAGCGGTGTGGAGATGGACTCTTTTTGGCGGCGCGCTGCGTTTGCCATGCGCTTCAACCAGATCGAGCCGCTGATTTCGGGGTTTGTCACCGACGACACCCGCGTCATCTATGTGCGCGACGTGCACGATCGCGTCGAGGCGCTCGCTCCCTTCCTCGACTTCGACGCCGATGCCTACCCGGTCGTACTCGACGGCCGCATTCACTACATCGTCGATGCCTACACCACCACCGATCGGTACCCGTATGCCCAGCAGGCCGAGAACGGGCGGCTCGACGACGGGGGCCTTGCCCGCAAGTCGTTCAACTATGTGCGAAACCCCGTCAAAGCGGTCGTCGATGCCTACGACGGCGATGTCACGTTCTACGTCATGCCGGTCGAGGACCCGATCATCGAGGCGTGGCGGGCTGCGTTCCCCGATCTCTTCACAGACTTCGACGAGATGCCCAACGAATTGCGTGATCACCTTCGCTACCCGCAGGATCTCTTCCGGGTGCAAACCAATATGTGGGCCCGCTATCAAATCTCCGATCCCGAGTCACTCGTGATCGGCACCGAACGCTGGGCTGTTGCTCAGAACCCGGGTCGTGAGGTTCGGGTCGGGTCGAGCGAAGATGTGATCGACGAGACGGGTCTGATCACCAGCCGTGAGGAGCGAATCGATCCGTACTACACCTTGCTCGAACTCCCCGGAGAGGGGCGGCCGAGCTATGTGAGTCTGCGAAGTTTCGTTCCCTTCGACGAGAACGATGACCGACGAGAACTCGAAGCGTTCATGGTGGCTGAAACACGTTGGGACGGAACCACCCGATTGGTGACGTACGAGATCACCTCACCCGATGCCCCGGGCCCGGTCCTGGTGGCCTCGGGTATTGCCCAGAACGAGGAAATTTCGAGCCGGCTGACGCTGCTCGACGACGCTGGTTCCGAGGTCCAGTTCGGCGATCTGCTGATGTTGCCCATCGCCGATTCGATCCTCTGGGTTCGTCCCCTCTACGTCGCAGCGCAAGGCTCGTCGTCGGTGCCGACTCTCGAGGCGGTGATTGCGACGGTGGGCGAGGGTGAGCAGATTGCAATCGGTACCGACCTCAACGATGCGCTCGGCAAGTTGTTCCCCGGTGAGGACTTCTCCGACATCCTCGGTGGTGGAGCGAGCGACATCCCTGCAGTCTCCGACGATGCTGAGGCCGGTGGAGGCGACGACGATGCGGCCGACGAACCCTCTGAGCCGAGTTCAGTAACTACCGCCGAGGAACTGTTGGCCGAGGTGGTCGAACTGTATGTCGCTCGGCAGGCTGCACTGGCGCAGACGCCACCCAACGAGGTACTTGCAGCCGAGCTGCAGGCCCAGATCGGTGCACTGCTCGCTCGGGCTGCAGAACTCGAAGGTGTTCTCGCCGCTGGCGAAGTCGAAACCTGACCCTCCGCGACCGGGGTGTCTCGGCGCAGAGGGAACGCAACGCCCGATGCCTCGAGGCCGGCGGGCATTTATCATCGCTGCACGCCGATGTCGGCTCGGCCACAATGGGTCCAGGACGTGGGCGGCGGCCCTCTCGACGCTCTGGTGGGAGGTGGTGGCACCACCCACCAGAGCGTCGCGGTTGTCGACCGACAGTGAAGACGAGCCGTGGTTGCTGTGCCCGTGCTCCCGACACCCTGCGGATCGAGGTCCGGGCTAACGTCGGATCACCGGTTCGTCAACGGAGGTTCCCCGATGCGCCGTCGTCCGCTTGCTCTGTTCGCTGTCTTGGTGGTGTTAGGCGGCGCCTGTGGTGGAGGTGATGACGGGGAAGGTGATGCAACGGTGCCCGACGACAACGTTGGAGCTTCTGTGGTCGAAGATTCGGACGAGGAGCCGGTCGCAACGACACCGACCACCACCGTGACGATCCCCCCAGAGGCGACCGAGATCCCCGATCTCCAGATCGTGTTCGTCGAATTCGGAGAAGCCGGCTACGTCGTGGTGGCAAATCAAGGCGATGATTCGGCGCAGCTCGGCGGCATTCACCTGTGCCAGCTATCGGTGTGTGTC
>Ga0255768_10003013_pt1 | contig 16824 bp, 34 predicted proteins | sample 071ome_33_FD_179983 | JGI IMG/M metagenome (GOLD analysis project Ga0255768, IMG submission 179983) | Coastal salt marsh microbial communities from the Groves Creek Marsh, Skidaway Island, Georgia - 071412AT metaG (version 2) | ecosystem: Environmental > Aquatic > Marine > Intertidal zone >...
ACAGCGGGCTGCTTACTGGCGGCTCCAACTGTTATGTGGCGTCGTTCTCGTTGACCGCGATTGAGTTTGATGCTGCTGGTGAGACGAATGACATTGTGATTGAGAACACCAGTGGTTCTGACATCACGGTGGACAGCATTTCGATCACTGGCACGGATTTCACGATTTCGGAGGATTGTGGTGCGACGATTCCTGCTGGTGGTTCTTGCACGATTTCTGTGACTGGTGAGAATCAGGCTGATGAGACGTTGACGATTTCGTTGAATGGAACTTCCCGTCAGGTGCCTGTGTCGATGGGTGCGATTGCTGAGGCCACGCCTGCGCCCGATGCTGATCCGGCTCCTTCCCCTTCACCAAGCCCATCGCCGAGCCCGTCGCCTGCGCCTGCGGAGCCTGCTGCTCCTCGGGTTCCGGGTTCAGTTCCACCGTGGCCATGGGCAACGGCTGGAACCGATTCGGTTCTGTTGGAGTGGGATGTGCCGTGGCAGGACGGAAAAGGTCCGATCACCGGCTACCGGGTGCGAAGCGTTCCGGAAGGGGCATCGTGTGTCACGACCGAGTTGTCGTGTGTTCTCACCGGTTTGGAGCCGGGCGTGGAGTACACGTTTGCTGTGTCTGCGCAGAACAGTGAAGGTTGGGGGCCCGAGGAGTTCTCTCAGGTACCGGTGATGCTGGTTGAGGTTCAGCCAGAGCCGGTTGTTGTTCCTGAGCCTGAGGCGCAGCCAGTTGAGCAGCCTGCTCCGGTTGAGGTTGATGAGCCGGTTCAGGTGACTCCTGCTCCTCAGCCAACGTTGCCGGTGACAGGCGGCGGTTTATCGGTGTTGTTGTGGGCCCTAGTCACCCTTGGTGGGGGAATGGGGATGGTGTTTTGGTCTACGTCCAAAAAGAGGTGAGTTATGGCAGATAAGTGGGAATTCACGCCACTAAAGTATTTCCCTAAAATTTGGGGGAAAATTAAGCAGGTTTGGTTTGAGATGGGCGATCTTTCGTGGACGCTCGCAGGAACCGGGCTAGTTCTTATCACCCTAAGCGGAGATACGCTAAAATATGGTATATGGATGTCAGTAACAGCACTGGCGATCCACTTGGCAGTGATCCTGTCGTCAAGGGACGAGTGATTGGGTGGGTAGGAATGCAAGCAGCCATGTGGGGAAGCGTCGCAAAACGTGTAGTCGCCTACTTCATTATGACCGCGCTCGGTATGATCGGTACTGGGACTCTCGTGGGTATTCAGATGTGGCAAGCAGCCGTAATGGCTGGCGTATCTGGTTGTGCTACCGTCCTTGAGGGTCTAGCACGCGCCTATGTGGGCGACGGCGTTTTGACCGAGGACGAGGTAAATCAGGTGTTCAATTCTGCCCCAACAAAGAACGGGAACTGAAATGGATCACTTCAAAGACAAAACGATGTACGTCCTTTCAATCGGCGTGATGTTGGCGATCATTATCGCCATTATCGGCGACTATGCGGTCGCTGCGGTTGAGACGCAGACGACTGGCGAAGCGGTTGAGGTTTCATCAGATGTGATGACGCTGGTTCAAACCGCTCTCGGTGGTGTTATCGGTATTCTCGGTGGGTACTTCGGAGCAAAAGGTTCAAAGAAAGACGACTGAACATGTCAAAGCGCCCTTACACCGGATTCGACGTTATTGCTGGCGGCAAGCGCGCCGGAATGGAAACGTTGATCAAACTTCTTGAAGCCCATTTCGGCCTTTGGAATAACGGCTCGTTTGGAGTAAGGAAGAAAAGAGGGAAGTCCTCTTATAGTGTTCATGCGACGGGTAGGGGTGCCGATCTTTCTTGGCGTGGAGCCCCTTACCGTGGGCCCGGCAACTATGAAGCCGCTGTCCGAATGATGGACTTCCTTGTCGCTAATGCCGACGCCCTTCACATCGAAGCAGTGTTCGACTATTACCCCGGCCCGCATGGTCGCGGCTACAAATGTGACCGCGACGCATGGCAGGTGTACAGCAAGCCCGCGTTTAGTGGTGCTCCCGGAGGAGATTGGGTACACGTAGAGATTTCAAATGCCAAAGCGGACGATGGACAGTTTTACATTGACACGATGAAGGCTCTGTTGGGTGATCCGCCTGTGGCGGTGGCTCCCGCTGCGGCTTCAGCACCGCCTGCGGCTCCCCCGAAGGCCCCTCCCGGCAAGAAGCCGTGGCTCACAAGGGGAATGAAGGGTGATGAAGTTAAAGCGATGCAGGCCATTGTTGGCGCAGAACCACAAGACGGCGACTTCGGCCCCAAAACGGAGGAGGCCGTCAAAGCGTGGCAGTCCAAGCATGACCAGCATGTCGATGGAATCTGGGGGCCCGGTTCTCAGAAGCATTCCGAGGAATCCTGCACTCACGAGACTGCTGCGCCGATGGACAGCGCCGATCCGGACAAGGCTGCCGATGAGGATGCTCCGAAGTATCCGGGTCAAGCCCTGAAGGAAGGCGCAACGGGAGATCTGGTTAAATTGGTCCAGAAGAAGGTTGGTGCTACACCGGACGGAAACTGGGGACCGAAAACCACGTATGCTGTCAAGTTGTGGCAGAAGGCCAACGGTCGTCTAGATGACGGCATTGTTGGCCCGAAGACGTGGGAATCGATGTTCGGCGGCTGACATGCACTTAGAAGACGTTCTCAAGGCGATGGCCGACGGTGTTCGTGTTGTTGTCGTTGCGTCTAAGCCAGAAGAAGAGGGTCCACGTTTAAATCCTGCCGAGCAGGCGTTGAAAGAAGCGCTGATTTCGGTTGTTGATAAGCATGGGACGTTTGATGAGACGGGTTGCGGCATTTGGGCCGCGTACGATCCGGCGGTGTCGAACGAGGTTCAGAACATCGGGGTGATGTGCCAGAACTGTGTGATGTATCAGGGTGGCAACAAGTGTCGAATCGTGAATCTGCCTGACAAGATTGAGCCGAAAGGCAAGTGCAGGTTTGCCGTTATCCCCGATGGTGTCGTTAACGTTGAATGATGCGCCATCTGTACGAAGCGAAGGTCGTTCGGGTTGTTGATGGGTCGACCATCGATTTGATGGTTGATTTAGGTTTCAATATTTGGCATTTCCTCCGGGTGACACTTCACGGGGTTGCCGTAGCCCCTGAACCTTCTCCCGCGATCAGGAATCACGGGATGTCCGCGAAGGATTACCTGTTGGACTGGTTGTTGAAGTACGACACGATTTTTGTTCGTACGTTCAACGGTGGGGAAAGTGCGGTTCACGGCGTTTCGGGGATGGTGTTCTCGCATCGTGACTTGCGCCACTGTCTGAATGATGATCTGATCGATTCAGGTTTAGCGATCCCAACCTGACTTCTTTTACTTATATTACAACTGTTTCCACAGTTTCTTTTGCTGTATTCACAGGGCCTGTGTAGTAAACTGTTGATGTAGGGCGGCGAGTGCCGCGTGTCTCATCAGGAAGAAACTGAAATGACCGAACTCGCTGCCGCACTAGGGGTACTTGGCGCAACCATCATCACTGTTCTGGTAGAGAAACTGCGTCGCGACAACAAACGCGATCATGCGGTTGTTGAAGGAATGTTGAAGAACATCAACCGTGACGTTCACGAGGTCAAAGTTGACGTGAAAGACGTTTCAGGCCGCCTTGCTGATCACATTGTGTGGCACGCCACCAGCGAGGCACCGAAGAAGCGGGGTCGCCCACCGAAGAAGGCTGCTGGCGCCTGACTCAGCGTCTCGGCCAGAAAATGTAGATAGACCCGACTACGGGGAACCCGAGCCACCACCAAGACGGATCGGTAACCATCTCAAACTACTGGTATGCGCCGCATGAGAAGCAGCGCTCATCTTGACGGTCCAACATTTGACCGCAATCAATACAGTACAGGGTTAGTTCTTGCTGCTCTTCAGTCATTTCTTCAGACATACGAACACTATTCTAGCGTGTCCGTTGCCGTGTTGAGGACACCAGATTTTCCCCTTGAACCCTTGTGATGTGGGATAATTGTGTGTGGGGGTTTGAGTAGGATAAGGTACTAAAAACGAATTTATCTGAAAGATGGTTATGGAAGACAACACCACCGTGTGGCACACCGACGGCCACCAAATCTATCTTCAACTTAACCGCAGCGAACTTTCCATCCTGAGCATCGTCTGCCCAGAAAACAACGACCGCGCCTGCCGCACCGGCAAATTCGCGTGCATCGTCTCATGGTTCCTGCAAACCTACGGGCTGGAATGCAACGTTGGCATGTCTGAAGTTTCATCCAACATGGAGATCGCGTGGTCATTACAGGGAGACCCAACCGATCCTGATCTCTGTCAAGTGTGGATCATACCCACACAAGATGAAGCGTTCGCCGCGTGGCTTACCGCCCAGACACCATCGGAAGAAGAGTCCCCAGAATCCTCTTGATGTCCGGATGTGCAATCCCGGCGTCACGATCAAACTCGTACTGGTTACGGTTCGCAACCCGTTTCTTGACGATGATGCCGTCTTTCAGCAGCAGCCGCAGCGACTTCTGAACGTTCGACTCTGACACACGCAAATACACCGATAGTGCTCTTTGTGTGATGCCGGGATCCTCAAGGATCGCGAGCAGCACCCTCCCGTGATTGTTCAAGATTGGCAGACGGCCCGGATCGGCGTAGTACAGCAGTTTTTCCTGATCTAGAACGCTCAGCACAGAGTTAACGACCGCATCAATGTCGTTGAGATCGGTGTCCCCAAGTGCTTGCTTCAAACTTCCCGCTACGGGATGGCTGTCCATGTTTCCTCACGGTCAATCAACATGTTGTGGTCCTTCCGCACCCACACTACAACATGTATTATCGAACATGTGTACGACCACAGGCCGTCCACTGGCCTGACCAAAACAGGGAGATTGATGTGGTGAGCGTGCTCGCACAAACGTTAAACGTCATCCGGGAAAAGGCAGAAGACCCAACCCCATGCCCGTTAGGGAGAATCCTAGCAGGAGTCGATCAAGAAGATCGCGAAGCACTCATCTCGGCGTTGAACTCCCAAGCGTCAACACGAGCAATTCATCGTGCCCTTCGGGATCACGGATATTCCATCGAAAGAACCTCGGTGACTCTTCACCGAGACAAACGGTGCCGCTGCTCCGAAGGAGAACAATCATGACTGATCTTGCCAAGCGTCTCGCCGCTGTAGAGAACCAAGCCGCCCATGAGGACGACGTGCGTTCCAAGAAGGCTCCAGCAGGCTGGGAGCCCGGTGTGGTGTGGGATGGCCGCAAAGGCACTGTTACTACATCCACGGTTACAGAACCCCCAACAGACTGGTCTGATCTTCTCAGGGAGAGGGGACTAGATCCTGACATCTACGAGATCGTAGGGGACACGATCAAGTGGACTTCGTTCGACGGATGGAAGAAAGACGACTCCGGGGAGACGTATAGCACCATCTGTTATTCGTACAAAGCGGACATCCGGTTGAAGACCGCTGAACAGCCCGATTTGGCCGACCTATATACATCGGTTCGGAAAGCGAAAAAGGGCCCAAAAACGGCTGTTGGAGGGGACTCCACTTTTGTCGTTGCTCTGTCAGACTGGCAAACCGGCAACAGAGACGGCGGCGGAGTAGAAAAGCAAGTACAAAAGATTGCTGAACTGCCCGAATCGATCCCGCAACGCCTCGCCGATCTCCGCAAAGCAGGCCACAAGATTGATCACGTGCTGATCGCCGGTCTCGGAGATCTCGTAGAAGGCACCTGCGGCCACTATCCGGCGCAACAGTACCGGATTGAACTGGATCGCCGCGAACAGGTGAAACTGGTACGGCGTGCTATCAGGGACATCATTGTGGCTACCGCGCCGCACTGTAACAAGATGACCGTGACCGCAGTTGGCGGTAACCACGGCGAAAACAGGGGTTTGTCAGGTAAAGCGTTCACCACTACCGGTGATAACGATGATGTGGCGATCTTTGAGCAGATCGCAGAGGTGTTCCAAGTGAACCCTGACGCCTTCGGACATGTCGGATTCCGTTTACCGTTAGAACGACTCTCTGTTTCTATAAATCTACACGGAACGATTGTGGCGTTTACCCACGGTCACCTCGCCAAACCCACCGGAAACGCCGGGCAAGCCGTCTGGAACTGGTGGGAAAAACAAGCAATGGGACGCGCACACGAAGGAGTAGCCGACGCCCACATGCTCATCACCGGCCACTTCCACCATTTGAACCTGAAAGAACAGCAAGGACGCACCGTCATCGTCGCCCCATCCATCACACCAGTAGGCGAATACTTCCAAGACACCTACGGAGTATCCACCCGGGCCGGAACACTCACACTCCTCGTAAATTCAAACGGATGGAGTGACCTCACCCTCCTATGACCCACTACTCCCTATGGGGATACAGCCCCAACAGCATCACAGCCTGCGGAACACCCAACCACACCAACACCAGCACCATCAACACCCAACTCATCACATGCCCAACATGCCAACACACAGCACAGAAACAGAAGAAATCATCCACATCCTGACCGCCACCATCATGGTCACCCCCAACCAAGCCCGACGAGCCGCCAGCCTCATCCAACAACAACAAGAAGACATCAACACCCTCATCACCGCCGTCAAATACGGCTGCCCCCCAAAAACACTAGAACCCGACCAAAAAACCGCATTCAGCAACCGCGTCATCCAAATCATCAAACGCCACAACAACCACACCACCTAAACAAAGCGCCGCAACACAACAATCCACGGAAACAAAGGCCAAAACAACCATGACTGCTAAAACCACTAAAGGGGGAGTAAAGAAAACCTCTACAGCGAAACACAAACCAGTAGACACCATCTGGCACGAACTCCCACAATCCAAACACAACCGATACGGCCTAAAAGACTACGAAAACCCCCAAACCCCACCCCAACTCATGCTCATCGTCTGGGAAGACGCCATAGCCATCGGCGACCCATGGGAACACCCCACAGACACCCACACCCACACCCCAGAACCAACCGTCTCAATCGGCTACCTCTGGACCCGAACAGACACCCACCACACCCTCGTCAACACCCTCAACACCGAACACATCGGCGGAGGAATCCTCATCCCCAACACCTGCATCATCACCACCCGAACCCTCACCTAAACCCACCAAAACACACCAATGAACCCCATCAAACGCCTAACAAACAAAAACCACAACCACACAAATCTAACCGAAACACACACAACCAACACCAACTGGACCACCAAAGCCAACTGCCTCGGCCAAACCCACCACATGTTCCCCAAACACCACAAAGACATCACCTACATCACACAAGCACGCCAAATCTGCAACACCTGCACCGTACAAACCCAATGCCTCAACTACGCCCTCCAATTCCCCCCAGCAGACATGCACGGAGTATGGGCAGGCATGACCAGCAGACAACTAGCAGCAGAACAAAAACGCAGAGGAATCAAAGCCACACGCCCCACACTCGCCCAAATGTGGAACGAAGCCCAATAACCAACTACCCCAAACGAATACTACAACCAGAACAAAACACCAACCCAGACACCTCAAACCGCTCCACCAACCCCACACAATCCCCAACACCCCTCCCACACGGCCCCAACAAGCGATCCCCAGCAGCCCAAGCACGAACCTCATCCGCAGTAGTCGGCAACGGACGCTGAGCAGGCGGAGGCTCCGGAACACCCCAACCCTCACGCAACGCACGCTGCAACACCGACGTAAACCACTGATTCAACGACTGATCAGTTTCCTCCAAATAGTCGACCACCTGATTCTTCAACCAGCCCGGTATGCGTACGGCAAGGTTGATTTGGGTGTCAGGGTTGGTTCGTTGGGGGGATTTCGGCATCTCGGTTGATGAGGGTGATGAGGTAGTCGGTGATGGTGAGGTCGTAGGCTTGTGCTTGTTGGGTGATGTGGTTTTTGATGTGGGCGGGGAGTTTGAGTGTGAGGGTGGTGGGTCCGGTGGCGTGTTTTGGGGGTCGGCCTTTCATGGGTGGGAGTGTATCAGGGGTTTTCTGTATTGTGGGTTGTGTTTGGTGGTGGGGTGCGCTATGGTGTTGACATGACTGTTTTGACTGTTCCTGTTGTTCGTAATATTCGTGAGGCTGCTGAGGTGGCTTTGGGGTTTGATCATGTTGTGACGGTGGGTCCGTCTGGTGGGGAGGTGGTGTGGGGTCATCCTGATCATATTGTTCGGACTTTTGGTGATGTGTCTTGGGGTCCTGAGGGGCCGCGATATGAGCAGATTGTGGACGTGTTGAATTGGGCGTCTGATCGTCACGGGTCGATGCTGGTGCATTGTCATGCGGGGATGTCTCGTTCGACTGCTACCGCATGGGGGATCATGATTGGTAAGGGTGCGGATGCGGAGGAGGCGATGGTTGCGTTGCGGGATGCGCATCCTCATGACACGTGGGGTCGCCGCCATTTCATTCCGAACCGGTTGATCATGGAGCATGTGGCCCGGTTTTACGGTTTGGGGGACAGCCGGATGAACGATATTCGTATCCGGTGTACGGATCACGGGCGTTGGTCGTAAAGTTCTGCTTCCCGCTGGAGTAGATGTCGCCGGTAGGCGTTGAGGAACAGTTCACGATCCCCGTTGGTGTGAAGGTTGTAGGTTCTTCCACCACCGAGGGTGGATACAACTTCCCGCACTTCTGGTGAGATTTGTCCGGGATCGATGGTGTTGCCGGTATGTGCGGCGTCAGCCATACGACGGAACTGTTCCCATGCTTCTAATTCTGTGGGCGGATTCCAACCGTGGATGGTTTTGATGGCTTCTCTGTAGACGGCGCCGGGTCGCGGCATGTAGGAGTCTTGGATGACGAGGAGATCTACGGCCCGTTCACAGGGTTCGGGGTCTAGGTCTTTCAGGATGCGCCACCATGCGTTGTAAATGTCTTTCTGGGTGGACGCGGGCACCTGCTGGTTCCATGAGGCGTATACCCGTTCTACGAGTTCGCACAGTTCTTGCTTAGTCAAGGAATCCTCCTTTGTTGTCTTCCGCCACCGTCAGTTGTAGGAACCGTTCGATGTGTTCGGAGTCCCGCAAGATCAATTCTATCGACGTATATTTTTTGCCGCCCGGGTTCCGTCCCATATGCCAGTCGGACAGGGAGCAGCCGGTGATTGCTTGTTTCACGTCGGCAGCCCCGTACTCGTTTACTGCCATAGTGATCAACTGTTGACGTTCAGCGGACAGTGACGGTTTGCGACCGGTAGAGAACGTGGAAAGGTAGTGGGCCCACACGTCTTCCATCACTGTTGGCGGGATCGGTTGACCGTATTGTTGTCTGCGTGATCTTTTGATCGTGGATTTGGGTGTTTCGACCGGTTCGATGTCGAACAACGGTACTTCTTCCCAAAACTGGTTTTTGGACATAGTTCACCCCTTGTAACTAGTAGTTGTGTGAGAAGTCTTCCACCACCGTCATTGTTAGACGTTACTGGGTATGGTAAGTCTTGTCAACTGAGTCTTGCTGATCTTTCCACGGTCTGTGACTTCTGAAGTAAAAAAGATGATCACACCGTCCAGATTAGCGAAGCGGTTCTGGACAAGGGACTGTGGTGAGTCTTACCAAAACAAGTAGAAGTTCTATGGTGATTCTGGAGGGGGGTTCCGGGGGGAACCATTCCGCCGTTTTCGGCCTGTTTTCAGGCACACCAAAGGCCACTCTCGTTTTGGAGCGTTTCTCTCAGAGTATGACCGGTTTGGGCCCTTCGGTTTTTGTTCGTGTTCGACTATAGCGGGGTTTCGCGGCGGATGCACTCAACTGTCAAAATTTTTTTTCCCGTTGACACACATGTTGACACGGCTTGTGTTATAGTGAACCCATCCTGTGGGCCCTTCATCCCCCCTGAACCGCAGGAACCCGGGTTGAGCCGGTGGGAGTCCGAGAGTGCTTCCACCGGCTCCCCGCTTTCTGGTCTTCCACCACCGTCAAAGATAGAAGACGGTTTCAGACTGCCGGGGCTGTTGCCTATGAGGCGAGTGGAAGAAGGAACGTGCGGGACTCCCACATGATGCCGATCGCGGAGTAGCCAACGATGTCCATGTAGGTGTCGTGGATCGATTCGTTTTCTGGGGTGTTGCCTGAGGCCAGCAGGTTTTCCAGTCGGGCCACTTTGTCGTGGCATCTGATGAGAAGTCCTTGCCGTCCGAACCGGGAAATGTTTTCCGGTCCGTAGTCGCGCTGCTTTTTGACGAGGGTTGTCATCACTTCCACCACCGTCAACGGTTGAACGGTTTTTTGGGAGAGTTCGATGGCGTCCGCGCCGATTGATGACCAGCGTGCGATCGCGGCGTCGTTGCCGCCGGGCGACTTGTACAGGGAGTCGATGAATTCGTCTAGGTCTTTGCGTAGGATCGGGATGCTGATCTTCGGTGTTTTCCGTACTTCGGAGAAGATCGCGTCTACCGCGTAGTTGGCTGATTCATCCCAAGTTTCGAACATGCAGCCTGTTTATCACAGCCGTGTTTGACGGTGGAGGAAGGTTTTGACATTTGTCTTCCACCACCGTCAACGGTTGAGTGTCACGCCGGGTTGACGGCAAGGAAGTCGTAACCGAACTTGATCAGGTCGGTCAGGTCTTCCTTCATTGCCTGCTTCCAGTCTTCTCCAGACGACACGTACGAGTAGTTTTTGATTCGAAGTTCTGTGAGGGGGAATCGTTGGATCGATGTCCATCCGTTCGCTGTCCACACCTCAATGTCGCTCCACGACTGGGTGTCGTAGGCGTCACGGTTGATGGTTGCTCTCAGGTGTGGTGTGTTGTCGCTGATGATCAACGATCCTTTGAGGGATTGGGAGCCTTTGTTGATGGTGATGTTGCTGAGTGGCATGTGGTGGTTTCCTTTCAGGAGTATTTTTGTAGTTCTGCGAACAGCACTACGTCTTGTAGGACTTCGGTGGGGTCGTCGCCCCATGACATTCCGCCGGTGAGCGCGTAGGTTCGATCTCCTTCGATGAACCAGCCCATCTCACGGTTGGAGTGGTAGCCGTACACGATGTCGACGGCTTCGGTGAGTCGTTCTTTGACTTTGGTGACGAGTTCTTCGTCGTTGTCTGCGTCGTCGCACATGTCGGCGAGCATGAGGAAGTCTTCGGTGTCGTGAACGAACCGGATGGTGTCCTCGTGGGACATTTGGGTGATCCGATCAAACCATGTGTGTTTGGTTTCGGTTACGTCGGCTTTTGCCCAGATGAAGTCGGCTCCCATCAGAATGCCACCTTTCGGTACTCGTAGCGGTCGTTGTTGCCGATCTCCACATCGTCGTTGACATGAAGGTAGGTGATGGAGGTGCGTTCTCCTGCTGGCCGCATCTCTACGGAACGCAGGTACATGGTGCCGTCGGCAAACTCCCATGCCCAGTTCGCATGATCTTCGCCGGTCCACATCACCCATGACTCTGGTGTGACGTAGGGGGCCATGGCAAGGAAGAAGATTTCCTCGTTGCCGGTTTTGTTGTCGTAGCCGAGGCCAACGATGTCGCCGTTGCTGTTGTGCTGTACGTCGAAGCCGAGGAGTTCTAGTACGTCTTCCAAGGTTTCTGTTTCGGCTGGGTAGTTTTCTGGCATCCACGAGTACCAATGGGCGGTTTTGCCGTCTGGTCCGGATGAGCCGCCTCGCTTCAGGTGGTTGTATTTCGGATCGTTGATGGCGCAGACGGCTTTGTATGCCTGCTCCTTTTGTCCGGAAAGCATGTGGAAGTTGCTGTTGGTGATGTTGACGTAGTAGCCCATCAGGGTTCCTTTCTTTAGTAGGTGGGTTTTATTGTAGCGGAGCGGCCAACCGATGTCAACCGCTCCGCTAGATTTGTCAGATGAGTGATTCGATGTAGTCCATCGTGGACTCACGCATCTGGTCTAACTTCTCGTAGTAGGCATCCCAGTCAGGGTCGTCACCTTCGGGTGATTCCGGCACAGGGATCTCGGTTTGGATGTCGCTGGTGGTTTTTCCTGCGTGGTGAACGGAACCACCGGCGAAGCACATGCCGGGCTCGTCGTAGACGTTGGTGATGGTTACATCAAACATCTCGGAGATCTTCTCAAAGAAGGTGTTGGCGAACGGACCCCACGGGGTTTGGTAGACGAGGGTCACGTTGACCATGTTCTGATCTTCGTTGGTGAACAGTTCGTCGTGGATGACGGTATCGCAGTCTCCCCACTTGATTCCCCAGTTAGCCAACTGCCAGTCCCACCAGTTGTGGTAGCCGGTTTCGGTGTACGCCTGCTCTGCTTTAGCAACCGCATTGTTGTGCTTGATGCGTGCCTCTTCGACTGCTTCGGCAGTCCAATGCTCGTTGGTTGGGTCGTTGGCCCACTCGTCGTATCGGGATGAGTCGAACTCGCCGGAAGGCGTGGGGGAGATGGTGTCGTCCAGAATGTCGGGCATGGGGATGAGGCTCGCCAGTCGGATCTCCTGATTGCCGTGCTCGTCGGTGACAGTTGCGGCTCGGAGAATCGTGGTGATCTGCTCCTCGGTTCCGGTGATGTTGGTACGGTTGTTACACCAGTTGGGCATTGTGGCTCCTTTGGTAGTAGTTGTTGCTGGTGATTAGATTGTAGTGGTGTAGTTACGGACTGTCAACACTTTGTTGGGATTCTTTTTAGAGCAGCACCTCGCCGGTAAGTGCCTCGTGGACAGCGTTGTGGATCAACTCAAACCCTGACTCGGCCATCGTGTCATCCAAGTGCTTCCACTCCCACGACCGAATCACCTTGTTGATGATCTCGTCGTGCCTGCTGTCGTCGGTCACTTCGTGGTACTCGGTGATGGAGGTGATGATGTCGCCCTTCGTGAAAACCGTCCCTGACCAGTCAAATCTGCCTAAAAGTGTGTGGAACACTTCCAGCGCATCCTGCTCGGTGAGGTCTTGGATGTAGTTGACGATGAGTTGTTTGGCGGTGTTTGATTGGATCTTCTTGGCTTCTGAACTCATTGCTTTTCTCCTTACGCGGCTTCTGTTTGATTTATCTGTTCGGGGTTCCATGTGGTGTCGCAAGCACAGCACAACCATTGCTGACCGTTACTGTCAGGCAGGTCGTATCGGAACAATCGCTGCTTGTCAGCCCCACATTGTGGGCAGAACTCAGGCTTCGATGTCATCTTCGCCCAGCAGTGTGATCTCGGCGGTGTGCCACGATCTGATCTCGCGATCTCTTCCACCACGGTCATCGGTACAGACTTTCCATAGTCCTGCGTCGATGAGGCGGGCGGCTTCGTCGGGATGGTTGTTGTCGTCTATGTCCAACACCATTGTTACTGCGACTTTCATGTCAGTTGTCCTCCTCGTAGGTGTCGTAGCCTTCTAGGGCTTCCACGAACTCTTGATCGCTGTCTTTGAGCATCTGGAGGCGACGCTCCAAAGCCCCAATGATCTTGTCTTTCTCGTTGGCGAGGGCGTCCATCCAGTCCTCGTACTCTGAGGCTGGGACGGCGAACGCCACGGTGAAAGCGTGGTTGTAGGTCATGTCAGTTGTCCTCCTTTTGTGCGATTTCTTCCCACAGTCGTTCCCTGTCCTCACCCCAGATGCTCAGAAAGCGGCAGTATTCGTTGATGCGTTCGTTGTGTGCTTTCGCACTCTCTGAATACTCTTTTATTCTTTTGAACCTCGCACTTATCCCGTTCCGTACGATCTTGTTGGCCCCAAGCACAAATCCCCGAATGTCATCTGGATGTTTGAGATAGGAGTCCATAACAAGGGCGTACCTCTCGTATTGGTCTTGGTAGATGTCGTCTAGACGAGCACTGTAAAGTTGCCATTCGTTGATGGACTCCAGCAGTTTCTCTGCGACCCTTCTCCTTGTCCAGTCATCGGTTTGTGTTGCTAACTCTTGGATCTTTTTGATCGTGTTCATGTCAGTTGTCCTCTTTCTCACTTGAAACAAGCGACCGGCAACTTGATGTCGGTCACACCTTCAGCGTGCGCAACCTGCGCCTGCTCGTTGTAGTCCACGATTCCGACTACCTCATAGGTGCCGAGCAGGGCGTGGGTCTGATCGTGGCGCAGATACCACTTGTCGCCCACATTCCAGCCATCGCCAGCCAGTCGGCCCGCTGAAATGATGACGCGAGTAGCCACAGCCTTGCGAGCCTTGTCGATCCGCTTCATGACGTAGGCGACGCATTCGGCCATGTAGTCAGGGCCGAAGCAGTGATTCTCGGGCTCCATCGGGTTCCACTTCTTGCGCATGTCGGCGTCGCCTCCGTAGGAGTAGGGAAGAATGCCGTAGCAGGTGGGGATCATGTCGGTTCCTTTCTTAGTAGGTGATTTTTAGTGTAGCGGTGGGGTGTGACACCCACAACCCCACCGCTAGATTTGTCAGAGTTCGGTTCCGACGAGTTCGCGGCGGTGCGCCGCAACCGCATCAGGAATGAACGAGTCATTCTTGTCGATCGCCAGCCCGACGCCGATGAGTTCATCGATCTGCTCATCGGTGAATCCGATGGTGTCGCCGTTCGCGGTGGTGCGGACGAGGACGGCAGGTCCGACCAAGTGCTGTCGGGCGATGAATGAGGCGACGGGGTTGAGTTGGAAGTTCTCGCGGTAGAGACCTTCGTCGTTGACGACCACATCGACGTTCATGCCCGCGATGTTGCCGGACGGCATGGTGATGTATCCGTCAACCATCGTCTGGAGATCGCAGAGGGTGTCGCTGCTGGGGATGATCTTGGCGACGTTGCCGAAATCATCGATGTAGACGAAGTGCTTCATGGTGGTTCCTTTCGGGTTGGTTTGCCTTACATCTGTAAATGTAGTCGGGGGGTGTGTCAATGTCAACACATTCGGCCAGATTTATCCATAGTTCCCAGAGATGGCCCCCCATCACAACCTCAGATACCCAGACAGTTGACATTTGTGCTGGCATACCGGTAGTATCAAACACACCTACTACAGAAAGGACAACCGTCATGAGCGGACTCGCCTCAGCAGAACAAACATGGATGAAGGGTTACTACGGCCAAGCCGTCGGCCTCACCATCACCAAGTTCGAAATCGTCACCGAAGACGACTTCGGATACACCGAGTTCTGGCCTCGCTTCACCGCCGTCGATAAGAACGGCAACGAGTTCATTTTGGAGATCTCACGGGATCCCGAAGGGAACGGGCCGGGATTCATCTTCGGACTCCCCGAATTCTCTGTGGCAGACAACTGATGGAACTCATCCACGGCGAATACAAAGTCGAATGGGTCTCCATCGGCGAAGGCTGGGACGGGTACTACAACCCTGACGATCCGAACGATGTCGAACTTCTCCGGTTCGACACCTACTCGCTGCTCGCAAGCGACGAGTGGGAACCCATTCAGGACGGCTCCTACTGTACGGCGATGCCAGTCGGCACCGACGACAAAATCCTGTCGCAAGCATTGGAGTTCATCGTCAACGAACTCCACGCCTGTGTGGGCAGCCCGAAACGGATGCTGGAAGGTTTCTCGTGGATGAACCCGAACTGGTTTGAGAGGAGGTGACCATGATCAAAGCAGCACCATCACACATCTGTCCGCGTTGCCTCGGCGACGTACCGAACACCGCCCGCAGGGGCGAGTATCCGGGTGCCCTGTCACGCGCAGATAACGCAACCGAAATCTGTTCCGACTGCGGAACACACGAAGCACTTCAAGATTACTTCGAAGGCGGTTGTACCCCGAAGGCCGAGTGGCCTATCGCCCAGATCGCCTGATGTAAACTAGAATCGTTGCGCTCGTGCGGGTCGGACCCATCGAACGCAATATTTAGCCCCCGCCGGGAGTTTCCTCCTTTCGCCCGGCGGGGGCTTTCCCATTCCCGGCGTCTTCCACCACCGTCAGTAGTAGAAGCGCGATAGTCTGCGGGGCTATGAAGCCGCGTCCTCATCCCGAAGTTCCCTCGCCAGCCCCGCTACCTGTCCGGGTGCTCGGCTTTCTGATTGGTCTTGCTGCCGCTGCGGGGCTGTTTGCTGCGGTGGTGTGGGGGTCGTTGTGGGTTGCCGGGTTTGGTGATCTGTTTGAGTGGTCCGAGTTGTTCTGGCTTGGTGTCGGGTATGTGGTGTTTCGGTCGTTGGATGTGGCGTTGTGGGGGAAGACGGTTGAGAAGGCTCGGGTCGGGTTGTCGGTTCGTCGCTGATCGAACATACGTTCGGTTTCGGTGAGTGTCACACCCTGTCCTTATTGTTGCGTTCATGGTGATGGGGGAGGGGGAACCACCCGAGAGATCGGACCCTCCCCCACATCACATAAATCTGTCCGGTGGGTTGACATTGTTACACCCCGCAGGTAAGATGAAATCACCTACTACGAAAGGAACCCGATGGAAACCATCATCAAACTCACCGACGAACAATTCGCGGATGTGATTCGCGCCGACTACGAGGACGCGCTACTCACCGGCGACACGCGCGACGCGGAGGACTACCTCACATGGGTCCGCAAGGTCTTGACCGGCAACAAGCGCGCGCCTGAGTCGCTCGCTCTCCCCTACCTTGAGTTTCAGTATAAGGAGGCCACCGATCGCGTGGGTTCCCTTGACTTGGATGAGGCCCAGAAGTTCGTCGGTCGCGAGGTGTTCGTCCGGTGGCAGGCCGATTCGGGTCGGTTCTTCACGATGGACAACGCGATCGTGACCGGAGTCAGGCAAGGCCGTCACGACGAGTTTATGGCCGTCAGCGGTCGCGACGATGGCGATGCGGTCTTCCCTCTGGCCCGTGTGACTCGCCTGCGGACCGTGGACGTTCGTAAAGTGTCGATCTGAGAGCGGCCTGAAAAAAAGATTTCAGAAAAATCTCACCGAAGTGTTGACATTCGGTTGGGACACTGCTACATTGTCAACTGCTCACCACTACTACCCGAAAGGAACCAACATGAGCACCACCA